>JACCDY010907218.1_pt1 | contig 14564 bp, 6 predicted proteins | sample 7446391 | NCBI WGS metagenome assembly JACCDY01 (sample SAMN15323451, study PRJNA562643) | freshwater metagenome | isolation source: river surface water | place: USA:Blue River Watershed | collected 2017-08-18 | reverse complement strand
TGGCAGCGACGGTCTCCATCAAGATGCACGCTCCGGGGGCGCAGAATGCGGTCCTGACGGTGGAGTTTCTGCGTAATGGCGAAGCTTGGGGTGATGAATTGCCCTTCGGAAATCCCCATTTCCGGTTCGGCAAGGCCAAGGCCCAGGTCATCCTGGCCTCCTGGGATATCATCGAGGAGTACGTTGGTGCCGTGGGCCTTAAGCCGCCGCTTTTTCAGGTCCAGGAACGCTATGTGCCGGGCTCCAGTTTCGTCACGGTCAAGGTCGTCCGCGAAGGTGAGTTTATCAATCGGGCCGGCATCCTGGTCGAGAAGCATTATCTTCAGTTCAGCTATGGAGACCAGGTCTGGGGGTTCGGCCTAAGCAAGGCCCAGGCGACATTGCTTTACCGCCAGGCGATCGAGTTTGTGGCAAACTCCTAAGTATTTATCGAAGCCTGCTGGCTACGGGTTGCCATCGGGCAGGGGAGGGGCATAACAGCATCGAACCAAGGACCCCATGCCCGGCCTCAAGACATTCCTCGCGCTCGATCACCAGTCCCTGGCTGACCAGCTGGCTCGTGACCTCGCCCCGGATGGTTCCCGTGATGGGCAAGGTAATGCCCGCAATCCTTTCCTGAAGGACATCATCATCGTCGACGGCAAGGCGCTCAGCAACTGGCTCACCCATGGGCTCGTCGTCGAAGGCGGCATGGGCATCCAGATGAACGCCGAGCTGATGAACACCCGGCGCTTCGGCCCCTGGATCGCCTCGCTCCTCCGCCCGGCGGCTTGCCCGAACCCTAAGCAAGACCCCCTCGAAGGCCTCCCCGCCCGTATCTTTCGTCTGCTTCAGCCCGAGCTGGGTTATGCTGCGGAATGGAAGGATTGTTTACCTCAGGAAGGTACCGACTCGGCCCAAGCTGAGACCGTACGGTGGGGGTTGAGTTTCCGATTGGCCCAGCACTTCGGTGATTTGCTCAGGAATGATCCGGATTGGATTCGTTCCGCCACCAAGGCGAAAGATCGATGGCAAAAACTTTGGGTGAAGTTGATGGAGGAAATCGGGAGCGATTATCCCGAGGCAGCTCCTTATCATGATGCGGAGGTGGCCGACTTGCTGGCATCCGACGCGAGCGCTCTTCGGTCTGTGGCCAAGCATCTGCCCGGTCGTATCAGCCTGTTTTCGACGGGCGATATCCCCCGCGTGGTGCTGGATATCCTTGTCACGCTTTCCACCGAAATCGACGCCAGGGTCTACCACCTTCAGCCCACCGCGAGTTTCCATGAAGATTTGCGCCTCGCCAAGGGAAAGAGGAAGGCGGGCAAGCATGCGGACATCGGTGATGATGATTATGAGAATTCCTACCCCAGTCCGGGTTTCCCTTTGCTGCTCAGCTGTGGTAAGTTTTACCGTCAACAACAGCGTAAGCTTTTGGATGTGCCTTATGCGATTTCCGCTGAATGCCCTCAGCCTCAATACCAGGCGACGGTGCTGGGAGAATTGAAGCGTTCGATCAACCAGTTCGATCAAGAGGGCGTCACCTTCGGACCCGTCGAGGATGCTTCAGTCTCGATTCATCGGTGCCATGGACCGCGGCGCGAAGTGGAAGTGTTACGCGATGAACTCCTGAAGCTGTTTGCGGCGGACCCGAAACTCAAGCAAGGCGACATCCTGATTCTTTCCCCTGAACCTGAGCTGTATGCTCCGATGATCGAAGGCGTACTGGGTAGCATGGAGGCCATCTTTGCCCATCGTCGCCCTGGACCCGGCTATCGTGGGCAGGGCTTCAAGGTGCGGACGGCAGGGTTGCTTGGTGCTAAAAACTCACCTTTCGGAGCCCTGGTGAAATTACTGGCGGAGTTGCCGCTTGGACGGGTAGGTGCCGATGAGATCTTTGAGCTGCTTGGCATGACGGCGATCCAGGCGAAGCTAAAGTGGGACGTCTCCCGGCTTGGGCTGGCACGTCGCTGGTTTGAAAACGCTCCTTTTTACTGGGGCCTCAATCGCGACCACCGTACCTTTTACCTTAGCCAGGGTAGCGTGATTGATGCGGAGGTGTTGAAGTCAGCTTCACAACTTACCGAGGTCGGTACCTTCGATGATTTTATCCGCCGCGTAGCCTTGGGCGCTGCTATGGGCGGTAAGCCTCGCGTGGCCAGCTGCCCAGGCCTGCATGATGGTGGCAAGACTTTGCCCTTGGATGGGGTCGAAGGGCAGGAAGGCCTGCGCTTTGCACATGAGCTTTTGGAGGTGCTGGGCAAGGTCAGGCTTTGGCTGGACTTCGCCTTGCGTAACCACGACGGGCCTCAGGCGCTTGGCGCATGGCTGGATGCTTTCTCGGAACTTGGCGGCGCCTTGCTCCCACGAGACAAGGATTATGCCAAGCAATATAGCGAATTCCGCCTCGCGCTCTCCCGGATGCGTAAGCAGGGGGAACTCTTCGCCAAGCTTCAGAATTCGCCCCTCCTGGTCTCTCGCCATCTCTTCGTGAAGATGTTGCTCGATCAATGCGACTTTGCGTCGGGGACGGGACAATTCATGACGGGCGATCTAACCGTGACTTCGCTCAAGTCCGCGTCGATTCATCCCGCCAAGGTCATCGTGATGCTGGGGATGAATGACGGATCTTTTCCGCACGCCCAGCGCTCACCCGGACCGGAGATCGCTGACGGGGAGACGCGTGCCCGGGCCGCGGTCATGGCCAAGGAGTCGACGTCGATGCATGCCTTCCTGCTGGCCGTCCTGGCGGCCGAATCCAAGGTCATCGTCACATTTGATGGCTACGTGGGGTCGACCGGTAAGAGGGCTGCCTCCGCCTTGCCCGTGGAGCTGCTTCGGCATGCTTGCCGAAAGATCAATCCCTCCTTCCGCATCACCGTCCACGGGTTGGAAGCTTACCTGCCGCCGGCAGAGCTCGAAACCGAGCACCAGCAGCGGGAGGTGCGGGAGCTGGCTTCTTATGACCTTCAGGCCAAGCGACTGCACGATGCCTTGCCGTCTGAACTCCGGACTCCGGCGGCGGGAAGCGAGGTTTCGGTCGATCCCGAGACTTTGACTATCGAGGAATTTATCCAGTTCTGGAAAGAGCCCAGCCGGTTTGCCTTGAAGGCGCACTCGGCCCGGGTGCCTTACGGTGATGAATCGCTCGACAGCGATGAGCCGATGGAAGACGGGGCTTTCGAGAAGAGCGCGGCCCTGCGGTGGTTGAAGCAGTCGCGTCGTGAGCAGGTGCCGAAGCTTGACTGGAGCCTTGCCCAGCTCAGCGGACGATTCCCTTCCGGCGGGAAGGGGGAGGAAATGTTCGAGCAGCTGAAGAGCGAATCGGTGGAAGAACATGACGCGATCAAGCGCTATATCTGCGAGATCGCGGCAACGGGTGCGGAGCTTCCGAAAGTCATGCACGGTGCGAAGGATCGGTCTTTCCTTCCTTATCTGGCCCCAGCGGTAAGTCCCTCGAAGCTCATCATCCAGTTTTTCGATAAACCTGATGAGACGGGCTTGGTGCGTGCCTTGGCGCTTTGGGCCAGGGCTTCCAAGGAGTATCCGGAGCTGAAAGAAATCTACCTCGTCGGCTTTGGCTCGAAGCCCGATACGGCCAGCGCGACCATGCTCAAGGTGCTGAAAGGAGCTGACGAGTTGCGTGCGGGCTTCGCGAACTTCGGAAGATCCGCGCTTCACCCGACTCAACCCATGTTCATCAAGTTGCTGACGAAGGCGATCTGGGAGCGTATTCCCAAGTCTAAAACCAAGGAGGAAGACCGATATCCTTCGGTCAAGCTTGACCAAAAGGATGTGACCGGAACTCACGCCAGGCTTGGTTCCGGGGCCGTCGATCTGCTTATTCCGGAGGAGTTCGGCATGGTCGACTTCTGCAAGCAAGTCGACGACATGTTGGTGATCGATGGAATCCAATACTTTACCGACACTATGGTTCGTGAGAGCTTATCTACGACTTCTTCAGTGGATGATGAAAATGAAGCTGAAAACGAATGACCACTGACGAATCCAGAAGAAAGGAATTCCGCATCGCGGGAGAGCAGGCTTTTGACCTATCTCCCGGGTTTCGCGTCATCGAGGCCGGTGCCGGCTCGGGGAAGACCTATAGCCTCACCTATCTCGTCATGCGCTTAGTGGCGGAGAGGGGCTGTGGCATCGAAAAGATCCTGCTGGTAACTTTCACGGAGGCTGCGGCCTTGGAGTTGCGTCAGCGACTGCGCGAACTGTTCGAGGAAATCGATGGAGGCAAGTTGGAGCGATACCACGCCCGGGATGGTGAATTTGCGAATGTCGACGGTTCGCCTAACTCGAAAGCCATTGATGCCTTTGCTGACAGCGCGGCCGACCTGGACCTTATTCTGGACAGGAAGAATTCCGTGGAATATGCCCTGCGACGTCAGCGTCTGGCGCAAGCCTTGGTGCGGATGGGCGGTATGACGGTGACGACGATCCATGGATTCTGCCAGATGGCCATGGCCGAACACTCGGTCAACGCAGGGTTCGAGGCGGTCGAGGGCGTACCCGTCGACGCCGCTGAAATCGCTGAAATGATCGCAAGAGACTATCTGCGGGTGTTCAGCCTTATTTCCGGTGGTAGTCCCATTCCGAAATTAGGGGAAGTCGTCCGTGCGGTGCGCATTCGCCTGGGCGACCCTGATTGTGAAATTAACGCGTTGGTCAAGGGGAAGGAGGGCGTGACTAAATTTCCCCGGCTGGAGGATTTCATCAAAGAACGTCGTGTCTTGAATCCGGTGGTCACGTTCGACGACTTGATCCTGAATTTCGAACGTCGACTCGTTGATGTAAGAGATCCGCGCTCCAAGAAGCTGACGGAATTGGTGCGGGACAGGTACCAAGCCTGTTTCATCGATGAATCACAGGACAATGATACGCATCAATGGGGTGTTTTCCGGCATCTGTTCGTCGGCTCACCTGATGATGGGAAGTTTCAGAAGGCTGAGGGCAAGTTGCTGGTGATGGTCGGAGATCCCAAGCAAGCCATCTATGGATTCCGCGGGGCAGATATTCGTACTTATAGAGAAGCGGTCGAAGAGGCGCGCGAACCCAATGTCTACACGCTACCCTACAATTTCCGGTCGACTCCAGGCATGATCGAGGGCTTTAACGCCATCTTCTCTCTAAAGAATCAGGTTACGCGGCAGAACTTTTTTGGCTTTGAGATCAGTGCCGGCGGGGCGGTGGAGGGTATTGCCTTTGAGTCTGCCAGATGGAAAAAGCCGAAGGAAGAGTTGCCCGGAAAGCCGATCTGGGTCGTCAAAGGCTACCGACCCTTTCAAGTCGCCCGCGAAGTCAGCCGACAGTTGAAAGACATCAAGCCAGGGCAGACCATCGGAGTGCTCGTGCGATCGAACGCCGATGCCGATGAAGTCCATCGCGCCTTGGTAACGGAAGGTATCTCGGCGGCGCTGGAGTCGACGCAGTCGGTTTTTGACACACGGGCGGCTTATCTGGCTGGTTTGCTTCTGTCCGCGGTGCTGAAGCCGGAGGATACCGGACTCAGGAGGGCGCTTTTCTTGGCGCGTCCCGCGCTCTTTTGGCCGCCTGGCGAAGCCCGTAAGCAGACTGCCCCCGGGGTCCAGACCATCCGTGGCCTCGGGCCAGATCCAGTAGATCAGCAGGCCCAGGCGGATGTCGCTGCCTGGCTTGCGGATTGCCGTACCGCTTGGGTGAAGCGTGGATTCACGGCTTGTTGGGAAATGCTCTCCCGGACTGCTCCGCGTGCGAAGAAGTCCATGCTCGGGCAGGGCGAAGAGGGCCGGAGGGTGATTTCGGTCATGGACTCCCTCAGCCACTCGCTTTTTCGCGCCCGTTTGCTGATCGATTGGAATCATCTCGGCGAATTATTATCGGAGCGCCAGGCCGCTCGAAAACTCGACCCTCACCAGCTTGTCAGATTCCTTTCCGTTAAAATCAAGGAGGGGGGGAATAATGATGACGACTCGGAGGCTTCTTTGACGGAATCACTCAGACCTGAATCAGAAAAGCCCCAGGTCGTCGTCCAGACCGTGCATAAATCGAAAGGTCTGGAATATGACATCGTCATTTTGCTCAATAAGAGAGGCAAGGGTGCGGATACGTCCCCCAATGCGCCCGGGACGGTCCTCAAGCCGCAAGGCCAGAATAACGGCGTGCTCTACGCTGGTAGTAAGCATGACGCACTTTTTCAGGAACAGAATCGCAAGGAGGCTGCCCGGCTTCTTTATGTGGCGATTACCCGCGCGAAGAAGCGCATCGTGCTGCTGTCTCCGGATGATGATTTTGTGCCGAAGGAGCCAACCAAGCCCAAGGGTAAAGCTCAGCGGAAGCCGCCGGCCTACTATGGATTCTTTGCCGTGCTTTGGTCGCTCGGCGTGAATCCCTGCACCTTAGAGATCGATGAACGGCACCCGGATGTCGCTGCTGCGAAGGGCGAATCGCCGGCTAATTTTTCGGCCCTGAAAGAAAAGCTCTCGCAATTCATCCAGTCGGTTGAGCCTGCACCTAAGGCGGAAAAGGTCGCGCCCCCTGTGGTGGATGACGGCTTACGATTCCATGTCTTCGATTCAGCCCGAGGCGCCCAGGGGGATGAGTCCACGGTTGATGGCGATGAGTCCAAGCCGGTCTCGATCAATCAGCGTGTCTATCACGCTCGAGGTAGCACGAGTTTCTCCGGTCTCTCCAAGGGCCGTCACGATGAAGGCGACGGTCACTTTGATGGTGAGGGTAAGGCGCCAAGATCCGAGGATGCGGGTAAAGATCTTTGTCTGCCGGAAAAGCTCAAGGGCGCCTACTTCGGTACGTTCATCCATGAGTTGCTGGAAGACCTTGATTTCGCGAAAGCTGCCATTCCTGCTCATCCGGAGGTCCGAAAGTTCATCGAAGACAGGCTGGAACGTTCAGGGTTGGTCGCTCGCGGGGCGCCCGACAACCAATTTGAATCAACGCTCAGCCAGCTTTCCCGGTCAGTGCATCTTTGGATGACCATGAAGCTCACTCCGCGCGTGCCCGGCGCGCATGAGCCCTTCAGCTTGGCTGAAATCGCCCCGGAGCAGAAGTTGAATGAGGTGAGATTCGCCATGAAAGCCAATTGGGGGTATGACCAGGGATCCGGACGTCATAAGGCGGACCTGTTAGCGGATGCTTTCGCCCGTCATTATAAGACGGCCGACGGCAAGGAGACTCCGCTTTGTAGCCTCAAGCTAGGTAAGGATCATACGATCGGCTTGCTCATCGGGACCATCGACCTGGCGTTTTCTCATGGCAAGAGTTTGGCCAAGCTGGCCGGCGTCAGTGACCGCTTCTTCGTCATCGATTGGAAAACGAATCACCTTGGTGGTAAGCCGGCTGACTATGACGTCGACGGCCTGAACTCCGGTATCGTCGGTAATCTTTATCATGCGCAGTATGTGTTCTATGTCGCCGCCTTGGATCAATACCTTTCCCAGGTGCTCGGTCCCGACCGTTGGTGCTATGATTTCCGCCAAGCCAAGCCAGGTCAGGCTTCGTTCGGCGGGGTCTATTATCTTTTCCTCCGTGGCTGCGGGAGCGCCTTGGAGCAACATCCTGACTATGGGGTGCACTACGATCTGCCATCCGTCGACCTGGTGCGCGAAGTTCAGGCCATCCTTGGAGGAGATGTCCGATGAGTTCTGAGTATAAAGGTAAGGAGCCAGACGACGACGTGGTTGCTTCCTCCTTGGCGAGTGCCCTGGTGAAGTCCCTGGGTTTGGCCGAAAACCCGCCTTCGGCTCTCGTAGACGCATATCTTGCCGTACTCCGCGGCGGTGCCTGTGCCGAAGTCAGGCAGGAGCTGGAGGCTCTAGCTTCTTCGTTGGATCCTCGGCTGGCTTCCGGCGACCCACGGGAAGATGATACGCCTTTGGTGCTGAGGGCAGATGTGACGCCTGGTCGTACCCTGGCATATTTGCGTGTGATGGATGATGCGGAGAAGAAGTTCGAATCATATGTCCGCGAACTCTTCGTTGCCCGCGCGCAGCCGTGGGTCCTGGATGAGCAGGCGGACTACCTGGTCAACTTGAGGTTGGATGAAGGAGAGCCTGAGTCTCAGAAGCTTAAGGCACTTCGAACCTTTGCGTGCCAACGCTCAATGGTGCTCACTGGCGGGCCTGGGACCGGAAAGACCTATGCTTTACGCGCATTGCTGTGGGTCGGGTGTTCGGCCGGGGCTATTGCGCCTGAAGACTTCAGATTGCTTGCCCCGACTAATCGTGGAGCCCGCGAGATGGCGCGGACATTGCAGGAAACTTTGGCCGACCTCCGGGAGACTCCTTGGGAGCTGGCGGCTAAGTCTTTGCTCCGTAGGTTGCCTGCTCCGATGACGATTCACCGCGCGCTGCTGAATCGAGACGATCTTGCCCAGGCCAGGTGCGTCGTGGTCGACGAAGCCTCCATGGTCGACCTTGTACTGTTTAGCCGACTGCTGGAATCATTAGATCGCACCAATGCCTCGTTGCTAATCGTCGGGGATCCTGACCAATTGCCGTCGGTGGACGTCGGCACGGTCTTGGCTGACCTCTGCCATCCGTCGGTCTTCTTCTCGGCCCATTCGACCATCAGGCTCTCTGGATCTAAGCGAAACAAGAATAAGGCAGTCATTGATCTGGCGGATTCCGTCCGCAGCGGAAAGCCTGAGGCCCTGGTGGAATCTGGGCGCTGCCGCAATTTGGACTTGGAAGCTATCCTTCAGGACGTTTGTGCAGACAAGGCACCTTTTGCACGTCTACGCGACTTGGCAAAGGGTACCGAAAGTGGATGGCAGACATCCGCGCTCTCGTTGGTCAAGAAGCTCCGGGTTCTCTGCTCGTTGAAGGTCGGACCGCTGGGGTCTTCCAAGCTTTCGAACGCTATCATGCGTAAGCTGGGGATGTCTTCGCCCGACGATGACGGCTGTGTCATCATGGTTACCCAGAACGATGCCGCCTTAGGCGTCGTCAACGGTGAGGTCGGCATCGTCTCCGGCGGGCGGGTCATCCTGGAGGATGCTGAGAGCGGATATCGTAGCTTGTCCCTGTCGGAGTTGCCTGACTACGAATTAGCCTACGCCTCGACCATCCATAAGGCGCAGGGCGCCGAATACGAAAGCGTCGTCATTGTCATCGCTGAATCCAGCAAGGAGAGTTTTCTTTCTTGCGAGCTGCTTTATACTGCAATCACCCGCACGAAGGGTGAATTCGTCATCTTTGCCGACCGCGATTCCATTAAGAATTTGAAGCCTGTTAAGCGCGCTTCGGGTCTGGCGGCACGTTTGCGTTAAGGACGTCGGTAGCCCGCAAAAGGAACAGCCCTGGGATCGCTCCCGGGGCTGCTTTGTTATGAACCCAAACAACCAACACACCGAACACCAAGGGGGCAGGGCAGGTGGCCCTGTTGTTGTCTGAGTATACTATGCCCGGCCTAGCTTGATCCGCAAGGGGAGGTGATGCAGTTTGGGTCCCCTTGATATTTAATTTTTACGGGTATACTGCCGGGCCATGACTACGCATTATATGAAGGCTGAGAGTGGTTTGCATCAGCGGATCTGGTTCGCGAAGGCGGGGCGGGGCAGCCATCAGGATATCGGTATCTCGCCGGTGGCGGAGCAGCACCTGGCCAACGGTACCTATAGCTTCTCCCTGGCTGGTTTCGACCCGTTCGAGATGGATCTCAAGGAGGCCACGGCCGCGGGCAAGGAGCACTCCCTCTACCCCGGGATGGGCGCCCAGTTCGGCGCCCAGATCTGGCGCATGGCCCATGAGGCCCAGGTCGGGGATTATATCTTCCTGGAAAGCGAGAACCACAATCTCCACGCGGTCGGGGTGATCACCGGGCCCTACCGGCTGTTTGAGGAGGATTACAACGAAACTACGCTGACGAAGGAGGGCCTGCACGCGGTGCCGGTGCTCTGGTACCCCATCAAGAACGGCCATGGGGTGATCCAGCTGGGCCGGCTCGATAACGCGGTTTTCCGGAACATCATCGAGAAGGAGAAGCTGGTGGACCTGCTCTTCGATCTCACCCGGCCTTATATCGCCAACGGCCTGTACCGGCCTGGGCAAAGCCCGACCCGGCCGGTTAAACCTGAGTCCCAAACCTCGGGTAGCTTCGCCGCCGAGCCCGCCGCCCAGCCGACTCCCGCTCCCCCGCCGCCCGCCCCGGTCATGCCCGATGCGATGACCACGCCCATCCACGTCGCCCGGTCCGGCGGCTTCATCTACGAGAACATCGACGACGCCCGCCTGGCTGCCCTGATCCGCGAAAAGCAGGTCGTCGGGACCGACGACTACTTCCGCCATGGCATGGGGAGCTGGATGAAGGTCAGCCAGTACGCCCTGATGAAAGCCATCCGCCTTCAATGATGCAGGCTCTGGGGAGCCCCTAAGCCTTGCCTGCCGGCCTAGGGCGGGCCATTTAGAGGCATGGCCCGCTGCATCCCTCCCGTCATCCCCGCCGCGCAGCATCACGCGGAAGAGGCTGCCTTGTTGGAGCGCCTCCGGACGGAGCTCCCCGATGAGTTCATCGTGATCCCATGCTTGGAGGTGCCGCACCTTCGTAAAGGTCGGGATTCCGAGGCGGATTTCGTCATTTTACACCCTCGTGGTCGGCTGGTACTTGAGGCCAAGGGTGGGGCGATCCGTTGCCTAAATGGGAACTGGGAGCGAAAGAAATTCGGAAAGTGGATCTATTTCCATCCACCCTTCTATCAGGCCCGGGATAACTCTTATGAAATACATGAACACCTAAAGCGTGTCTTTGGCAAGGGGGCCCCGGAGGCCAGCATGCCATTTGGTCACGTCGTCGTATTTCCGGATATTCACTTCGATGCAGACACCATCGAAATCCCGGATGCACGTCTCATCGACCGAGGCGAACTAGATAGCTCTGACTTGGCCAAGATCGTTTACCGTCTGCTCGATGATACCGAACAACGTTACTTGGATCGATTTCGGGGTGAGGCATTGCCACCTCCTTTGACTGACGCGCAGTTGCTGGCCGTCGCCAATAGCCTTCGTCCCGCGGTTCGAATCACGTCCAACCTCACTCCGGACGAACTGGATCGTGCGCTCGTCCGACTTTCCTCGACGCAGTTGCGTGCCCTGGACGCCGCCGCGCAGAGCAAACGTCTGCGCATCACCGGCGGTCCTGGTTCGGGCAAGACTTTGCTGGCCTTGGAGGTTTGCCGACGGGAACTTGCGGCCAACCCCGCCCAGAAGATCGGGCTGGTGTGCTTCAATCGTCATCTGGGTACGTTCCTGGTGGACGTCGTGAAGTCCGAAGGCCTCGCCGCCGTCACGCCCGGTTCGTTCTACCTGCATCTGGACCGTATCCTCGGCTCGACCGCGGATGCTAAGGCAACCGACCCGGCCTATTACCAGCAGCGTGTCCAGGCGTCTCTCGAGGTCGCCCGAGGTGTTCCGGAGTCCGAGAAGTTCGACCTGCTTGTCGTCGACGAGGGGCAGGACTTCCGTGACGACGGGGCTAAGCTGGCCCTGCTCGACGCCATGCTCAAGGGAGGCCTCGCCAAAGGCCGCTGGCGCTGGTTCGAGGATCTTGACCAGATCCTCAGCCCGGAGGCCGCCACCCCGCCGGCAGGAGCCCATCTCAGCCTTTTGGAGCAACTGGATGCCTACGGTCAGGTCGAAGTTCAATGCAACTGGCGTAACACCGAGCAGATCGCCCAAGCGGCCGCGAAGGTGATGGGTCGGCCGACACCCCCGAGCTTCGGCGTGCAGGGGCCCAAGATTACCCCCGTGGACTCGCGTCCGGGCCGTGACTTCGACCTGCTGGTGGCCGTGCTCGGTCACGAGAATCTCCGCAAGTATCGCCCCGAAGACATCGTCGTGCTGAGCATGCGCGGGGCAGGGAAGGAGTCTTTCGCCGGCAAGGCTGAGGCGGCTGGCTTCCGTCTGGTCCCGTATGATGCCAACCTGCCTTACGAAGAGGGCACGATCCGGACCTCGACCGTCTTCAAGTTCAAGGGTATGGAGAGCCACGTCGTCATCCTGATGGACGTCGATGCGCTCGCCACCACCCGCGACCGCCGTAAGGCCTACGTGGGCATGACCCGGGCCAAGTATGATCTCTACGTCCTCGGCCAGCCCGAGGCCCTGGCGCTGCTCAGGGCGTAGTGGTCAAAGCGCCGATGCCGAAACCGCCCTTGGAGCGATCCGCGGGCGGTTTTTTCCTGAGGTCAGAAAGTCCACCCGCCGTAGGCCACTGAAGGGTCCGTCGGGTGGGCGGTCCGGCGCCCAGTCATGACCTTATGCCCGACCTCAGCGGGGCCGCAAGGGGTGGAAGAGGGCATGTTCATACTATTTTATATAAATTACCGTGGTTGCTGTGTGGGAACTTGATCGTGCTGCCTAGGCTGATCTAATTGCCCCCATGTCCAAGCAATATGACGCATCGGAAAAGTCTCTGAACGAACTTCTTTCCACTTACACAAATATCTTCGTCCCGCCCTTTCAGCGTCCTTACAAGTGGACGGATGAGCAGATTGAGGAATTGTTCGAAGACATCTTCAAGCCAATCGACTGGAGCAAGGGAATCAAGACCATCGCGGAGGACAAGGACAGCCACTACATGGGCGCGGTCGTCCTATGTCGTGATGCCGAGGGGCAGATGGTGCTCGACGGTCAGCAGCGCCTGACGACCGTGACAATGGTTTTGGCCTACTTGAAGGCCAAGATGATGGTGTGCGCGAAGGGGTCGGTCCAGCTTAGCCGCCGCGCGCTGAACTATGACACGCGGTTGTTCCGGCAGACCGCGGGAATCGACGCGGACCGCCACCCAATCCTCAAGCCACAGGATGAGGATAACCTGATCTACCAAGAAATCGTCGAGTCCGAGGAACTCGAGATTCCCCTGGAGGAGGATGTCCATGGCCTTTCGTCTGCACAGAAGCGCCGCAACAAGGAACTGCGCAAGCGCGCCATGTTTAAGGCCTACAAGACGATTCGCAAGCATGTGGAGTCTTATGTGGTCAAAGCCGCTATGCAGCATTCTGTTGACGAGCTTAACGCTCTGGACGTCGCTGCCACCCGTCTTTTGAACAACCTGTCTTTTGTCGTCATTGAGGCGCACAACGAGTCGGCCGCTTTCAGGTTGTTCGAGACCCTCAATGCCCGTGGCCTTGACCTTTCGGCGGCTGATTTGATCAAGAATAACCTGTTCGCGATCGCGCGCAATGATCAGCAACGCCAGTCTGTCCGGACCAGCTGGGAAGCTGTCTCAGAAAGCATCAAGTCCGACCTGGTCGCCTTCCTTCGGACGTTCTGGCTGACGAAGAATGATTTTGTCCGGAAGGACGGCCTCTTCGATGCCTACAAGAAGGAGCTTATGGCCCGTAAGTCCGATGACGATTTCCTGGCTGCTTTCCTGTCCTCTCTCGTTGTCGCCTCGGAGCATTATGCCGAGATCGTACAGCCCCAGGATGATTCCGATATTCTCAAAGAGGCGAACATGTTGAACGATCTGGGCGCCAAGACCTGCCGTCCGCTGTTGCTTGTGATCAAAATGAATGGTCCTCAACTTTTCGTCCCGGTTTCCAAGTTGATTGAGAACCTGACGATCCGTTGGATGATTGCCGGGAAGGTCTTCAACGTCCTCGAGACAACTTATGCTCGGATTGCCGTTCGCACGACGGAGGCATTTGCGGCCTCCAAGACCGATGAGGAGATTCTGACCCTCATCCGTTCTGAGCTGCGCAAGCTGGATGTGCCTGACGATCCTGTCTTCGAGCTAGCTTTCCAGAAGTATGAGGTTTCCAGGACGTCTAAGGCGTTGCGTCATATCCTCTGTCGGATCAACGACGTTCTCTCGAATACCAGCGAACATGTCGCCGACTCGAGCAACGTCCACATCGAGCATATCTTCCCTCAGGAGCCATCACCCGAGGCCCTAGCGCACAGCGCAATCGCTGCCGAAGAGGCCGAGGATTACTCGACCCGAATCGGTAATGTCACTCTGCTGGATGCTAAGATCAACATGAGCCTCAAGAATCGATCTTTCCCTTCGAAGCTTAATGCTGAAAAGGGGTACGCGCATTCCCGTCTAGCCATCAACGACTCGCTCAAAACCAAGTTTGCTTGGCAGAAGCATGATATCGATGAGCGTTCAAAGTTTTATGCCAAGCTTGCCGTCAAAATCTGGCCTTGGTGATCGTTGCGGCCAATCCATCTGAGGTTCGATATTTAGCGAGACTCCCTGGGCTATGGCTCGGAGACTTTTGTGTCCGGCCAGACTGCTATTCTGCGGCCGGGATTTTGGGCGGAGATTCATAACTAATGGAACTACATGATTTTAACCATTGTTCATCAATGTTTTATGTATTTCTGTGAGCTTCGGTCCGGACGCCGCCTCTCAAGTTCACGATTTTCTTCTAAAAAGTGGATACGGCGACTTTGACCAATGAAATCAAGGGTTTCGTGCAGGTCCGCGAGGGGCATAAACACCCCCAAGATGACCCGATCCGGAATTCCAGGCTTGATTTCGGGGTCAAACTAGTGTCTACTATACGAGTGAAAGTAAGAAGCGCCCACGCCTCCTCCCTCCGGCCTCAACCCCGGAAAAGACGCTAAAAACCGCCT
>JACCDY010467816.1_pt1 | contig 14576 bp, 12 predicted proteins | sample 7446391 | NCBI WGS metagenome assembly JACCDY01 (sample SAMN15323451, study PRJNA562643) | freshwater metagenome | isolation source: river surface water | place: USA:Blue River Watershed | collected 2017-08-18 | reverse complement strand
TCGCGTTCGCTCTGAACGTGCATGGAAGAGCTGCGCTTCCCGGTGGAACGGCAGGACTTCAAATCCTGAAGAGGTTGCCAGCAATCTCTGGTGGGTTCGACTCCCACGCTCTTCCGCCACCGACCTGCCCACGATGACCTCCGCATTTGCCCCTGAAGGTTTCTATCCGTTCGAAGGCCCGGCCACGGTCAGCCTGGAGCTGATACCGCTGTCGGTGCGCCACAAGCTCGACTGCGCGGAAGTGAAGCTGCATTTGCCGCAATGGCAGGCACTGAGCCTGGATGAGCGAGCGCTGCTGGTACAGCGCGCTTGCCAGTCGGATGACGACGTCTGCGCATATCGCGGGCTGCTCAACGAGATGATCGACCGCCATCATGCGGTGCCGCCGACGCCGCATCCGCTCGAAGGTGACGAGCCGTGGCGCGAGCTGTCCTGCTGGCCGCAGGTGGTGACGGATCAGTGCGAGCGTCAGGCTGTCGCATTGCCGCCGCTGGCGCGCTGGGTGGCGCTGGGCGAGGCAGACCGGCATGCGCTGTTCGTGCTTGGCCGGTCGAAGCATTCGCAGCCGGAGTTTGTGGCCGCGATGCGATTGTTTTTCAATGCTGTTGTCGCCGGCCCTTGTCAGAAGTTGACCCTGTAGCTGGCGAACGCCCAGTACGCAGCACCGTTGTTCTCGGTGGTACCGTTGATCATGACCGACGCGAAGCCCGGTCCGACCTTGCTCTCGACGCCGACACCAGCGCGCCGCCAGTCCCGCACGTAGTTCCTGCCCGCGAACTCGAAGTTGCCAAGGCCGAGGATGGTGCCACTGGCTCGGTTGCTATGCCCCTCCAGGCGGTGCACGGCTTCCAGCCTGCCGAGCAGGCGGGTGCCCTCGCTAAGGGCGTAGACCGCATCAACTCCAACGCGAGCCTCGGTGGTCTCCTCCGTGCGCTCATTCCAGCGGACCGGGAAACCGCCGCCGGTTTCAGTGTAGCCGTCGACACGGCTGCGGAAGTAGGAGACGCTGGTGTAAGGGGTCAGCGCGAAAGCCTTTATCTCCAGAGCGCGGTACCAGTCCAGGCGCAGGCGGCCACCGGCGGTCTGCACGCCCGGGTTGCCGACCGACAAGACCGGGGTACCCGCGTTCAAGTAGCCGCGCTGTATGTCTGCATCGCCGACGTTGTAATAGCCGCTGACCCCGAGGCGCAGCGATGTGCCCGGCAGTGGAGCGATCACCTCCGGCAGCACATAGGTGCCGTTCAGTGTGCTGCGCCCACCGTACAGGGTGTCCTGACGGGAGTAGGTTTTGCCCACGGCGATCTTGACAGTGATCTCGTCTGTCAGGCCGTAGGCGAGTCCGGCCTCGCCGCTGCCTAGTTCGGCGTTGTCTGAACCGCGTTCCTGCCGCCCCCAATCGCCGCCCACCCAGACGCTGCGCTGCCCGGCAGGCAGCAAGGTCGCAGCCTGGGTGCTATGAAGACCATGAAGGACGAGGCCCGCCTGTGACACCGACTGCACATGGATGTAGGCCGATCCCGTCAGTGAACGGTTGAAGTCGCCCCAATCAATCATGCCAGACCCGAAAGGTGTGACGCGCGCCATGAAGGCACGGCCATTGTCCAAGGTACCGACCACCACGCTGCCGTCGGCCGAGGCGGCTGACGCCCTCATGGTTTGTATTCCACCCGTAACGGCGACACCGTTCTCGGCCAGCCAGGACTCAACAGTTTGCATACCGCGGCTCTGAGTCCAGCGGAAGGCATGCAATGTGCCATCCTCTACCTCGCCCACCACCACGTTTCCGTCGGCAGAAACACCCCATGCGTGAGAATAGGTCCCTCCGTTAACGGTACCAAGGCTCACCATTCCGCCGCCCAATGTCCAACGAAATGCGCGGGTTTCATTGTTGGCGTTGCCATCCCGGGAGGACCCCACCACCACGCTGCCGTCGGCGGAAACTCCTAACGCAGCAGACTCGGAGCCTCCACTCAGCGTCCCAAGATTCCTCATGCCCTCCGCCTGCGTCCAGCGGAAGGCGCGGTAGGCGTTGGCGATGCTGCCATTAGCTGCCCCCACGACCACTCTGCCGTCAGCAGAAACCGCAGTAGCAAAAGAATTGTTGCCTCCATTTAGTGTACCGAGGCTCACCATGCCGCCACCCTGCGTCCAGCGGAAAGCGCGGGTTTGATTGCTGGCGTTGCCATCCTGGGAGGACCCCACCACCACGCTGCCGTCAGCGGAAACTGAATTGGCAATTGAATCGTTGCCACCATTCAGAGTCCCAAGGCTCATCATTCCCCCCGCCTGCGTCCAGCGGAATGCGCGGCCACCGTTGCCATCATCGGAAACTCCCACCACCACTGTGCCGTCGGCAGAAACCCCCCAGGCTAGGGAAGAGCCGCCGCTCAACGTGCCGAGGCTGATCATTCCATCTGCCTGCGTCCAGCGGTAGGCTCTGCCAGCATTGCCGGCACTGCCGTCATCGGCTGTCCCAACCACCACACTGCCATCCGCAGAAACCCCTGTAGCAGAAGCCCCGGTGCCGCCCCCTAGTGTGCCGAGGTCGAAGAGACCATCGGCAGCCCCTGCTGCCGCCGGAAACAGCGCCGCCAGCACAGCAAGCGTCAAGAGGGAGAATTTTTGTGCCTGAGAGACGCTCCCTGGCCTTGTTCTTGTTTTCGTGGTCATTCGTTTTTTTTGTGTGGCGAATCGTTTTGTTGCCAGTTGTTCGCCGTGGCAATCCCTCCGGAATTGAGGGCATCCAGAAGTGGAGTCACGCGGCCATGGCCAACCGCCGTTTTGGTGCGAAGCCGCTTGAGGCCATGTGTCGGCGCGCATGATTGTAGCCGTACATCCATCGCGTTGCGAACAACTGCATGTCCTCGAGATTTTCCCCGTCGTACTGGGATAGCCACTCGGAGCGCACGGCGCGATTGAATCGCTCGACGCAGGTATTTCGCTGCTGCTTGCCGGGCTGGATGCAGTCGATCCGGATTTGCCGCCTCGCCGCCCCCCTGTACCGCACCGCTGATGTTTTCCGGTCCGCTGTCACACCGAATGGCGGCGGGCTTGCCGCGCCATTCGATGATCTGCTCCAGAGCGCGAATCACCCGCTCGGTGGGCGTCGAGCAATCGATTTCGATGCCCGGTGCTTCCCGGTTGATGTCGCCGATCACATTTAGCAGCCGGAAGCATCGCAAAGTCCGCTGAAGAATTAACTGACGATTATAAATTATGGACCAAGTTTTTTTGGTTCATTTCGGATTCTTGGGGAAGACGGGGTTGACGGTGGATGGTCGATGAGGGTGGCGGGCCCTCGGTTTGGTAGATTACCAGTCGCCAAACGAAGCAATCTGCCCAGAACCCGCCGTGTTCCATCCTATTTCAGCCCTCCCGTTCTGGGAAGGGTATCGTGTCCATTCCTGCGAAGAACAGCCGGACGGATCCTTGCTTGTCACCCTCGCCAAACGCCCAGATGGATCGGCGCTATGTGGTGCCTGCGGTGAACCGTGCGTGCTGGTGCGCGACCGCCGCCGGCGTCGCGTGCGCGATCGCGACTGCCTCGATCGACGCCTGTGGATCGAGGTGCCGATCCGGCGAATGGATTGTCATCACTGCGGCAGTCGGGTGGTCGAGTCGATAGGCTGGCTGAACGCAGGCTCGCGCATGACGCGCAGGCTTCGGGTCGGGGTGGAGGGGCTGTGCACCCTGCTGCCGATCGCCAATATTGCGCAGCTCACGGGCCTGCACTGGCACACCGTCAAGGAGATCGACCGGCGACGACTGCGACAGCTGCACGGCAGCTTCGACGCGGGTCAGGCCCGACGTTTGGTGATTGACGAGTTCGCACTGCACAAGGGGCACCGCTACGCCAGCGTGGTGATGGACGCCGAACGCATGCGCGTGCTGTGGGTCGGCGAAGGCAACAGCCGAGCGGCGATGCGCCCGTTCTTCGAGGCCTGTGGCCCCAATGGCTGCGCCCGCATCGAGGCAGTGGCGATGGACATGAACACGGCGTTCGACCTGGAGGTCAGGCAGCACTGTCCGCAAGCCGAGGTCGTCTATGACCTGTTCCACATGGCGGCGCGCTTCGGTCGCGAAGTGGTCGACCGCATCCGCGTCGACCAGGCCAATGCCTTGCGCAAGCAGCCGGTGGAGCGCCGCGTCATCAAGCGCAGTCGCTGGCTCCTGCTGCGCAACCGAGATAACCTCAAGGGAAACTAGGCCGTTCAGCTGGCCATCACCTACCTGCTGAAGACGGAACTGAAGGAGCTCTGGTTCGCCCCCTCCCTGAAAGAGGCGCGGCGACGATGGCGTCACTGGTTCAGCCTCGCACTCGACAGTGCGCTGGCGCCGGTAGTCCGCTTCGCCCACCATCTGAGCCGTTATCGGCGCGGCATCCTGGCCTCGGCCTTGTACCGTATGAATTCATCGATCCTCGAAGGCGTTAACAACCGCATTAAGGTCATCAAGCGCATGGCCTACGGATTCAAGGACTCGGAATACTTCTTCCTGAAAATCAAGGACGCGTTCCCCGGGAAAACGCGATGAAACAAATTTTTTGCAAAGTAGTGCGCCGCAGGAATAAGCCTACTTAACGACATCAGCGAATTTCTGTCAGAGCGGTCTTAAAGGCGGACATCGATCCCCGATTTAACCGATACCGCATTCCTGAAGGAGCAATCGATACCTACTTCAGGTCAGCCCGTCCCGGCACCCATCAATCGCCTCACGCACGATTACGCTCAGGCCCTCGGTCGCCGGCGTAGACAGCCCCTCCACGATCGCCTTGCGCATCCGCGGCTCCCAGAACCTCTTCAGGTGCATCGCAATATCCGCCTTTGCCTGCTCCCGGTCCGGCATGCTTTCAAAAAACGCGCCGATCTGGTTTGCCATCTTCACGAGATTCTGGATATCCATCGCGTCATTCCATCCGTAGTCGTTCCGGGTGCGCATACACCACATACGATGCATCGCGCATGAATCCCATCAGCGTCACACCGGCCTGGTCAGCCAGCCGCACCGCGAAGCTGGTGGGTGCAGAAATCGCCGCCACCACGCCGACATTCATCGCCGCCGCCTTCTGCACCATCTCGAAGCTGGCGCGGCTGGTAATCAGCAGCGCACCGCGCGTGAAATCGGTCTTTCGCTTCGACAGTGCTCCGAGCAGCTTGTCGAGCGCATTGTGCCGGCCGACGTCTTCGCGCACGCAATCCACCTCGCCCGCATCGTTCATCCATGCTGCCGCATGCGTCGCGCCGCTCTGCTGCTGCAAGGTCTGCAGCGCATGCATCGCACGCATACCGGCGATCAGCTGCTTCGGATCCACCGTGTGCCGGTGCGTGACCGGCGCCTGCACGCGCACCACCTGATCCAGCGCCTCGGTGCCGCACAGCCCGCAGCCGGTGCGGCCGGTCAGGTTGCGCCGGCGCTCTTTCAGCTTCATGAAGCGTCCGGCCGCAATCTCGATGCGAACCAGCCGGCCGTCGGCCTGCTCCTCCACCTCGCAGCCATAGAACTCCGACGGATCCGCAATGATCCCTTCGGTCAGCGAGAAGCCGAGCGCGAAGTCCTCCAGATCCGCCGGCGACGCCAGCATCACCACATGGGAGATCCCGTTGTACTCGAGCGCCACCGGCACCTCGACCGCCAGCACGTCTTCCGATTGCGACGACACGCCGTCGCGAACGCGCCAGACCGGCACCTGCTGCAGGGTGTCGGCGCCTTCGCTGAGTTCGGTCGTCTTCGGGCCATGTCCCATTGCATATCCAATACGTTCAGGCGCCGGACTCCTCGGTCCGCGCCAGTTCCAGCTGCTGCCTGTTGAAGCGCTGATAGTTTTTCTGCCATTCCGACGGCTGCGTGACCGGCATCACCTGCACCGCCGTCACCTTGTATTCCGGGCAGTTGGTCGCCCAGTCGGAATTGTCGGTCGTGATCACGTTGGCGCCGGATTCCGGGAAATGGAAGGTCGTGTAGACCACGCCGGGCTGCACATTCTCGGTGATCGTCGCGCGCAGCACCGTCTGGCCGGAACGCGATTCAATGCCGACCCAGTCACCTTCGCGTATGCCGCGTTCTTCCGCGTCATGCGGATGGATCTCCAGCCGGTCCTCGCTGTGCCAATGCACGTTTTCCGTGCGCCGCGTCTGCGCGCCGACATTGTACTGCGACAGGATGCGGCCCGTGGTCAGGATCAGCGGGAAGCGCTGCGTGACTTTTTCATCGGTCGCGACATACTTCGTGATCATGAACCGGCCCTTGCCGCGCACGAACTGTTCGACGTGCATGATCGGCGTGCCGTCCGGCGCCTGCTCGTTGCACGGCCACTGCACGCTGCCCTGCCGGTCGATCTTCTCGTAGCTGACGCCGCGGAACGTCGGCGTCAGCGCGGCGATCTCGGCCATGATCTCGGACGGATGCCCATAGTTCATCGGATAGCCGAGCGCATTGGCCAGCAGCTGCGTGACTTCCCAGTCCGCATAGCCGGCCTTCGGCGGCATCACCTTGCGCACGCGCGAGATACGCCGTTCCGCATTGGTGAACGTGCCATCCTTCTCGAGGAAGGACGAACCGGGCAGGAACACATGCGCATACTTCGCGGTCTCGTTCAGGAAGATGTCCTGCACGACCAGGCACTCCATCGCCATCAGCGCGTCGGCGACATGCTGCGTGTTCGGGTCGGACTGCACGATGTCCTCGCCCTGCACATACAGGCCACGGAAGCTGCCATCGAGCGAGGCCTCGAACATGTTCGGTATGCGCAGCCCCGGCTCCGCGTTCAGCGACACGCCCCAGTGCGCCTCGAATTCGGCGCGCACCGTGCTGTCGGACACATGCCGGTAGCCCGGCAGCTCGTGCGGGAACGAACCCATGTCGCACGAACCCTGCACGTTGTTCTGCCCGCGCAGCGGGTTCACGCCCACACCCAGCCGGCCGACATTGCCAGTGGCCATCGCGAGGTTCGCAATGCCCATCACCATCGTCGATCCCTGTGCATGCTCGGTCACGCCCAGGCCGTAGTAAATCGCCGCATTGCCGCCGCTCGCATACAGCCGCGCGGCGCCGCGCAGCACGTCGGCCGGCACGCCGGTCACGTCGGCCATCGCTTCCGGCGAGTTTTCCGGGCGCGACACGAAGGCCTTCCAGTCGCCGAACGACTTCAGGTCGCAACGCTCGGCAATGAAATCCTCTTTCAGCAGGCCCTCGGTGACGATCACGTGCGCCAGCGCATCGATGACGGCCACGTTGGTGCCCGGTTTCAGTTTCAGGTGATAGTCGGCGCGGTAATGCGCGCCCTGCACCATCTCGGTGGTGCGCGGGTCGACCACGATCAGCTTCGCGCCCTGCCGCAGCCGGCGCTTCATCTGCGACGCGAACACCGGATGCGCGGCGGCGGGATTGGCGCCGATGATCATGATCACGTCAGCCTGCATCACCGAATCAAAGGTCTGCGTGCCGGCCGACTCGCCGAGGGTCTGCTTCAGCCCGTAGCCGGTCGGCGAATGGCAGACGCGCGCGCAGGTATCGACGTTGTTGTTGCCGAAGGCGGCGCGCACCAGCTTCTGCACCAGATAGGTTTCTTCGTTCGTGCAGCGCGACGACGTGATGCCTCCGATGGAATCGCGACCGAATTTCTGCTGGATGCGGCGGAACTCGCCGGCCGCATAGGCGATCGCCTCGTCCCACGACACTTCCTGCCACGGGTCGCTGATCTGCTTGCGGATCATCGGCTTGGTAATGCGGTCCTTGTGCGTCGCATAGCCCCACGCGAAGCGGCCCTTCACGCACGAATGCCCGTGGTTGGCGCTGCCGTCTTTCCACGGCACCATGCGCACGACTTCACTGCCCTTCATCTCGGCCTTGAAGCCGCAGCCGACACCGCAGTACGCGCAGGTGGTGACCACGCTGTGCTCGGCCACGCCGATGCGGATCACGCTCTTCTCGGTCAGTGTCGCCGTCGGGCAGGCCTGCACGCAGGCGCCGCAGGACACGCACTCGGATTCCATGAAAGCTTCGTTCTGCCCGGCGGCGACGCGCGAGTCGAAACCGCGGCCGTCGATGGTCAGCGCGAACGTGCCCTGCGTCTCTTCGCAGGCGCGCACGCAGCGGTTGCAGACGATGCATTTCGACGGGTCGTAGGTGAAGTACGGGTTCGACTCGTCCTTCTTCAGCTCGAGATGGTTCTCGCCTTTCTTGTAGCGCACCTCGCGCAGGCCGACCAGACCGGCCACGTCCTGCAGCTCGCAGTTGCCGTTGGTGGGACAGGTCAGGCAATCCAGCGGATGGTCGGAGATGTACAGCTCCACCATGCCACGGCGGATGTCCGCCAGCTTCGGCGTCTGCGTGCGCACCTTCATGCCCGGTTCGACCGGCGTGGTGCACGAGGCCGGATAGCCCTTGCGCCCTTCGATCTCGACCAGGCAGACACGGCAGGAGCCGAAGGCTTCGAGCGAATCGGTCGCGCACAGCTTCGGCACGTTGATGCCGGCCTCGGCGCTGGCGCGCATGACCGAGGTACCCGCGGGTACGGTGACAGCCACGCCGTCAATCTCGAGCGTGACCAGCGTGGCGGACTCCCTCGCGGGCGTACCGAAATCCTTGTCATCGATGGCGTTCATGCAAGCTCCTTGGCCTTGTCGGCGGCGACACCGAAATCCTGGGGAAAATGGTTCAGCGCGGACAGCACCGGGAACGGCGTCATGCCGCCCATGGCGCACAGCGAGCCGTTCATCATCAGGTCGCACAGGTCGCGCACCAGATGGATCTGCTGTTCGCGGTCCTCGCCGGCGATCACCTTGTCGAGCGCCTCGCGGCCGCGCGTCGAGCCGATGCGGCACGGCGTACACTTGCCGCAGGATTCGACCGCGCAGAATTCCATTGCATAGCGCGCCTGCTTCAGCATGTCCACGCTGTCGTCGAACACCACGATGCCGCCATGACCGAGCGTGCCGCCGATCTGCAGGAAGGCTTCATAGTCGAGCGGCGTGTCGAACTGAGACTCGGGCAGGTAGGCGCCGAGCGGGCCGCCGACCTGCACCGCACGGATCGGCCGGCCCGAGCGCGTACCGCCACCGAAATCGACCAGCATCTCGCGCAGCGTGACGCCGAAGGCCTTTTCGACCAGCCCGCCGAAACGGACGTTGCCGGCAAGCTGTATCGGCAGCGTGCCGCGCGACCGGCCCATGCCGAAATGCTTGTAGTAGTCGGCGCCGCGCGCGAAGATCACCGGCACGGTCGCCAGCGAGATCACGTTGTTGATCACGGTCGGCTTGCCGAACAGTCCGGCGATGGCCGGCAGCGGCGGCTTCGCGCGCACGATGCCTCGCCGCCCTTCGATGCTCTCAAGCAGTGCCGTCTCCTCGCCGCACACATAGGAGCCGGCGCCGACGCGCACTTCCAGATCGAAAGCCTGGCCCGAGCCGCGGATGTCGTTGCCGAGGTAGCCGTGGGTGCGCGCGACCGCGATGGCGTCGTTCAGCACCATGATCGCGTGCGGATACTCGGAGCGCACGTAGATGTAGCCGCGGGTCGCGCCGACGCCGAGGCCGGCGATGGTCATGCCTTCGATCAGCATGAACGGGTCATCTTCCATGACCATCCGGTCGGAGAAGGTGCCGGAGTCGCCCTCATCCGCATTGCAGACGATGTACTTTTGCGCCGCGACGGCTGTGCGCACGGTGTTCCACTTGATCCCGGTCGGGAAGGCAGCGCCGCCGCGTCCGCGCAGGCCGGAATCGGTCACCTGCTGCACGATCTGCTCGGGCGTCATCTGCAGCGCCTTCTGCAGGCCGGCGTAGCCCTCGTGCGCGAGGTAGTCGTCGAGCGACAGCGGATCGGTGATGCCAACGCGCGCAAAGGTCAGCCTCTCCTGTCGCTTCAGGAAAGGCAGCTCGTCGGTCTTGCCGAGGAACAGCCGGTGCGCACCGCCCGTGGTGAAGCCTGCATCGAACAGCGAGGCCACGTCGCCTTCTTCCACCGGGCCGTATGCGAGGCGCACGCCGGCGTGGTCCACCTCGACCAGCGGCTCCAGCCAGAACATGCCGCGCGAGCCATTGCGCACCAGCCGGATCGCGATGCCGCGCCGTGCCGCCTCGGCGGTGATCGCAGCGGCGACCTCGTCGGCACCGAGCGCCAGCGCGGTCGAATCGCGCGGGACGAAAACGGTCACGCTCATGCGTCGCTCCTTGCGCGCGCCAGCAGCGCATCGAATTTTTCCGGGGTGATGCGCGCATGCACGCGCTCGCCGACCATCATCGACGGCCCGCAGGCGCATTGTCCGAGGCAGTACACCGGCTCCAGCGTGACGCTGCCGTCGGCCGTGGTCTGGTGGAAGTCGATGCCCAGCGCGTTCTTCGCATGGTCGGCCAGCGCATCCGCGCCGACCGACTGGCAGGCCTCGGCCCGGCACAGCTGCACGACGAGCTTGCCGGCCGGCTCCTTGCGGAAATGGTGGTAATAGCTGAGCACGCCGTGCACTTCCGCGCGCGACAGGTTAAGCCGTTCGGCCACCAGCGGGACAGACTCGGCCGGCACATAGCCATACTCCGCCTGGATCGCATGGAGTATTGGCAGCAGCGCGCCGTCAGGCGCGCCCAGCTGCGCGAGCGCTGTGTCGACACAGGCGTCGTAGGAGGCTGCGGGCATCGGTATCTCCGGTATTTTTATATGCCTGAACAAACATATTGTGCAAAGTTAAAAACCGCTTTGCATTCAATGATTTGCCGGATATTCCAATGCCGGATAGACGATGTCAATATGCTTGAATTAGCCTATTTTGAGGCAAAAAAAAGCCAGCGCCGGACAGCGCTGGCCATGACGCGGGCTGCGCGTCAGTCGTTCTTGATCACGATGCTGGGGAACTTGCTGGTCATGTCCTTCGCCTTTTCGGCGACCTTGACTGCCACCTTGCGCGCGATCTGCTTGTAGATCTGCGCGACCTGCCCGTCCGGGTCGGCGACCACGGTAGGCCGGCCGGAGTCGGCCTGTTCGCGGATGCTCATGGTCAGCGGCAGCGCGCCGAGGAAGTCGACGCCGAAGTCGCTGCACATCTTCTCGCCGCCGCCCTGCCCGAAAATAGGCTCCGCATGGCCGCAGTTGCTGCAGATGTGCATGCTCATGTTCTCGACGATGCCGAGGATCGGAATCCCGACTTTCTCGAACATCTTCAGTCCTTTGCGCGCGTCCAGCAGCGCGATGTCCTGCGGCGTGGTGACGATCACCGCGCCGGTCACGGGCACCTTCTGCGACAGCGTCAGCTGCACGTCGCCGGTGCCCGGTGGCATGTCGACGATCAGGTAATCGAGGTCACGCCAGTTGGTCTGCTCGAGCAGCTGCTGCAGCGCCTGCGTGACGATCGGGCCGCGCCAGACCATCGGCTGGTCCGGGTCGATCATGAAGCCGATCGACGCGACCTGCACGCCGTAGTTCTCCAGCGGCTCCATGGTCTTGCCGTCATGGCTTTCCGGCTTGCCGGACACGCCCATCATCATCGGCTGCGACGGACCGTAGATGTCGGCGTCCAGCAGGCCGACCTTCGCCCCCTCGGCCGCCAGCGCCAGCGCGAGGTTGGCCGCGGTGGTCGACTTGCCGACGCCGCCCTTGCCGCTGGCCACGGCGATGATGTTGCGCACGTTGGTCATCAGCTTCACGCCGCGCTGTACCGCGTGGGCGACGATCTTCGAGCTGATGTTGACGCTGACGTTCGACACGCCCGGCAGGCCGCGCACCGCCTCGATGACCAGCTGCCGGATCAGGCTGAACTGGCTGTTGGCCGGATAGCCGAGCTCGACGTCGAGCGACACGTTGCCGCTGTCGACCTGGATATTCTTGACGGCCCGGCCGGCGACCAGGTCCTTGCCGGTGTTGGGATCGATAATGCGCGACAACGCGTCGCGCACGGAATCTACGGTGGTGCTCATTGCCTCTCCTATGGGAAGCCGCAAGTCTAAACGAAAGCGGCCGCACCCGTGGGTGCGGCCGCCGGACCGGACGCGGCGATGCTTAGCGGAACATCGCGGCGGACTTCTGCAGCGTCACCGAGATGCCGTAGGCCAGCGGGATGCCAACCGCCAGCCACGCGAACCAGGCCAGTGCCGGGCTGTGGCGGTCATCATGGCCATCACCCTTCTCGTCGACCTTCAGCGAGCGTTCGTGCGCAAGCTTTTTCTCATGCGCGAGCTCTTCGGCCGACATGAAATGCCGGTCCGCCACCGGGCGGACCATCAGGTTGGCCAGCAGCCCGACCACCAGCATCGCGGCCAGCACGTAGAAGATCGGGCCGTAGATCTGGTCGAACGGTACCTTCTGCTCAAGGCGGATGTCGTGCATGTAATTGACCACGACCGGGCCGAGGATGCCGGCAGTCGACCAGGCCGTCAGCAGGCGGCCGTGGATGGCGCCGACGAACTGCGTGCCGAACATGTCCGCCAGGTACGCCGGAATGGTCGAGAAGCCACCGCCGTACATCGACGCGATCACGCAGAAGCAGGCCACGAAAATCGGCATCGACTTCCATCCGGCGGCCATCGCCGCCAGCACATACAGCGCAATGCCGAGCACGAAGAAAATCACATAGGTGTTCTTGCGCCCAAGGTGGTCGGACGACGACGCCCAGAAGAAACGGCCACCGATGTTGAACAGCGAGATCAGGCCGACGAAACCGGCGCCGACCGCGACTGCGGCAGCCAGCAGTTCCTTGTTGGCCTTCAGGTCCGCGAAGCCGAGGTCGGACACGCCCACCAGCGCGCCGGCGAAGGTTTCCTGCAGCATCGGCGACGCCGCGCCGATGATGCCGATGCCCGCGGACACGTTCATGCACAGCACGATCCACAGCAGCCAGAATTGCGGCGTGCGGTGCGCATTGCGCAGGTGGACATGATTCGCGGCGATCATCGCCTTCGACGACGGCGGCGGCGGCTCCCAGCCTGCCGGCTTCCAGCCAGTCGGCGGCACCCGGTAGCCGAAGGCGCCGGCGAACATGAACATTGCATAGACTGCCGCCAGCGTGATGAAGGTCTGCCAGACGCCCGGATCGCCCGGCGTCGCAAATTTCGCCATCAACAGCGTGGCCAGCGGCGAACCGATCATTGCACCGCCGCCGAAGCCCATGATGGCCATGCCGGTCGCCATGCCGCGACGGTCGGGAAACCACTTGATCAGCGTCGATACCGGCGAGATGTACCCCAGTCCGAGGCCGATGCCGCCGACCACGCCTGAGCCCAGCCACATCATCCACAGCTGGTGCTGGTGAACGCCGAGCGCAGAGAACAGCAGGCCGCCGCACCAGCACAGCGCCGACACGAAACCCGCCTTGCGCGGGCCGGCGCGTTCAAGCCAGCCGCCCCAAATCGCGGCGGCGCAGCCGAGCACGACGAAAAACAGCGTGTACATCCAGCCGAGGTCGAACTGGGTCCAGTTGCAGTCGGTCGCGAACAATGCGCGGCCGGTGCCGGCCAGCTTGTCGGCAAAGGTGGTCGCGCCGGCCGCGCAGGACGGCAGCGGCGTGCCATCGGGGCCAAGCAGCGCATTGCCCAGCGGCTTCCAGAAAACCGAAAAGCCGTAGGCCATGCCAATGCAGAGGTGGATTGCAAGCGCTGCCGGCGGAACCAGCCAGCGATTGAAGCCTTCTCCGGCGATGGTGTGCTCTTTGTCCAGCAGGCCTGCTAATGCCATATCCCCCTCCAGATCGGCCGCGGACAGGCGCGGCCTCGTTTATTGGTATGCATTTCCGGACGACGCGCAAAGCGTCGCCAAGATTACACCCGGCATTCTACGTTGCAATATGCTACTGTAGACATAATGTTCAAAGTTCGGATCAATCCTCATTGGGAAATCAGCCGCGGCGACGGCCAGCCTCTGGATACGTCGGTACTGTTGTCGTTGCTGCGCGCGATCGATGACACCGGCTCGATCGCTCGCGCGGCGCAGCAGGTCGGGCTGTCGTATCGGTACGCATGGGGCTTGCTGCGCGAGTCCGAAGAGACTTTCGGCTGCAGCCTGATGCAGACGGGCCGCGGGCGCGGCACGCGCCTGTCGCCGCTGGCCGAAAAGCTGATCTGGGCCGACCGGCGCGTTGCGGCACGGCTGTCGCCGACGCTGGACAGCCTGGCATCCGAACTCGAAACCGAGCTCGGCAAGACGCTCGGCGCCAATCCCGCGAAGATCCGTCTTGACGCCAGCCACGGCTTTGCGGTCGCAGCCTTCCTGAAACAGGCGGAAGACGCCGGCCTCGCCATCGACCTGCGCTACCGTAACAGCACCGATGCGGTGGCCGCGCTGTCGCGCGGCGAATCCGACCTGGCCGGCTTCCATGTGCCGATCGGCGAATTCGAGACGCCGTCGGTCGAACGCTACGGCAAATGGCTGGCCCCGAAAGACTACCGGCTGATCCATCTCGCGGAACGCACGCAGGGCCTGTTCGTCAATCCCGGCAACCCTTTCGGCATCCGCGGGCTCGACGACCTGCGCCGGCATGAAGTGCGCTTCGTCAACCGGCAGGCAGGCTCTGGCACGCGCATGCTGCTCGAATTGATGCTGGCCAAGCACGGCATCGCGCCGTCGATGGTGAACGGCTACGAGAACACCGAATTCAC
>JACCDY011346169.1_pt1 | contig 14594 bp, 12 predicted proteins | sample 7446391 | NCBI WGS metagenome assembly JACCDY01 (sample SAMN15323451, study PRJNA562643) | freshwater metagenome | isolation source: river surface water | place: USA:Blue River Watershed | collected 2017-08-18 | reverse complement strand
GATGCACCCTACAACCCCTTGCGAATCTTTTTCAAAGTCGAAATCTTCTCACTTGAAACCTTTCGAAAGTTGAGAGAGTCTCTCCCTCCCTTAAACGGGCTGTAGCACAGCTTGGTAGTGCGCTTGAATGGGGTTCAAGAGGTCGTGGGTTCGAATCCCGCCAGCCCGATTTCTCGATATTCCGGAGAGCCCGTTCTCTCTGAAGAGGTTCCAGTGGGATGGTGGGGAGGCTGGGTTGTCCAAAGAGCAACGGAATCGCTACCGACTTCAGTTCTTCTCTGTAGGGACAGACTGAAGGGAGAAAGGGAGGAGAAATGTCTTGCAGTATCTGATGACGCTCCGATGCTTCATCCAATCCCCCACACCCCAATGAACTTCTTCAAAACTCTTGCGATGGTTGGGTTGGTGGGTGTTGGGGTGGTCTATGGAGAGAGTGTTGACTCAAATCTTCGTCAGGAACTTTCAGGAAAACTCGATAAAGCAATTTCAACTAAAGACACAAAGATTTTTAATGAATGCTTTTCCTACGATGAATTGACTGAATCTGGCAAAAAAGCTGTAAGAAATCTTCAACATCAGCTTTTTGGATGGAATAAAGCTTACGTCAGAATCGATGATCCTGTTTTGGGTAAGGTCGATGGAATCCCAAATTTAAATGGAAAGTACATTTTTGACATTCATTTCCGCAAAGATGACTTAGCACGAGGCTTTGGATACGATTTTTATGGAGGCGTACGCAAAGGTAAACCTGTGGTTTTAAGTCCAGCGATTTGGGATATATCACCACCCACTCCCCAATGAACATCCTTACAATTGGAACAAGCTTTTCCAATGCCCCTTGGACTGTTGGTGGAAGCAATCTATGGGTGTCTTTTCTGTACTTAGGATTTCTTCTCTATGTGCTGCTAAGCTTTAGATCAGGACAGACTGAACTGTATTTTCTAACTGTAACAAGGGAGGAAAGACCCAACCTTTACTGGTCTACGATGGGAGTTATGACCATCGCCGCTGTGGTCTTCGGATTCTATCTGCTTAAGAACCTCTTTTGATCCCCGATGAACTTCTTCAGAACTCTTGCGATGGTTGGGTTGGTGGGTGTTCGGATGGTGAGCCATTGTTTAGCCCAAAACGTTTACCCGCCATTTCCTGATGAGCTAGTAAACAAGTATGATATAATTGCTACTGCAAAGGTGAGTGGCATAGCAGGTCCTTTGTCGGGATCTGCCATGATGCAGTCTCATCAGGTAGGTGTTTAAGTTGTTTTATCAAAACTGCTTCCAGAAAAAGTTCTTAAAGGAAAACTGCCGAGTGAACCTATCGTTATTCAGACACTCAATTCAGAGACAATTATCCTTGATATGGATAAAGAATATTTACTCTTTCTAAGCCAGTCGGACTGGCACTATCAACCTGCTAATATCTTCCCAATCAAGAACGGGAAAGTTACCTGGTATAAAAAATCCAAAACAAAGAGTCTTCCTGCACCGTCTTGGGAACTCATGCCGATAGAGCAAGCAGTCAAAGCTATCGAAGGTATTGTGAAGGATGCTGGTGCATCATCTCATTCCCCCACTTCCCAATGAACATCTTCAAATCCCTTGCGATGGTTGGGTTGGTAGGTGTTGGGGTGGTTTAAAGCAACAGTCTATATGAAACAGACTTCAATTCGATGGAATGTTGTTCTTGCTGCAATCTATATCGTTGTTTTTGCGAGTAGCGTGTATTTCATGTTCGAAATATCATCAGATGGTTTCGGCAGCATTCCCGCCATGATGCTAACTTTACCTTGGAGTGGTTTGATGATCCTAACTTTAGAAGCGGTCGTGCCTATATCTTTTAAATCTACAGTTATAGTAACAATGATTTTAGCTCTCGGAGCGTGTATAAATACAATATTTCTCTTATACGGATTATCTTGGATAAAAATGCTTATGAAAAAGCATACAAAGAACTAATCAGCTTCTACGAGGATAGACACCTCTCGAACACTCGCTGGAACAACGGAGTCCCTTCCTCCAACGGATTCTCTATCCGGTCAGCAATCTCCCTCTCAACTCTCTTCATCTCTTCCGACTGTTTGAGCTGATAGAGTAGTTCCAGATCGAGAAATCCCTTCTGGTGTACATCTCTGAGTAGGAGTTCGAGATTCTTTGGGTCCTTCGGCAGTACCAATATCCCGGCACGGGAAATATATCCCGGTCGGGAGTCAGCCCATGGTAGGCTCCATGGACATGAAAAAAACTTTTCCCCTGCAGGTTCCGGGCAAGGATGACCAGAGGGTCCTGCAGTCCATCAAACTGGAGCTCACCAAGTATGTGAAGCGTGAGCGGAGGAAGAGCCTGCCCCCGGAAGCGGATTCCTGGCACTTCAACTGCAAGGTCGGTTCCGATGGCGAGACAGCAGCCCCCACTCCCCTCCCCGATGTCCCGAGGGCCGTCGAGGCTGTCGCCCTTACGGAGGCTGCCACTGTCTACATCGAGATCCTGGCTTCTCCCGGACAGCGGGTGAAAAAGGCTTCCCCGGCTCCCTATCAGCAGCGGCACACCCGATGAAGATCACCTCCGCGGCTTTTCAGGGAAGCTCTCCGGATCTTGCCTCCTGCCCACAGTCGACCCTGCCGGAATTCGCCCTTATCGGCCGCTCGAATGTCGGGAAATCCTCTCTCGTCAACATGCTGGCGCGATCCGAGGGACTGGCGAAAGTCTCGCAGATCCCGGGAAAAACCCGGCTGATCAATTTTTTCACGATCAACAAGTCATGGAATCTGGTCGATCTGCCGGGCTACGGCTACGCCAAGGTCGGCAAGAAGGAGAGGGGTGACTTCAGCGACTTCGTGGCCGACTATCTCCGCAATCGCCCCAACCTCCTCGGCACCTTCGTGCTGATCGATTCCCGCATCCCTCCCCAGAGACTGGATCTGGAATTCCTTCACTGGATGGTCTCCTCGCAACTGGCCTTCATCCTCGCCTTTACCAAAACGGACACTCTCTCAAAGAAGGTGCTTGAGACGAATATCGCGGCCTTCCTGACCCGTATGGAAGAGATCACCGAGGAGCCTCCCTCCTACGTGCTGAGCTCTTCGAGGAACGGCCACGGACGCGGGGAGATCCTCGATCTCATCGATGCCGCCATCATGGAGGCGTCGGAAGCATCCGCATGACGCTGGAAGATCTCGGCTGGAACGAGGCCTTCGCGGCGGAGTTTGCCCCCTTCGCCGGCAAGGGCTGGAAGCCTGCCAGGCTGATCCGCGACAACAAGATCTCCTACGGAGCCCTCTTGGGGGATGGCACGGAGCTTGAGGTGGTGATGAGCGGGAAGGTTTACCATGATGCCGAAACGGACGCCGAACTCCCTGCCGTCGGCGACTGGGTGGCGCTCGAGATCGGGGAGGACAAAAACGACCATGTCATCCGCGCACGGCTCTCCAGACAAACCTGCTTCTCCAGAAAAACGCCGGGGCGTCAGATGGAAGAACAGGTGATCGCCGCCAATATCCAGATCGTGGCCGTGGTCACCGACGCGGGGGGCGATTTCAATCTACGGCGCCTGGAGCGCTATTTCGCCATCATCGGCCGGAGCCGGGCAAAGGCACTGGTGCTCCTTAACAAGGCCGATCTTTTCTCCGCCGAGGAGAACGCGGCCGCCGCGGAAGCCATCAGGGCCCTCAATCCGGAAGCGGAGGTTCATGTCACCAGCCTGAAAAGAAAGACCTCTCTCCGGCCGCTGAAAGACCATCTCAGACCCGGCATCGCCGTCACCTTCATCGGATCGAGCGGCACGGGCAAATCCTCGGTGGTCAACCTGCTGCTCGGAGGCGAGTACCAGTGGACCGATGAGGTCAACGAGATCACCGGAAAGGGGCGGCATACCACCACCGCCCGCGAGCTCATGGTGCTCCGGGGCGGCGGGATCATCATCGACAATCCCGGCATCCGCGAAGTGCACATGTGGACGGATGAGAGGACCCTTCGCGAGCAGTTCGCGGACATCGAGGAACTCGCCCGGCAGTGCCGCTTCGACGACTGCCGTCACGGCCCCCACGCCGGATGCGCGATCCGCGCGGCAATGGCGGAGGGCAAGATCGAACCCTCCCGGCTCGACGGGTTCCTCAAGCTGGAGGGGGAAATCGCGAAGCTTCGGCTCGGGCGGCGCAAGCGCCAGATGACCATCGACCGCAGGGAACGTCGCGACCAGCGGATCAAATCACGCAGATACGACGCCATGCGTAACCGTGACCCGGAGGACTAGGGAACACTCTCTGCGGGGCTGTGCACGAGGGGGGCGATACCCCTTTCTTCAGAAATGGAACCGCCGGCTTCCGGGGGGAAGAATCCTCTCAGCCCAGCAGGTCGGGACGGCGCTTTTTGGTCGCTTCCATCGCCTGTTCGGCGCGCCACTTGGCAACGGCACCGTGATTCCCCGAGAGCAGCACGGGAGGAACCTCCCACCCCTGAAACTCCACCGGACGCGTGTAGTGGGGATGATCGAGCAACCCCGTCTCGAACGACTCGGTGACCGCCGACTGGTCGTCGCCCAGCACCCCCGGCACAAGACGGACGATGGCGTCGGTCAGGACCAGCGCCCCGAGCACGCCGTTGGTGAGGATGTAGTCGCCGATCGAGATCTCGTCGTCGACGAGGTGGTCCGCGACGCGCTGGTCGACCCCCTCGTAGTGGCCGCAGAGCAGGATGAGATGTTCCGCCTTGGCATACTCGCGGGCGATCGGTTGCCTGAGCGGACGCCCCTGCGGGGTCAGGAAGATGACCTTCGTCTCCGGCCTGCGGAGTTGAGCGAGCGCCTCGGCGATCGGCTCGATCTTCATCACCATGCCGGGGCCGCCTCCGTAGGGGGCGTCATCCACGGTGCGGTGACGGTCGTAGGTCCAGCGGCGCAGGTCGACGGCCTCCAGCTTCACCAAACCCGCCTCCTGTGCGCGGCCAAGAATGCTCTCCCTGAGCACGCCTTCGGCGATGGAGGGGATGGGTGTGAGGATCTGGATCTCGATCATTTTGAAAATCAGTGCCTCGCCATCATGGAAAGAGCCGCCTAGGATGCAAGGATTGTGTCCCGCTCCGCGAACAAACGCAGCAGCGCCCATCCTCCCGTGAGGCAACGAAGGGGCTCCCTGTTGCTGATGCTCCTCAAGCTCGGCTTCGCAGCCCTGCTTCTCTGGATGACGGTCGGCCTCTTCTATTACCTCTGGGCCCTCACCTTCGATCTCTCCACGATCGGGCAGATGCCCCAGCGATCCTCGATCTACGACCGCACGGGCACCTTCTATAGCCGCACCATGGGGGAAAACCGCGTCGTCGTCCCCTACGACAAGGTTTCTCCCAATTTCGTGAAGGCCCTCATCAGCCGCGAGGATTCCCGCTTCTACGAACATCACGGGGTGGATCCCGTCGGCATCGCCCGGGCCGCCGTCCGCAACCTGCTCCTGGGGGGCATGAAACAGGGGGCCAGCACGATCACCCAGCAACTCGCCCGCAACAGCTTCCCACTCGGCGGGAAGAACATGAACCGCAAGTTCCTCGAGGCGGCCATGGCGTTCCGTATCGAGATGGAGATGAGCAAGGAACAGATCCTCGAACTCTACATGAACAGGATCTACTTCGGCTCCGGGCTCTACGGGGTGGAGGCGGCCAGCCAGGCTTACTTCGGGAGACCCGCCTCCGCCATGAGCCTCTCCCAGGCCGCGCTACTTGCAGGCTTGATCCGCAGCCCCAACCGCCTCTCTCCCTTCAACAACCTCCCCGCCTCGATCAAGCAGCGCGATGTCGTGCTCGGGCGCATGGAGGAACTCGAGCTGATCACCCATGCCGACCATGAGAAGGCGCTCCGAGAGAAGATCCGACCGCCTGAACGCCGCCTCGTCAACCCCCTCAACAGCTGGGCCGTCGACGCCATCCTCCGGGAGCTCGAGCAGGTCGTCTCCCCGACACAGATCGACAACGGAGGCCTCCGGATCGACACCTCGATCGACGCCGGCCTGCAGAATGCGGCGGAACAGGCGATGTCCCGCCGTCTTGCCGAGGTGGAGGCGAGGCCCGACTTCCACCAGCAGCACTCCCGTCCCAAGCCCGTCAGCCGCACCAAGGGAAAACCGGCCAAGTCCCCTCCTCCGGCAACGCCGGCGCCCGAGCCGCAGGAACCCCTGCAGGGCGCGCTGATCGCGATCGACAACGCCTCCGGCGGCATTACTGCCATCGTGGGAGGACGCAACTTCACCGAGAGCACCTACAACCGCGCCCTAGTGGCGACCCGCCAGATCGGCTCCTCAGCCAAGCCGTTCGTATACGAGGAGGCGTTCCGCGCCGGAGTCATCTCTCCGGATACGCCCGTCAGCGATGCGCGCCTGACGCAGGCGGAACTTCCGGCACGTTCGCCCGCCTACGACCCGCAGAACAGCGACGGCACCTTCGGCGGCGATCTTCCGGCAAAGGAGGGTCTCATCCACTCCCGGAACACCATGAGCGTGAGGGTTGGTCTCCGAGCCGGACTCGGACCCGTGGCATCGATCATGGAAAAGCTCGGGCTTGCCGAGGATGTCCCGCGCTATCCCTCCATCTGCCTCGGTAGCTTTGAATCGACACTCAGGAACGTCACCGTGGCCTACACCGCACTGGCCACCGGCGGTCAGCGCGTCCACCCCCACTTTATCGAGCAGGTCACCGACGCCGACGGCAAGGTGCTCTTCCGTGCAACGCGGGACAGGATCCCTGTCCTCGATCCGGCCGCCGCCAAGACCACCACCGGCATTCTCTGCGAGGTGCTGACAAGGGGTACGGCTGCCAAGGCGGCCGCTTTCGGTCTCCGCAAACCCGCGGCGGGCAAAACCGGCACCACCGACCGCTTTGTGGATGCCTGGTTCATCGGGTACACTCAGGGACTCACCTGCGGGGTCTGGGTCGGCTTTGACCGTCCCAAGACGATCATGAAGGGTGGCTACGGGGCCGAACTGGCACTCCCCATCTGGGTCGACGTGATGCAGTCCTCCGCTGCCAACCGCTACGCGGCGGGTCCCCTGCCCTAGGGGAAAGCAATCACGCCGCGCGGGCCAATCCCTCGGGATTGAAGCGCTCCCTCTTGTTCAGGGCCCGGCGCATCTTCTCCAAGGCGATGTTCTGAAGCTGGCGGATCCTCTCGCGGGTAACGCCGAACTTCTCTCCAACCTCCTCAAGGGTGATCGGATCCGAACCGTCCAACCCGAAGCGGGAGTTGATGATTTTCTTTTCCCTCTCGTCGAGTTGCCCCAGAAGATCATCGACCTCGTTCTGCAGATTCTTGTCACTGAGCTGCTCGAAGGGATCGACCGCCTCCTGATCGCCGACCAGTTCGCCGAATTCGGTTGAGTCTTCGTCACCCACCGGGGCATCCAGGGAGGTGGGGCGTATCGCAGCCTGCTTCAGCAAGGTGACCTTGGACGCAACCATGCCCACCTCCTCGGCAATCTCCTCATCGGTAGCCTCGCGCCCGAGTTCGTCGCTCAGGCCTGCGCCGACGCGGCGGATTTTGGCGATCTTATCGACTAGGTGAACGGGAAGACGGATCGTCTTTCCTTGGTTCGCAAGCGCCCTCTTGATCGACTGTTTGATCCACCAGGCGCCGTAGGTGGAGAGCTTTCCTCCCTTGGCGGGATCGAAGCGCTCGACCGCCTTCACCAGGCCGATATTTCCCTCGGAGACCAGATCAAGCAGGGGAAGACCCAGATTGGCGTAGTCCTTCGCGATCTTCACGACCAAGCGGAGGTTTGCCCGGATCATCTCCTCCTTGGCGGCCTTGTTCCCCTTCTTGATCTTGGCGGCAAGGCTCACCTCCTGTGCTGGTGTCAGGAGCGGGTACTGCGCGATCTGGCGCAGGTAGAGCTGGAAGGACTGGTCGGAATCTTCGTAGTTCATGGAGTCGGGTGGTTGGGATGTTTCCTTTGCGCATTTGACAAGCCCTCCAGCCCGTGCGTTCGAAATCTTTTTGTTTTTCGAAAATCAAGCCCCCACCACTTCGAAAGGATAAAAAGTGCCATCTCCCTGTTTACAACAGGCAACACCCATGGAATGGGTGTGCAACCCATCCAGCAATGATCACCAGAGTTTTTTCCGCCGCAGTCGTCGGCATCGACGCCACCGAAATTGAAATCGAAGTCAATACAGGGGCCGGTGAACCCTCCATCATCGTGGTGGGACTTCCCGACACCGCGGTGAAGGAAAGCAAGGACCGCGTCATCGCAGCCCTCTCCAACAGCGGCTTCCGCTGGCCACGCAAACGGACCACGGTGAATCTTGCTCCCGCCGACATCAAGAAACAGGGTCCGAGCTTCGACCTGCCGATAGCACTCGGCATGATCGCCGCGGACAAGGAGGAGGATCTTACACGCCTCTCCCGCTGCACGGTTGCGGGTGAACTTGCCCTCACCGGCGACGTCCGTCCCGTCAAGGGAGCCCTTCCCCTCACCCTTGAGGCGAGGGCCCGAGGCAAGAAGGCCGTCATTCTTCCCATGGCCAATGTCCGCGAAGCCTCGGTCGTGAAAGGGATCGATGTCTACGGGGTGCGGAATCTCCGTGAGGCCTACGAATTCCTTTCCAAGTCTGCGGAACTTGAGCCCGTGAAATGTGATCCCAATGAATTGACGGCGCGGAATACCCCAACGGATGTCGATTTCAGCGAGGTCAAGGGGCAGCATCAGGTCAAACGGGCAATCGAGGTGGCCGTGGCCGGGGGGCATAATCTCCTGCTGATCGGCCCTCCGGGATCGGGAAAGTCGATGCTAGCAAGGCGCATCCCGACAATCATGCCCCCTCTCTCCCTGGAGGAGGCCATCGAGACAACGAAGATCCATTCCGTTTGCGGGATTCTGGGCGAGGGCGAAGCTGTTGTCTCGCGACGCCCTTTCCGGGATCCCCACCACACCATTTCCGACATCGGTCTTCTCGGAGGAACGGCCAACATCACCCCCGGCGAGGTCAGCCTCGCCCATCACGGGGTCCTGTTCCTCGACGAGTTGCCGGAATTTCACCGATCGACCCTTGAGGTCATGCGTCAACCACTTGAGGAAGGCTCCGTCACGGTGACGAGAGCCGCGGGAACGATGAAATTTCCCTCGGCCTTCATGCTGGTCGCGGCAATGAACCCCTGCCCCTGCGGATACTACGGTGATCCCAAGAGGGAGTGCCGTTGCTCACCGGGTCAAGTAGAACGCTATCGTCGCAAGATATCAGGACCCCTTCTCGACAGGATCGATCTTCATGTCGAGGCGCCGGCGGTGGAATATAAAGACCTCACCGACAGCATACCGGCGGAACCCTCCGCCTCCATTCGTGAACGCGTCATGAAGGCAAGGACACTCCAGCAACACAGATTCGCAAAAAGCCGGAAGGTCACCTGCAACGCCCGCATGACGCATGCCCAACTCAAGGAACATTGCCGCCTTGATGACCGGGGCAACGAACTGCTGAAGAACGCAATGACCGACCTCAACTTCAGCGCCCGCGCCTACGACCGGATCCTGAAGGTGGCCCGCACCATCGCCGATCTGGCCGGAAGTCATTCCATTGCCCCGGATCACCTTCTGGAGGCACTCAGCTACCGCTCACTCGATCGCAACCTCTGGCAGTAGGGATTTTATCCGCAAAATTGCGGATGGGCCATCAACTCCTTGTAGTCACCGGGCTCAATCGGCCCGCGGACATAGTGACGCCCCCTCAGCGGAGAGGAATTCGTCGAGGCGCGTACCCGCGAAAGCCATTGGGAATCGAGTGGATTTTCCAGCAAGCAAATACGGTTGGCGGCTACGGTGGTCTCCTCCTTGTCCCCGGTCGGCACGCCCACACCGACGAACCACCCGGCAAGAGCCATCGTTACCCGCACCGAGGTGGACCGGGTGTAGTTGGTCATCATGCAGTCGGGAGCATCGGGGGCCCCGGCGACGTCCCATAGCTTCCGGAATACATCCTGACTCCACATCTCCGGATTGCGTGCCGGGGAGTAAGGGTCGAAGAAGATTGAGGCGGGAGAAGGTGTCTTGAACGGGAGAGTCGAGAAATCCCCCCGATGGAGATGCCATGTGATCCCCGGAACCGGGGAAACAACCCCTTTTGCAAGCAGTTCACGGATACAATCCTCCCAACCCACGAGGTATCCCAAGGCCCCGGCGTGACCGAGGGCGAATTCCAAGACCGCGGTGTCGATCTCGAAACTATGAATCTCGACCTGCTTGCCAGCCTCCCTCAAGACCTCGATTGCAGTGATGGCATTGCCAGCCGGCCCCAGGCCGATATCCCAGATCACAAAGGGGGAGTCACTGCGCCATGCGCTCACCCGTTCCGCAAGCCGCTGCTGCCCAACATGGAGAGCCAGAGACTCGGTCCTCGGATCGGTTCCGATATGCATGGTCTCCCCATGGATCAGGGAGCGGATGCTCATCCTTCCCCCTTTCAGTTCGACCAGTTCAAAGGCGCTGCCCATAGGGAGATTACCATGATGGAATTCTGGACTTCTGTCGAAACAGCAATGCCGCCCGTTGGCCTCGACTCAAGACGGATCATCCCTGTATCTTCCCGTCATGCTCGATATCCGTCTTCTCCGCGAGGATGCGGCCGCCGTGAAGGCCCGCCTTGCCACCCGCAACGGCAATTATTCCGATCTCATCGACCAGATCCTGGCCTGCGATGCCCGCCGACGGGAGAGCGAGACCCGGGTCCAGCATCTCCGCGCCGAGAAGAACCGCCTGAGCAAGGAGATCGGCATGCTCAAGAAATCGGGAGGCGACTCCTCGGCGCTTGAGGCGCAGGTAAAGGGATTCTCCAACGAGATGGAGGAACTCGGGCGCCTTGCCACGGAACTTGATGCCGAGCAGCGCAACCTCCTCCTCCAGGTGCCCAACCTTCCCGATCCGGCCCTCCCCGAGGGACGCGATGCCGACGCCAACGTGGCGATCAAGCACTGGGGGGAACCGGCCCCCGGCAATCCCGAGGACCATGTGGCCATCGGGGAACGCCTGGGACTCTTCGACCTGGAACGTGCCGCCAAGATCAGCGGCAGCGGCTATGTCCTCTTCACCGGAGCCGGCGCCCGGCTTGAGCGCGCTCTTATCAACTTCCTGCTCGATCTCCAGACCCGCTCGCACGGCTACACCGAGATCGCCCCGCCGGTTCTGGTTCGTCGCGACTGCATGGAAGGAACTGGCCAGTTGCCCAAGTTCGAGGATGACATGTATGGATTCGACGGTGGGCACTCCTTCCTCACCCCGACCGCAGAAGTTTCCCTCACCAACATCCGCCGCGACGAGATCCTCTCCGAATCGGAGCTCCCCCTGAAATACACCGCCTGCACCCCCTGCTTCCGTCGCGAGGCGGGATCGGCCGGCCGCGAGACGCGCGGCATGATCCGGATGCACCAGTTCGATAAGGTGGAGTTGGTCAAGATCTGCACGGCGGAACAGGCGGCCGGGGAACTCGAGACTCTCACCGCCGACGCCGAGAAGGTGCTGCAACTCCTGCAACTACCCTACCGGGTCCTGGAACTCTGCACCGGGGACATCGGCTTCTCCTCCCGCCGCACCTACGACCTGGAGGTCTGGGCACCCGGACAGGGAGCCTATCTCGAGGTCTCCAGTTGCTCCCACTTCGGCGACTATCAGGCACGCCGGATGAATCTCCGCTACAAGGATGCGAACGGAAAAAACCAATTCTGCCACACGCTCAATGGATCGGGTACAGCCCTTCCTCGGCTGTATGTGGCGCTCCTTGAGACCCACACCAAGCCGGGCGGTCCGCTGATCCTCCCCGAACCGCTTCAGCCTTACTTCGGTGCGGCGCAGATTGGCTGATTGCGTTCGCAGGCCACAAAGACTGTTTGCGGTTTAGGCTGTAGGCTATTAGGGACTGAAGGCTGATGGGACTTTCCGTTCTTTCCTTCCTGAGTGCCTGAGTTCCATATTTTATTTCTCCGCGGTCTCCGCGGCTCCGCGTGAAATCACCCGTCCTTCAGTTTTCAACATCATCTCCGGCTCCGGGGAAGCGCAAGAATCTGATTGTTGCCGTTTCGGGTGGGGCGGATTCGGTGGCCCTGCTTCATCTGCTGGTAGAGGCGGGATATCGGAATCTTATCGTCGCTCACTTCAACCATCGCCTGAGAGGCAAGGCCTCCGACGGCGACGCCCTCTTTGTGGGAAAACTCGCCGACAAGCTGAAGCTTTCCTTTGAGATCGGGGATGTCGATGTGCGAAAGCTCGCCGCAACACGGAAGTGTTCGCTAGAAACCGCAGCCCGTGAGGCCCGCTATGCCTTCCTCACGGCCACGGCGAAGAAACACCGGACACGGATGGTGGCTCTGGCCCACCATGCCGATGATCAGGTCGAGACTTGTCTCTTCAACTTCCTTCGCGGCTCCGGCATCGCAGGTCTCTCCGGGATGAAGCCCCACTCCACAAGAATCGTGGATGGAGTAAAGCTGGAGCTTCTCCGCCCCCTCCTCGGGACTACCAAGGAGGAACTGCTCGGTTATCTTACGGATAAGAAAGTCCGCTTCCGCGAAGATGCGACCAATGCCATCGCCGATGCCACCAGGAACAAACTCAGGCTCAAAGTACTCCCACTGATTGAGCAACTGCTTGGCCCCTCCTTCAAGGGATCAATTGTGCGAAATGCCCGACTCCTCGCCGACGAGGAGGAACTGCTCTCCTCACTGGCGCGTCCGATGGCTCTTCACGAAAAGCTTTCGGTGAAGTTACTGCGAGAACTTCACCCCGCCCTATGCAGGCGCGTCCTTCATGCCTGGCTCAAGATCAGGAGTATTGAGGAACCCGGCTTTGCCGAGGTCGAACGCGTCGCCTCGCTGCTTGATCTTAAAGGCCCAGCAAAGGTGAACCTTCCCTCCAACCGCTACGCCCGCAGGCGTGCTGGGGTACTCTTTATCGAGTAGGGTTCTCGCGCAGAGACGCAGAGGCGCTGAGAAATGTTACTTAGGGCTTCCTGGCATCACCACAAACAGAAGGACTTTCCTTCCAGACTTGGGCGGCATCTCCAACTGCTGGGAAGCAAAGTTAATTTTATCACCCACTTTTTTAGGATCACCCGTTTGCATCACATCAGTGATGACCACCTCGTTACCCTTGTAAGAGACAACATAGGCCAGATACTTGGCCCCCTCTTTTTCCGCTGAGTAGACTTTAAGCACTTCCCCGTTCATCATTTCCATTGATGCCATGGTCGATGCCAGTGAGCTCAAAGCATCAAGTTTTGGGGTCTGTGCCAAAAGCTGTGAGCCAAAAACAAGTAAGGCTGCAATAAGAGCTGTAGAATATTTTTTGTTCATGAAGGGGCTTTTTACGCAGACGTATAGACCGCTACTGATAAACACAACCCCAATCTCCTTCAGTCAAAAGGCTTGGAAGTTTGGATGCCGCGCTAGGCGCGTGAGCGAAGCTGTAGTGAACTACTGCGAGCGAGCAGCAACACCGCGCGGCGCCAAAATCCCAAACCTAATCATTAGTACGATTTACCAAAGATAACCCGTCGTGCACTCGGTTCCCCCGAGAAAGGACACACGCCGGGCTCATCGGTAAACTCTCCCCCATCGGCCTCGGGAATGCAGCGAATCGTCACCTTGAGGTCCTCCTTGATCCTGGCCTCGACCTCGGGGCTACCATTCCAGTGGGTGTAGGCAAAGCCGCCGTGGATCTCTGGCTTAGCCGGATTCTTCGGGGTGAAGAAGGTGTAGAACTCCTCCTTGGTGTCGATCTTGCGGGTGTGCTCCTTGCGGAAGGCAAGGGCGCGTTCAAGAAGGGCCTGCTGGATCTCTCCGAGGATCTCTGGGATGCGGACCGCCAAGGTATCGGCGGGAAGGAATTCCTTCTCCTTGGGTCCCTTGTCGCGGCGAGCAACGGCGGCACTGCCAGATTCGAGGTCGCGGGGACCGATCTCGATGCGTAGGGGGACTCCCTTCTTGATCCATTCCCAGGTCTTGTTGCCACCGCCGATGTCACGGGAATCGATCTCAACGCGAACCGGTTCGCCGGCATAAGTCGACTCCCTGAGGGATGACGCAACTTCCTCGGCCTTGGCCAGGACAGCGGCGCGGGTCTCTTCCTTGGGAGTGATCGGAATGATGACGACCTGCGAAGCGGCGATGCGGGGAGGCAGGATCGCGCCGTCATCGTCACCATGGGCCATGAGCAGGGTACCGATGAGACGGGTGCTCACACCCCATGAAGTGGTCCAGGCATGCTCCTCGGTGTTGTTGCGCGAGAGGAACTTGATGTCGGAAGCCTTTGCGAAGTTCTGGCCGAGGAAGTGGGAGGTGCCGGCCTGGATCGCCTTGCGGTCCTGCACCATGGCCTCGATGCAGTAGGTGCGGACGGCCCCGGGAAAGCGCTCGCTCTCGGACTTCTCGCCCCGGATCACGGGGATCGCCAGCCAGTCGCGGGCGAAGGTCTCATAGACTCCAAGCATCTTCTCGGTCTCCTCGATCGCCTCCCTCTCGGTCTCGTGGGCGGTATGCCCCTCCTGCCAGAGGAACTCGGCGGTTCGGAGGAAGAGTCGGGGACGAAGCTCCCAACGGACGACGTTGGCCCACTGGTTGAGCAGGATCGGGAGATCACG
>JACCDY010264591.1_pt1 | contig 14598 bp, 10 predicted proteins | sample 7446391 | NCBI WGS metagenome assembly JACCDY01 (sample SAMN15323451, study PRJNA562643) | freshwater metagenome | isolation source: river surface water | place: USA:Blue River Watershed | collected 2017-08-18 | reverse complement strand
ATTCCGAAATATGTACCAGACCCTCAATACCTTCAAAGACTTTTATAAAGGCACCGAATGGAACTAATTTTGTTACTTCGCCGTTTACTACTTGGTTAATGCTATTTGTGCGAGCAAATGCCTGCCAAGGATCTTCTTGGGTTGCCTTAAGTGAAAGAGAAACCCGCTCTCTTTCGAAGTCGACCTCAAGAACTTCAACGGTGACCTCATCGCCAACTTCCACAACCTCTGACGGATGATCAATGTGCTTCCAAGAAAGCTCGGACACATGAACCAAACCATCTACTCCACCTAAATCAACAAAAGCGCCAAAGTTAACTATCGAGGAAATTACGCCAGTTCTAACTTGTCCTTTTTGTAATTGATTGAGGAATGTAGTTCTAGATGCTGACTGAGATTGCTCAAGGAATGCTCTACGAGATAAAACAACATTATTGCGGTTCTTATCTAGTTCTATGATTCGGCACTCAACTTGTTGTCCTATGTATGGCGTTAGGTCGCGGACTCTACGCATTTCAACCAAAGAAGCTGGCAAGAAACCACGAAGGCCAATATCAACAATTAGACCACCTTTGACAACTTCAATCACAGTTCCTGTTACAACTTCATCACGCTCTTTCTTACCTTCAACATCACCCCATGCTTGCTCGTATTGAGCGCGCTTCTTAGAAAGGATTAAGCGACCTTCTTTATCTTCTTTCTGTAGTACTAGAGCTTCAACACGATCTCCAACTTTAACTAATTCGCTTGGATCTACATCATGCCTAATTGATAGTTCACGAGAGGGAATAACACCCTCTGTTTTATAACCAATATCTAATAAGACTTCTTCTCGATCAATTTGAACAACAATTCCAGAAACTAAATCACCATCATTAAAATTCTTAATTGTGCCTTCAATAGCGGCTAAGAAATCTTCGGCATTTCCAACATCATTTACTGCAATTTGAGAAGGGGTCATTAGGTGGGTGTACTCCAGGAGCAAATCAACTAGTAGGGACAGGGACGGGCAAGGTTACTTTCTAAGTGTGGATAGGGTCAAACTGGAAAGCAAACTATCCTCCAAATTTGATCAATCAGGTTCACTTTTGTGCCCCAACACTTAAAAAGCAGTGAAATTCGAAGAACTCACTCAGTGGGCTGCTAAATCCCAACTCTTACCAATACCGATATTTACATCCAAAGGTACTCTTAATTTAAAAGCTGCTGACATTTGCTTAGAGACTACCTCTCGTAATATCTCTTCTTCGCCAGCAGCTACTTCAAGAATTAGTTCATCATGAACTTGTAGCAATAATCTGGACTTAAGTTTATTTTTTGAGATCTCTGCATCGACCTTGAGCATCGCAATCTTTATGATGTCTGCTGCTGAACCTTGGATTGGTGCATTCAGAGCAGCGCGCTCTGCGACCTCTCTACGTTGGCGATTTTCATTACTTAAATCTGGTAGGTAGCGTCTTCTACCCAGAATAGTTTGCGTGTAACCATTCTCTTTTGCCTTCACTACAACAGTCTTTAAATAATCTTGTATGCCGCCAAATCTTTCAAAATACTTATTCATCAGAGCGCTCGCTGCTGCAGGATCAATATCTAATTGCTGTGCGAGTCCAAAAGAAGATAAACCATAAGCTAAGCCGTATGACATTGCCTTAATGGTTCTTCTCATTTCAGCATCAACTTCTTTCGAACTAACATCAAATACCTGAGATGCAACTGTTGAGTGCAGGTCTTCTCCCGATTCAAATGCCTTGATCAGACCCTTATCATCGGAAAAATGCGCCATGATCCGCATTTCAATTTGACTGTAATCTGCTGTCATTAAATTTACAAATGGCTTTTGAGCAATAAAGCAGTTTCTAATCCTTCTTCCCTCTTCAGTTCTTATCGGAATATTTTGAAGATTTGGATCTGTTGAAGATAAACGACCAGTAGCCGCAACAGTCTGTTGAAAATTAGTGTGGATTCTGTCATCTGTACCAGTTGCAGTGATTAGCCCCTCTATAGTTGTAAGAAGTTTTCCAGTTTCCCTGATTCTTAAAAGATGCTTAAGTATCGGGTGCTTAGTTTTTGCAAAAAGCCACTCTAAACTCTCCGCATCGGTCGTAAATCCAGTTTTTATCTTTTTAGTTTTAGGTAATTTTAGTTCATCAAATAGTACGGCTTGCAATTGTTTTGGCGAGCTAACATTAAAATCATGTCCTGCCTCTTTGAATGCTAAGTCCGTTTGTTCACTAGCTATTTGAGAAAAATGAGTGGCTAAGTTTTCAAGCCCCTGTTTATCTACTGCGATTCCCGTAGATTCCATTCTTGATAAAAGGATTAGAGTTGGTTGTTCCAAATCAACATATAAAGATTTCATCTCAAGGGTTTCAATTTCACTTTGTAATTCCTTTTGAATTCTATAGATCCAGACGGCGCTATCCGGATTAAATTCAGCAAATAAACTTTCATTACTTTCTGAAACCCCTAGAAATCTCTGGGCTAGATCTGCTAATTCAAGATTCCTACTGCCTGGATTTACCAAATATGCCTGTAACTCAATATCAGCAGCTAGTCCATTCATTTCAATAATTTTTAGTAATTTCTTTGCCCCATGAACATATTTAGGCAATAGAGGATCTTGAAGCCAAGTTCCAAATCTGACATCTGTGCTGTGAAAAACCTCTGATTCATTTATTGCTATCGCATAGGAAAGAATTTTTTCTTCCTGAAATTCAACCGATAATGCTACGGGATCTCTACGGTCTACGAGGAGTTTGTCTATTTCTTTGGAGCTGACTTTACTTACTTTGATGTCAATTTCCTTTGTGCTACTTCCTCCAATTTGTGGAAGTGACTTAATTCTCTCTTTCAATGCCCTAATCTCAAGTTTTTCAAAAAATTTTGAAACTTCTAAAGTATCAATTCCAAGCCATTCCAATCCTGCCGGAGTTATAGATAGCTCCAAGTCTTCAATTAACTGCGTTAATTCTCGATTCAGTTTTATTGATTCAATATTATCTCGAAGAGACTGCCCAACTTTGCCGCCAATATCAGATGAATTTTCGATTAATCTCGAAAGAGAGCCGTAGTCAGCAATCCATTTTGTGGCAGTCTTCTCTCCTACCCCAGGAACTGAAGGTAAGTTATCGCTTGGATCCCCTCGTAAAGCTGCAAAGTCCGGATACTGACTTGGAGTTAATCCATACTTTTCAAACACAGCTTCTGGTGTCATTCGATTCATTTCCGTGACACCTTTTTTAGGGTATAAAACAGTTGTAGTTTTGTTTATGAGTTGAAACGAGTCACGATCTCCTGTGCATATCAATGTTTCAAAACCTAGTTCTTGAGCCTGTTTTGATAAGGTTGCAATGATGTCATCGGCTTCAAATCCCTCCACCTCTAAATGCTTAATTCCAAACGCATCTACTAACTCGTTGATATATGAAAGCTGAGATCTGAACTCATCAGGGGTGCTTGCTCTAGTGGCTTTATACTCAGGAAATTTCTCTGTTCTAAATGTTTTCCGAGAAACGTCAAAGGCTACTGCAATATGAGTTGGCTTTTCCTCCTTTACTAAATTAATGATCATCGATGCAAATCCATATATTGCATTTGTAGGCTGACCACTTGAAGTTTTGAAATTCTCAGCAGGAAGTGCATAAAAGGCGCGATAGGCCATTGAATGCCCATCGATAAGCAGTAAACGCTTTTTAACCGCACTCATATTGGGATTCTAATTGGTTCAACCTATAAACTAATCACCATGAGCGATTTTCTTGATGTTATTCGTCAACGAGGAATTGGTGCCCTTGATAAGAAGATGGGCATTGAGATAATTGAAGCCTCTCCATCCCGTTTGGTTGGCACTATGCCGGTTGAAGGTAATACTCAGCCGATTGGCCTACTGCATGGTGGAGCCAATGTGGTATTAGCAGAAAGTCTTGGATCAATAGGAACTCAACTTCATGCAGGTGCCAATAGAAAAATAGTAGGCGTAGATATAAATGCAACTCATCATAAATCTGCAACTAGTGGAATCGTTACCGGAGTTGCTACTGCCATAACTTTAGGCAAAACGCTTTGTAGTTATCAGGTTGAAATCACAAATGAAAAAGGTGAACGCACCTGCACAGCACGGATTACTTGCTTAATATTGGCAGAGCGCTAACTAGAAAATCTCGTGTGCGCCAGTTCCAAGATATGCTGATTTAACGTGCGGGTCATTTAACAGATCTTTAGCATTTGCTTCTTTTGTAATTGAACCAGTCTCTAATACATATGCTCTGTGTGCGCGACTAAGTGCCTGCTGAGCATTCTGTTCAACTAGAAGAATTGTTACACCTTGTTTATTAATCTCTGTAATTATTCTAAAAATATTAGCGATCATTTGTGGGGCTAATCCCATAGAAGGCTCATCCAATAATAAAACCTTAGGTCTGGCCATTAATGCTCTACCGATAGCCAGCATCTGTTGCTCACCACCAGATAATGTTCCACCAGCTTGAGACGCGCGTTCCTTTAATCTCGGAAATAGCGAGTAGATCTTTTCCAAATCTTCGTTTATTTCAGAACTTTTCATCTTTAGATGGTATTTACCCATTTCTAAATTTTCTAACACGGTCATACCAGGGAAAATTCCACGGCCCTCTGGAGCTTGGGATATTCCAAGTCGAACACGATCATGAGCTGGAAGTTTTGAAATTTCCTTACCGTCAAAAACAATGCTGCCAGAACTTACTGGTCTTAACCCTGAAATAGTTTTGAGCGTTGTAGTTTTTCCGGCACCATTTGCACCGATAAGTGTGACAATCTCGCCTTCATTAACGACGACTGAAATTCCTTTTATTGCTTCAATTTTGCCGTAGTGAACATGTAGATCTTTAATCTCAAGACGCATCGTCAGGTACTCCTAAATAGGCTTCAACTACCCGCTTATCATTTTGGACCTTTGCTGGCAGATCATCAGCAATTTTTTGACCAAAATCAATTACGACCACTCGATCAGAAACTCCCATAACAAGCGACATATCATGCTCAATCAATAAAACTGTATAACCAGCATCACGAATTTTACGAATAGTTTTAGCTAGTTCAACTTTCTCGGCTGGATTAAAACCAGCAGCTGGTTCATCTAAAAGCAATAACTTCGGATTAGTACCCAAGGCCCTTGCAATCTCAAGTCGCCTTTGAACACCATAGGGCAAATTTTTTGCTAACCTATCTGAATATTCTCCGATTCCAATAAAATCCAAAATCTCTTGAGCGCGAGCTTTATCTCGTTTCTCTTCTTTGCGAGAAATTGGTAAGCCAAAAAGTCCACTTAATAATCCTGATTTTTTATGAGTGTCAGTTGCTGTAATGACATTCTCCAGAGCCGTCATTTCACCCCATAGACGTATATTCTGAAAAGTACGGGCAATTCCACCGTATGTAATCTTGTATCGTTTTTTACCCTTGAGAGATTTTCCTAGAAACTTTATATCGCCCTTAGTTACTTGGTAAACACCTGTGATGACATTAAAGACTGTGGTCTTTCCAGCACCGTTTGGCCCTATGAGTCCAAGTATTTCCTGTTTTTTTATCTCAAAACTAACATCATTAAGGGCAACTAACCCGCCAAATTGCATCGTCACGTTTTCAAGCTTTAAAACAGATTCACTCATTTTGAATCCTTTTCTGGAAGAGCTTTTTCACGTTTTTTGCGAGGTAATATTCCATCAGGTCTTAAATTCATCATCAACACTAAAACCACCCCAAAGACCAAAAGTCTGGCATCAGATAAAAATCTAATTCGATCAGGTAAGTATCCAAGGATTACTGCTCCAAGAATTACACCCCAAATATTTCCCATACCACCAAAAATGACGCAGGCTAGAATTAAAATTGAAACTTGCAGCGTGAAGTTATCTGGTGAAATAAACAATGTCTTTGATGCGTAAAGAACTCCGGCAGCTCCGCCTACAGAAGCGCCAAGTACGAAAGCCCAAATCTTATACTTAAATGTTGGAACACCCATTAACTCGGCAGCATCCTCATCTTGCCGTATGGATTCCCAGGCGCGTCCGCCACGACGAACACTTAAACGTCGAATCATCCAAATTGTTAAAAGAATGATTATTAAGAAGGTCCAGAAATACAATCTGTGGTTATCAAATGTGTATTCAAGTCCAAAAATAGTTGGGGGTGTAGGAATTCCGATAATTCCATTAGCACCGCCAATTGCATTTAGGTTTAAGGCAGTAATTCTTACAATTTCACCAAAACCTAAAGTAATAATCGCTAGGTAATCACCGCGTAATCGCAAGGCGGGAACGCCCAGAATAAGTCCTGCAAACATTGCCATTGCAATGCCAATGGGTAAAATTTCCCAAGTATTCAAGCTTGTTTTTGTGCCAAGCAATCCCATTGTGTACGCGCCAATTGCAAAAAATGCTACATAGCCTAAATCCAACAAACCACTCTTACCGATTACGATATTTAAGCCAAGCGCCATAATTACAAAAATCGCAACCGGGAAAACCAATACCGAACCATAATCCGCAACTGGTGTGTTTAAAAAGGTTCCACCCAAAAATGGCAGCATTGCAGCAGCTGCAATTGCACTTAGAGCAATCAGAACCCGGGTTTTTCTATCTGATCTCTCCCAGATGCTTGCGCCAAAGTCTCTTAAATTAAACATTATGCTCTCGTCTGCGTGATCGCTTCACCAAACACGCCATTTGGTCTGAAATATAAAACTACGACTAAAATTAAGAATACGGTTACAGCCTTCCATTGCGTTCCTAAGAAGAAACTTGCATAAGTTTCAACTAAGCCCAGAGAAATTCCTCCATAAAATGCGCCTTTAATATTTCCGATTCCACCTAAGATGGCAGCTGTAAATGCAGCGATTCCTAATTCAAATCCTATGCTAAATGAAGTGTTCTCATACTTTAATGTGTAGAAGAACCCTGCAGCACCAGTCATGAGTCCACCAATTAAAAATGTTCCGGAAACTACAAAATTTAGATTTACTCCCATTAACTTTGCGGAGTCTTCATTCATTGAAACTGCTCTAATGGCTTTACCTAACCGTGTCTTCTTAACAAACTGTTGTAGTACTAGATACAACACTAGACCACATACAATTACAATCACATTGTCAAGGCGAAGATTTGCTCCAAAAATAGTTGCTAGTGAGGATTTTTCCATTACTCGTGGACTTCCAACATATCTTGAGTCAGTAAGTATTCTCATAAACTCCGCAAGAACTATAGACATTCCTATTGCCGAAATTAGTGGTGCTAATTTGTTTGACCCTCGATTACGCAACCTACGATAGGCGACAAGTTCTAGAAAAATAGAAAGAATTCCAGAAACCAACATAGAGCCGGCTAGACAGAGCAATAATATATAAAAAAGCCTAAAACCAGTCGCCGGTTCAGATTGTTGAGTGAATCCAAAGAAATCTCTAATAATTACCACCGTTGCAAAGGTTCCATACATAAACACTTCTGAGTTGGCAAAATTGATCATTCTAAGAACACCATAAACCATGGTGTAGCCAAGTGCGATAAGAACATAGATAAACCCTAAGCTCAAACCTCCAAAAGTTAGGGATAGAAATTGGTCCTGAAAATTGGCCAACATACTTCCCCCTTTCGAATATTTGAAGTCTACTTCTTTAATGCCGATATTATAAGAAGCACCTAGAAAAAATCTAGGTGCTTCTTAATTCATCTATATAGGTATGTACCTACAATTGATTACTTAACTGCTCCAGTGAACTTGATTGCTCCACCTTTGATTTCAAAGGAGTTCATTGGTCCACCAGCGACATCGCCGTTCTTATCGAAAGCGATTGTTGTTCCGGTGATTGACTTACCTTTGTAAGCCTTTACGCACTTAAGCATGTTTGGACGGGTTGAAACACCCTTACCAATGCAGCTTAAGAATATGTTTGCAGCATCAATTGATTCTGCAGCATAAGTTCCTGAAGCTACACCAATCTTCTTCTTGAAATCAGCTTCTAGTGAAGCAGAAATTTCAGTTAGAGGTACAGTTCCAGCAGTCAGTCTCACGCCTTCAAGAATTGATGCGCTTGCCAATGAAAGAATTCCTGGGCTTAGCACACCATCTCCACCAGCTAGAACTCCTTTATATCCGGAGTCGCGTAGTTGACGATAAAGTGAAGCAGCTTGAGCATAGTAACCAGTAAAGATCACTACGTTTGCACCAGCTGCAGTTACTTTTGAAATTGTAGCTGTCCAGTCAGTTGTCTTATCAGACACGCTATCTTGTCCGGCAAGAACTGCTCCGCCACGCTTCATGTAATCAACCAAACCAACACCGTATGGTGATTGATCATCAATTACGAAAACCTTTGGAGATGACACTCCCTTGATTGCTAGTTTATACAGAGCAGGACCTTGAACAAGATCTGTTGCAACAACTCTGTGGAAAACTGGGAACCCAATTAATCCTTGAGTTGGATCTGTAATTGAAACTCGAGTTGCTGATGGTGAAATTAATGGCAATCCAGTTTGCTTATAGAATGGTAGAGAGTTGATTGTTGCGCCTGAGTATGCAGGTCCAACAAGACCAATAATTCTTCTATTTGAAGCTGTACCTGGTGCAACCTTGGCTGCTTCAGTTCCACTTCCTTGGTCATCTACTTCTACTATTCTTACTTGATATCTACCCTTATTTTTTGCATTGAAAAGTTGTACGGCGTACTTCACACCATTTAACTCATCGATACCAACTTGAGCTTCTTCACCGGTAAGTGGGCCCTGGTATGCAATGGTCACAACTCTTGCAGCTGCATTCGATGCTGGAGCAATCGCTACAGCAGTACCTGCTGCTAATGCAATTGCGGCAACAGCTGAAATTGAGCGTTGATTTTTCATTATTACCCTTCGTTCATGATCATGTCCCCCTGGGACAGGGAGGGATGAAGGGTATCGGCCTGGACTTATTTTTAACAAGTTAAAAATAAGCCCCCCGCCTAACATTCCCGTTATTTAAGGAGATAGTAAGGCCAAAGCCAACTGGACTTATTGCTGAGGAGCATCTGAGGGTGAGATTACCCCCTGGGCTACTTCCTTCATCGATATTCTCCTATCCATTGCAGTTTTTTGAATCCATGAGAATGCATCAGGCTCACTCATATTTAAAGCTTTCATCAAAATTCCCTTTGCACGATCTAGAACTTTTCGCGTTTCTAATCTTTCATATAAATCTGCGACCTCTACTTCAAGTGATTTCATTTGGCGATATCTACTAATTGAAATCTCAATCGCTGGTAATAAATCATTGATTGTAAAAGGTTTTACAACGTAAGCCATTACACCTGTATCTCTAGCACGCTCTACTAATTCTCTCTGGCTAAACGCAGTTAACATTAAAACTGGGCATAAGTTAATTATTTTTTCCGCTGCAGATATTCCATCCAGCACCGGCATCTTTACATCTAAAATTACTAAATCTGGTTTATGCGTATTTGCTAAATCAATTGCCTCTTGTCCATTTATTCCTTGGCCGACAACCTCGTAACCTGATTCAGTCAACATTTCAACCAAGTCCATGCGAATTAAAGTCTCATCTTCGGCCACGACGATACGAAACTTATCACTCGACGAGTTTTGGTTCATGTGCCTCGAGTCGGATTCGAACCGACACTATACGGTTTTTGAGACCGTCCTCTCTACCGTTGGAGTACCGAGGCCAATAGAGAGATACAGTTTATATTGGTAATCTTTTAATGACTAATTATTTTCGGTAAGCAGGTGCTGCACCGCTAACCGCATCTCCTATTTTATGAACTCTCATTGCGTTTATAGAACCTGGTATTCCGGGAGGAGAACCGGCAACAATTAAAACTAAATCACCAACGTTGACCCGCTTGGACTCAATTAGAAGTGTGTCGACCTGCATAACCATTTCATCTGTATGACTTACAACCGAAGTAAGCATTGATTCAACTCCCCAAGAAAGTGCTAATCGATTATAAGTACCCTTATCTGGAGTCAAAGCAAGCATCGGGATAGGTGAGCGAAGTCTAGACATTCGTCGTGCTGAATCTCCGCTTTGCGTAAAAGCTACCAAGAATTTTGCCCCGACAGTTTGTCCAACTTCAGTTGCAGCTTTTGTAATTGCACCTGCTTTAGTTGCTGGAGAGTGCTTTAGTGGTGGAATTTGATCTAGTGCAATCTCTTCAGTACGTTCAATAATTCTTGCCATAACTTTTACTGCTTCAATAGCAAATTGTCCAACGCTAGTTTCACCTGAGAGCATCAAAGCATCGGCACCATCCAAAACTGCATTAGCGCAATCAGTTGCTTCGGCTCTAGTTGGTTGAGAATTACTAATCATTGAATCAAGCATTTGGGTGGCAACAATTACTGGTTTGGCTGACTCTCTAGCCATTGTTATGCAGCGTTTTTGCACCATAGGCACATCTTCAATTGGTAACTCAACACCTAGATCACCTCTGGCAACCATGATGCCATCAAATGCATCAACTATTTCTTGTAGATTTTCAACGGCCTGAGGTTTTTCAATTTTGGCAATGATTGGAACTTTAATTCCTTCTTCAGCCATTATTTTATGAACACCTTTAATATCTTCAGCACTTCTCACAAATGAAAGAGCAATAAAATCAGCACCGGCTTTTAGCCCCCATCTAAGATCAGCCATATCTTTCTCGGAAAGGGCTGGAACAGAGACTGCAACTCCCGGAAGGTTTAGACCTTTATTGTTACTGACAATACCTGGTTGAATCACTTCAGTAATGACATCGTTGCCTTTAACTTCAATTACTCGCACTGAAACTTTGCCATCATCAATCATGATCACATCGCCCTTGCGGCAATCACCCGGAAGGCCTTTATATGTAGTTCCAACTCTTTCTTTACTGCCTTGGATTTCATCGGTAGTAATTACAAACTTATCCCCCCGCGATAATTCATGAGGGCCATCAGAGAATCTTGCTAATCTAATCTTTGGACCTTGCAAATCAACTAAAATTGCCACTGCCTTATTCTGTTTCTTTGCTACTTGCCTGACAGTATCTAGTCGAGATTGATGCTCCTCATAACCACCATGAGACAGATTTAGCCTGGCCATATTCATACCGGCATTTAAAAGTTCAGTAACTTTTTCAACAGATTCAACGGCTGGGCCCAATGTGCAGACAATCTTTGCGCGGCGCATGAGTTGAGCCTAAACCATCAATGATCTAGCAGTTGACTCAATAGGAAATGGTAATTGCGTGTGCCCAGACAGATATGAATCTACAGCTGCTGCGGCACTTCTGCCTTCAGCAATGGCCCAAACTATAAGTGACTGCCCACGTCCAGCATCACCGCATACATAGACACCCTCACTTGATGTGGCGTAATTTTCATCTCTTTTAATATTTCCTTTTTCATCTAATTCAACCTCGAGTTGCTCTAATAACTCACTTTTTTCTGGTCCAGTAAATCCCATAGCCAGAAAAACAAGATCTGCCGGAATAATTTTCTCACTACCTGCAATAGGTTCGAATTTTCCATTATTAAATTTAGTTTCAACTAACTTAAGACCAGTTAAATTACCTTTAGCATCCTTTATAAACTCTTGAGTCGAAACAGAATACATCCGTTCACCAGATTCTTCATGAGCACTACTAACGCGATAAATCATGGGGTAAGTTGGCCAAGGTTGATTACTTGGCCTTTCTTCTGTTGGTCGAGGCATAATTTCTAGTTGTGTAATTGATTTTGCACCCTGTCGAATTGCAGTTCCCAAACAATCAGCACCAGTATCCCCTCCACCTAAAATGACAACATCTTTACCTGCTGCGTTAATTTCCGGTTCTGTTTTAAGTTCACCTAGTGCCTGTTTGTTGCCCCAAGGTAAATACTCCATCGCTTGATGTATACCAATAGCATCACGACCTGGTATCGGTAAATCTCTCCAATTTGTTGCACCAATGGCTACTACAACTGCGTCATATTTATTTCTTAATGCACTACCAGTTATATCCTTACCAATATTTACGTTTACCCTAAATCGTGTTCCCTCAAGTTCCATCTGCTTAATTCTTCTATCTACAATTGACTTTTCCATTTTAAACTCTGGAATTCCATATCGCAGCAAACCACCAATCTTGTCTGCCCGCTCATAAACTGCAACCGTATGTCCAGCCCTAGTTAATTGCTGTGCAGCTGCAAGTCCAGCTGGTCCAGAGCCAATAACTGCCACTGTTTTGCCAGAAAGTCGATCTGGTACCAGTGGAATTACTCGATTGTCTTTAAATGCTTCTTCGATTGTTCTAAGTTCTACCTGTTTGATAGTTACAGCATCTGAGTTAATCGCAACTACACAAGCAGTCTCACATGGGGCTGGACATAATCTGCCCGTAAATTCTGGGAAATTATTGGTGGCGTGAAGTCTGTCAATGGCCTCGGCTTTTTCACCTCGCCAAATTAGATCATTCCATTCAGGAATTAAGTTTCCTAGCGGACAACCTTGATGACAAAAAGGAATTCCGCAATCCATGCATCGACCCGCCTGTTTTTGAAGGTGAGAGAATTCTTGCTCTTCATACACCTCTTTCCAATCTTTGATTCGAACATCGACAGGCCTTCGCTTTGGTAATTCTCGAGGAGTGTTTAAAAATCCTTTTGGATCAGCCATTTAGCACCGCCATTACTTCATTCTCTACTGACAAACCAGAGCGTTCTGCTTTAGCCATTACATCCAACACTCGAGCATAATCTCTTGGCATCACAAGTGAAATTCTACTTTTAGCACTCTGCCAATCTTTTGAAATTTCACCAGCAATCTTGGACCCTGTCTCAGCATAAAATTTAGAAATATATTTAGAAACTAAACCCTCTTGATCAACCGGTAAGGTTAAGATGTCGACCATTTCAGTATTAACAAGTTGAGGATTTAAATCTAAGACAAAAGCACGTCCACCTGACATACCTGCTGCGAAATTGCGACCAGTTTTACCTAAGATAATCACCGTTCCACCAGTCATGTATTCACAGCCATGATCGCCAACACCTTCGACAACTGCAATTGCACCTGAATTTCTTACGCAAAATCTCTCACCAACTACTCCAGAAATCATTATTTCGCCAGATGTCGCGCCATAACCAATAACATTTCCAGCTATAACATTTTTAGATGATTCAAAAGTTGCCTTCTCATCAGGTCTTATAATTATTCTTCCGCCTGATAATCCTTTGCCAACATAATCATTACTATCACCATAAAGCCTAAGAGTTAATCCAGAAGGAATAAATGCTCCAAATGATTGTCCGGCAGAGCCATGAAAAGTAATATCAATTGTGTCATCTGCAAGTCCTACTCCCCCAAAGTTTCGAGTAATTTGCGATCCCAGCATTGTTCCTACAGTTCGATTTACATTGCGAACCGGCATTTCAAGACGTACAGGTGTTTTGTTTGTTAATGCATCATGAGCAAGCTCAATTAATTTATTATCCAATGCTGTAACTAGTCCATGATCTTGTGAAGTAGTATTTTTACGAGGAGAATCGAGTTCAACTGATTTAAGTAGTGGCTTTAGGTCCAACCCGCTTGCTTTCCAATGTTCAATGGCATCTTTTGTCTCAAGTAATTCAACTTGACCTATTGCATCTTCGAGCTTTTTGAAACCAAGATCTGCAAGTAGCTGTCTAACTTCTTCTGCGATGTATTCAAAGAATGTTTCAACAAACTCTGGTTTACCAGTAAATTTTTTGCGTAGTTCTGGATTTTGAGTGGCAACTCCAACTGGACAAGTATCCAAATGACAAACTCTCATCATTATGCACCCAGACACCACAAGAGGTGCGGTTGCAAAACCAAACTCTTCAGCACCCAATAGGGCTGCAATAATTACATCCCTGCCAGTTTTCATCTGACCATCTACTTGGACAACAATTCGATCTCTTAAGCCATTTAACATCAATGTCTGTTGTGTTTCTGCTAAACCTAACTCCCATGGCGCTCCTGCATGTTTAAGTGATGTCAGAGGAGATGCACCTGTTCCACCATCATGACCAGAGATAAGTACTACATCAGCATGGGCTTTACTTACACCAGCTGCAACAGTCCCAACTCCTACTTCAGCAACTAACTTCACGTGAATTCTTGCTTGGTCATTTGCATTCTTTAGATCATGAATTAATTGAGCTAAATCTTCAATAGAGTAAATATCATGGTGAGGTGGCGGTGAAATTAGACCAACACCTGGTGTTGAGTACCTAACTTTTGCAATCCACGGATAAACCTTATTTCCCGGAAGTTGACCACCTTCACCAGGCTTAGCACCTTGCGCCATCTTGATTTGAATGTCATCAGCATTAACTAAGTACTCACTTGTTACGCCAAATCTTCCACTTGCAACCTGTTTAATTGCTGAGCGTTTTAAATCACCATTTTTCTCTGGCTTATTTCTTACAGGATCTTCTCCGCCTTCACCAGTATTGGATTTACCACCAATTCGATTCATGGCAATAGCCAGTGTTTCATGGGCCTCTTGCGATATAGATCCGTAGGACATTGCCCCTGTTGCAAATCGTTTTAGAATTTCACTAGCCGGCTCTACCTCATCAATTGAAATAGGTTTTCTAACTCCCT
>JACCDY010091714.1_pt1 | contig 14628 bp, 14 predicted proteins | sample 7446391 | NCBI WGS metagenome assembly JACCDY01 (sample SAMN15323451, study PRJNA562643) | freshwater metagenome | isolation source: river surface water | place: USA:Blue River Watershed | collected 2017-08-18 | reverse complement strand
TTGTTAATTTGAATTTTCGCGATGGATTAAAGTGTCCCTGTATGGCCACGGGACAAAAAGTGTGGCAGAATTTGTCTGGATTTAGAACCCACACAAAATGTGCGAAACATCAGGGTTGGCTCATGGAACTGAACCGGAATGCGGCGGATATTTATTCTAGATATGTTGAGTTACAAGAGTTGGCGGATCAACGTGCGCAGATAAATACGCGATTAGAGAATGAGTTGGCGGTATATAAGTTGCGGTGTGAAATGTTAGAGCGACACATTCATGATATACAATCACTGACGCAAAATTTACCATCGATGATGACAATCGACGAGTGAGGTGAGTGGAGCGAAGCGAAGCGTAATGGTAAGTTTTTTTATCTTTTTATGTTCAACGGTTGGCCACACAAATCCAATACCATGGCATTGTATGGACGACTTTGACATTTTTATCTTCGTCGAATCGCATTTGAATATATTCCGCTAATTCACTCTTGTTCCATTTCAGGTGTATCACAATGCGTTTGGCACCGGGTTCTACGCGGCTGGGAAATTCAAGCACTTTCTCAATGAATCCAATGTGTAATTTGCAAAACACACTGAAAATGAATTGACGACTCACATTGACATCGACTCTTGGAATACAGATACTATACATACGTTTATGTTGATGTTGATTATTCGTTTGTGTATGAAAATGTTCTTTGTCGTTGGATAATTCATTTTTGTGCATTTTGTGTTGTTATTTTTATTTAGTATAAAATATAAATATCTGCAATATTTATATTCATCATGCCGAGAAGAAGAAATACTCTGAAGAACGCGCCGCTATAAAACGCACATGGCGCAATGTCAAATACGGCCGCGTTCGCAGTCATCGCGTGCGTGTCCCTGGACGTTTCAAACATCCAGACAGTGATTCTCACAGCAGTTTGAGTACTCCTTTTGCGAGCAGTAGTGGAAGTATGAGTTTGAGTCGCAGTGCAAGTGGCAGTCGCAGCAAACGAAGTCAAAGTGGTGAGATGCTTTTTCGTATGAGTCGCTAATTCCAGGGACGAACCCTCCCTTATTAAAAAAAACTTGCCGGAGGCTAAGGGAGGTACCGTCTAGGAACCGTAGGTTCCTGACAAAGTTGAAATGTTTTCATTAAATATTTAATAGACATATAAATATCACAATCTATATGTCTATAACCAAAAATGAATTTTGTAAAATCCGCATACCTATACATTACCCGGTCGAGATCGAGAGACAAACCCCATTCAATTATCCCTCTGCATCAACAAGACCTCACTCTGCCCCGGTCGTCATACGTTCTGCGTATCGCCGCTATCCAAGATCCAGAGACCCGCATTACAGGAATCGGCTGGATTATCCACACCGATGGCCGAGAAATCAAGCGCGGCACCACCACAATCAACGCACACAACGATATCAATATCGCGCTGTATCGCGCGTTTCATCACGGGCTCGAATGCGCCAGACGTTTTAATATACAAAATTTAACAGTTGAAACGGCGAATCCCAATTTTATGTTGAATACGGATCACGCACATAATCCGTTTGCTAAAAAGATGTTTAAACAATTGCGGAAACAGTTGATTATTTACGTGCCCAAGAATTTTGCGCGTATTCATTACATAACTCTTGAGAAAGACCCAGAAGATGTTGTGACTTATATACAAGAATATATACGAGAATTGAATGAAGAATTTAAAGAAGAACCGTTGGTCGAAGCAAATGAACGGCCTGCATCACGCGTGTAATAAAAAGGTAAGTTTGCGCACTTTTTTGTTTTTTATTTTTTTCTGGTTCTGCGGCCATATTTACAGTATTGTCTCTGCGAGAATCCTTTGGGACGTTTGCAGTTTATGGATTGTTTGTATTTGCGTGACCATTTTCTCATGTTACGTTTATAATATTATATGATATTATGAATTGCATGTTCCATATTTAATCTCGCCTCTTCCACTTGTTTGCGTTTGTCAGCCATTTTATCCGCGATGGTTTTCAAATCTTTACCTTCATTTATCTGTGTCCATTCTTCTTTACGATACAATAATGCAACGCGCACATATTCAAAAAAATGGGCCGTATTCTTTATGTGATTTTCTTGTTCCGCGCTCACAGTTTCGCTGTATTTAAATAACATATATCCCATTTCCTCCAAACACACATACACATATCCAATGATATTCTTTTTTTTGCGTGCATCCGTAATTCTTTGCACATTATTTATTGCATTTTTTATATGTGTAATTTGATTCACAATTGATTCGTCGAAACACACTTGACGAAACGCATCTTCCGGATACAAATTCATATAATTATTAAATTCCTTCGCAAAATTATTAATGCGGTCGATTTCTATCATAAGATGAATTGTTCCCTTTTTGGGAATACTGTTTTCTATATTAAACATATTAATATTCGGGAGAGATAATATATACTCTCCCGAATTATTTATGTTGGTTTTACCTTAATCAATCAATAACTCAACAATATACTCGAGTCATGCCCACACCTATATAATGAAAATAATAGAGGATATTTTTCTCGTATTAATATCCACACATTCACCTCCCACATTAACGCACGTCTCTCCCGAATAATGCGATTACATTCCTGTTTAGCTAAGTCCGCAAATCGCAATAATGGCCCACGCATGCCCCCAAATACAGACCCAGCAAAGACCCATTGTATGTCGCGATAAATATCTAAATGCGGTCGCGGGTCGGGCCAACAACTCGCAAAATGAACCTGGTCCAATGGATGTCCCGAATCCCATGCATCTTTATAACGTGCAGACACATTGGATAAACACGTTTCCAATGCATGTTTTAACCCGGCTTCGCTGGGAAACATGTGTCTGATTCCAAAATCGACCCACATATAGTGCGCGTTAATAGCTATATCTGGCATATTCTTTTGCGTATAGAGAATTGCTTGTCTCATCCATTCTGGCTTGTGATTCTGCACCATCATATATTCCGCCGTATCTTTATCTGGTCTCCCGGTATTTACTGAATGTTGGGATACGTCGCTATTGTAATAATACATATCGGTCAAATTAAATTCAATGAAATGAGTATTGTCTTTGTTCAGAACGTTGATTATATCTGAACTAACGAATACAATTTTAGTGGTGTTTGGTGTTGCGTCTATGAGAGCTCTCCCGTATTCTATATATGCATCAATAGGTCGGTCGTTACGTTTGTTTGTGCCGGTGATAAAAGCAGACACTATTATAGTGTTCATATTAGTCGATATATTATATATGACGACACCTCTCTATATTTCATTCGGATATAGATGCACATCTGCGGGATTATTAAAACGCATGGGGTTAAAAACCGAAAGTCATCCATTTGATTGGATGGTCAGTCGTTTGTCCGTGATACAAGATTGTATTTCCACCAATTTCGCGCATTTTTTACACGCCAATTACACTTGTCGTCCGACAATTACTGCATCATACGAGCCACATGAATCCGAGATGGATGTTCATGTATGTGATGAATCCGTGTGGTTGAACGAAAAGTATTCATTCTTACCTCCCTCTCCCGAACATACGTCGAAATACTGGAGAATATTCGGGAGAGACACATATTCATATCCCATGGCATTCAATCACCACAATATGCTTTTACCAGAAACACGCGAGTATTTTGTCAGATGTATTGAACGATTGAGAGATGCTCTTCATAATAGACAAATTCATTATTTGTATATACATCCCATTCAAGATGTGGGAGAGCACACAGATAATGTGTCGCAGTTGATGGATGATTTCTCCCGATTTCACGGGTTTATATCGGGAGAGTCGAAAAGTCCCCCCACTGGGTTATTTATTTTACCGGTTCGAACACAGCATCCTTATCCAATCACAGATTATTATAAATCCCCTGTGAAAACACTCGTGAAAACAGCGGATGGAATGACTATTGTTGTATTGTATTGCAATCGCGATATAGTGGATGCGGGTGAAATATGGTATCGCAATGGGTTTATTGAAGAAGAATTGGCAATACAATGTATTCGGGAGATATTGTAGTTACGACATGTCATCATTGGCGTTGAGTATTTTACCCAATCCATGTCACAGTTTAGGCGCGTCCGTATTAAACACTTGCACACCGTGCAAAGATGCGAGTGGAGGAGGACCCAGTCCAGCTCCATGTTCTTTTACTGCGGAACAATTAGCAACTATACAGCAGATTAGAACGCAATACACATTACCTTTAGCAACAAAACAGTATCAAGAGATACCATGCGATGTTTGTTTGTATATTAATTTATTGGATGCATTGCGCAAAACACAGACTGATTCGTGTTATGCCACCAATACGGATGTTGCGTTATTGATGAGTATTGTTGAGGATGGCTTACAGGGAGCTGTGAATGCATATAATCTCAATATTGATATTTTGCGGCTGAAAATAGATAATAACTATTTGGAAGAGATTTTGCACGAATACATGAGCGGCAAAAATAGTATAAGCACCGCACTGAATGCTGAAGGTGGTTTCGCACTTTTGAAGAAATTCGAATTGGCACCTCTCTTCAAACAATACATCACTATTTATGGTCTGCCTCCACCGGGACTAGGATTCGACCCGCGATTATTGAAGATGGTGTATGACGCTATGATAACAGGTGGTTTAGACCCTGGTGTGAGTAATATTTGCGCCATACCACCACAATTACCCTCGCCATACCCCGATGATTCGTGTTACAATCCATGCACTTATATAAATCCCAATACGTGCCCTTGCCCCGATGTGAGTGCGAACTGTAATCCATGTCCCCCGTATCCATGCCCGACTGGTTCTGTGCCATGCACGGATGCGTGTGGTAATTGCGTGCAATATAATTCGTCTTGTCCGTCTTTGCCTCCATTGGGTGGGCCTTCAACATGTCCGACGCCGGATTTAAGCGGATGTATGTATTCACATACAACGTCGCATACACACAGTCACACATATTCACACACATATACACACACCACATCACATACAGTATGTTATGAGATTGTGGATATTTATAAGGAGTTGTCAGCGTATGTTGAATCGATTAAAACTCTGAATCAGCTCTATTATGAAGGTCAATTATCTGTTGTGCAGAGTATTTTAACGCAATCAATGTATGAAACAATTTTGGCGGATTTAGCGAAATTGGAAAAAGCTCCTCCGGCTGGTTCAACACAAGCCGTGCTCGATGCGTATGCGGAATATGAGAATATTCGGTCATATATAAGTAAATCTATAGCGTCATTATATTCCGCGGTCAGACAGTATGATACGATTGTGCATTATGAGGACGTTATGGCACGAGATAAAATACAATTGGAAATATTAACAGACCCCGTGAAATTGAAGAAATATGTCGAGGAATTTTTCAGCAAATCGCGTTCTGTTTTGCCGGATCAATATTTGAGCGCACCCAAAGCTTTGTTGAAACCGCAATATGCGCGATACATCGAATTATATGGATTTCCCGAATTTGGTGCGTTTGACCCAGTATTGTTGGGTGACATCCTGAAACAATTGGGATTGGGTAACGAGAATTTGCCTGCAACAGTTACTAACCCACCGACCCAGCCGGCTCCGTTTGATAATGCAATTGCTGGGACCACCATACGTAATGCCGGGGTAAATAGTCCCGCAAGTCCAGATGGCCAAGGTCCGTTGGCTGCACCGCCGAATAGTCCTAATAGTTCAGTGACCGCGAGTTCGGGGACGCCAGCGACGCCTTTAAGTCCGGCAAGTCCCGATAGCCAAGGAGGTCAGATGAATTCAACGCCCAGAACGCCCAGACCGAATGTATTGCGTTTGAGAATGCCTACAAAGAATCCGAAGAGTCCGTAATTGTGGCAGTATTATCAGAATTAAAGTTTTTGTATTTTTTCAAGTCTAGGAATAAAATATACGATGGCTACTTCTGCTAACATCATTCTTAATGCTTTCGAGCAAACCCTCATTATGGATTTGTCTGGTGCTCTTGACACTATGACTCTCCCCACTTTAGACGTCAGTGCCAACGCTGTCGTTGAAGTCTCTCTTGCTGAAATGAGAAACATCTTCCAGTATCACTCTGATTCTCTTGATGTTATCAATGCTGCCGAGAGTGATCTTAAATTCTTCGTCAATAGTGACGATGTTGATCAGGGTTTCGCTGGCCCTGTTCTTATCAACCCCGTGAATGCGGTCGTTGATACTGTTGCTCCCATCTATAACCACCCTGATGACAACAAGCGCATGGTTTGCCACGATTTCATCCGCTATTTGGCTGTGAAGCTTTTCAACACCCATCACGGTGTCGATCTCTTCACCAATGAGCAGGAAATGCTTGACGACCTCCGCACTTTGGCCAACAACGGAACTGGTCACGTCTGGAAGGCTATCATTGATGTTGCTGCTGATGCCAATGATGCTGCTGGTCTTGAGTACTCCACTGATGACACCAACATCTGTTGCCAGGTGTATCGCCAGATGATTCAGCAATTCCCCAACAGATTCTCCAACATTAATTCTGATGTTGTTGATGGAACTGTTGAACCTTCTGAGTTGAAATATTACATTCCTTTCCTTGAGAACGATACTCTCCAGTTCAAGCTTATTATCACCCCTGCCCCTGGTCAGGAAGCTCTTACTGGTGTGTCTTCTTTTGGTTCTCGTTCTTACAGTATCACTCTCTTGATGAAAGAGACTCCCACCACTGTTTCTCCTGTTGATGATGCTGGTTCTTACTCATTCGCTGCTTAAATAATTATTTTATAAAAATATAAAATTGAAATGAATTTATAATTAATGTTCTGTTGAATAAAAAACATTAATTCAAACACAAACAAACAAAAAACAAACAAAAACAACGAACAAAACAAACAAACAAACAAAAATGACTTCTGTTCTGCATATGAGTGTATTAAATTTCAGTAATCAATATTTGCATGAATGTTGCGATAAATTAAATATACCGAAACATTCTAACAAACCGAAACACAAATTATTATCACTTATATACGAAGCGCTTAATATTCAAAATACTTTAATTCAGTATGATGAACTCAAAACCATTCTTGATGCGTGCAAAAAACCAGTATCTCCGACAGAATCACAAGTGTTGGAATCAACTCCTCCAAAATGGATTACTATACAAGTGAAAAGAGAGAAAAGAGTTCGACAAACACGAGCTCCGGAGAAAATTAAAGAGTTGGTGAATCACTTTGCGATTGAACACAAAGAAGATGACCGCAAACAATTCAAGATGGCTTGGCAACAATGGATTATTTCGGATGAAATAAATAAATTATTGCATGATGAATATATCAATGACTCTGAACGCGAAATTATCATTGATAAATTATATTTCAGTGCAAGATACTATCATCGTAAAAAGGAATTGAAAAAAGAAAGCCAACCTTTGGTAGGGCAAAGCCAAGAGCAAAGCCAACCTTTGGTAGGGAAAAGCCAAGGGCAAGGGCAAGACCAACCTTTGGTGAAAGAAGAGGAAGTGAGAATGAAGAAACGTTCTTACAATAAAACGGACAAGACCATTTTAAACAATATAGATAATCATTTGCAATCTTTGGATAAAGATGAACGCGGTTTTATAGTGAAACCGTCGGTTGCATTTGATAAATTTGTGGAATCGTATGGCAAAGAATATGAAGAATATAAAAAAATATTTAAAAATCGATTTTATATGTTTGAAAAAAATATTATTGCAGGAAGGTAAGAATCAAACATTTTTTTCACGAAAAAATTGAATAAATAATCCAATTAACTCTGTATTGCAATTACAAGAAAATAACACAAAAAATGGGCAATACAAAACATAAGAATGAACACGAATGGAAACGAATGCAAGCTGAAAAAGAGCCCGAAATACCTCCTGAAATAGTGGCAGATTTTCGCAAAAGAGTGAAAGATTACTGCAAATCACTCAAACATCATTTACTAACAACCAGATTCAGTGATGATACGTGGTTACAAAATATTCAATTTCGGGAGAGCAATAAATCAGTAGCATGTATTTATAGCTCGCCAACGAGTGTTAGTAAGCACATAATAACCGATAGTGTAATGTTTATAATTGAGATGAATAATACACAAAATAAAATTATGGGGATAGGTATGGTGCGAAATCACCCCAGTATTAATAAATATGGTATTTACGAATACAGTGAATTTAATAGATTCATGTATGCAGGTAAGATGAGAATCGACCGCAGTCAAATGACTGCAGAAGAAGAATTAATAATGCGAGTATTGGACAAAGTCTGTTTCACTGGGAAAAAACATTTGAAACGGGGAACGGGAATTACCATGTTTCCAGCAGAAATATTATATAGATTTTCCAGTGTGATGGATATTGTGGAATATGTGTGTGGAATGTTTAAACGTCGCATGCAGATACAAGCTTATATGTAAATTTTTTTCATATTTTATACCCGTTCAATTTAATAAAAGTATTATAAAGATAAAATAAAGGATTATGTGGAAACAACAACAAAGAAATATGTATGATGCGGATAGTTATACCGATGATGAACTATACAGATTACTCGGATTTTCGGGAGAAACCGAACCAGATGACAGAGAATTAGAGGTTGCTATTTTATCCAATGTAAATCGATACTCGCGCATGCATACAAATGCAGGAGAACAAATGTTGCATTTTTTCACCAATATTTATAAACGATTTTTTGATTTAGAAGAAACAAAAGAAGGAATGGCCAACATGGGTCCAGCACCAGCGGCAGCTCCAGCTCCAGGACCAGCTCCAGGACCAGCTCCAGGACCAGCTCCAGCACCAGCCAATGGCGATGATAAGAAAGTCTATGTGAATAATTCGGACAAGATATTCAAAGATAAATTAAACCCAATTTTAACACAGACAATAAAACGAACGGTGGTGGTGGATAGCCAGTATCGCGATAAAAGTAGTATTTCATCAACGAGTTTCACATTCAATTTGTCGGAAGAATTGAAGGATGTGGTCTCTCTGAAATTGTATTCGGTTCAAATTCCGTATTCTTGGTATACAGTCAATAATAGTTTTGGTGGCAATTTCTTTTTTATAAAAGGCGCCGCACCTGGAATCGACGACGGAAATCACGATTTTCGAATGAATATATTATCAGGTAACTACACACCAGATACACTCATCACTGCCATTAATCAAAGCATTCAAACATTATCTACTCTCCCGGAATATAAAGACACAGACTTTGGAGATACTGGAATTACGTATAATTCACCAACATGTTTATCCACCATTGTAATTGATTTGAAAAAAACATTCAATGAATCCAATTATTATTTGTATTTTCCCGAATGGACCCCGCCCACAGACCCTGTTGCAAGACGCACGACGTTGGCCGGTTATATGGGGTTTAATTATCAGACATATGGCTTATCGGAAATATATTCAGAACGCGACTTGCCTCTACAAAATCCGTCGCCCACTGCGCCGGATAATACAAGTTCTGTCTATGTTTTGGATTCTTCCAATAATATTATAAAAATACACGTATATGACGGCACATCATTTCAAACCGCAAATACTACGTATATTAGTTATGATATTAGTTTTAATGAATCGACATATACACGAAATGGTTTGACCGCAGCAGTTAGCAACGCATTTACATCATTAGATGTGTTTGATTCATTGGGCACATCTCTCTCCCGAATTGATATAAGTGGAAGTCAATTGGAAGATAACCAATTTTCATTTTATAAGTTGCAGATTAAATTAAATCGACTGAAAACATTGCGGAATGAAGGCTATAAAATAGCCGTTGAATTCCCGGATGAAACGTATAAAAACGCGCTGGGACAAGTTCCAGTATGGACGGGAAGCACATCGTGTTTTCATTTTATGTTATTGGTGAATGAATGCAATCAAGTTCTGTCTGAAACAAACACATTGCAAACAAATTATGTGATTCCTTCTGGACAACAAATACAAATCAAATTGGAGTGTATTACTGAACCGTATAATACGGAGTATAATACATATAATTTTATTGTCCCTTCCTCCATTTCCACGGGATATTTATTGTCGGACCTTGTTGCAAACATCAACGTTGCAATACAACAATCGAACCAAACGCAAAGTTTGTCGGACACAAACAATGATTTAAATTATCCATCCACCCAATTTTTAATCGACCCGGAGACCAATTTGTTGGATTTGCAAATCGACCTGAATCGTGTGTTCAGAAATTCGCTTTATCACACAACGATGAATCACACCTATTTTGGAACACACGATATTGATTTGTCTGGCAACGTGACCGAATTTACACACGATTTTAAAATTTCATCGGCGTATAGATTGAACGCAAACGACACCTTTATTATCAAGCCAAAAATGTCAGTTGGTTTTACGAATAATGAAACAAATGCGACATTTAATATTGCTATTTCGGGAGAGACGGTGTATTCGAATTATCAAGATTTGCAACGAGCACTGAATAATTTGTTTGTGAATTACATTGATGCGCAAGGAGACAGACCGCTTGAGAACACGCGTGTAACAATGATCGTGAGTGGTGAAAATATAATAGCAACACTGAGAATTGTGGTGGCGAAAACCATGGGACAATTAGATTATAAAGCCGTGTTTTATGACGGCACCGCGTCGGTACCTGCCGATAATTTTTGGGTGAAAAAATTAAATTTCAAAGATGAATATATTTTATCGGAACAGCCATTGGAGGGGGCAATCACCACTGTATCCAATACGAAAATAATTTCGGATAATCAAATCACGATTGACCGCGGCGTAAATGATACGTTTTATTTATTACCATACACCAATATAAGCGGTTTAAATCCTTCCACCCGAGATTATGACATAAAAATAACCATACCGAGCGGTCAGTATTCGCGCAATACACTATTCAATCAATTAAATGTATTGTTTGCTGCAAATCCTCTTTGTTCAAACACGCGCGTTTCGGCGTATTCACAGAGCGGTAAAGAATATACTTTATTCTCGGTAAGCATCAACAAAACATTCACGACAAAAGATTATAAAGTTACATTTTACGATACGGTTGGATTTTCAACATGCATTTCGCGTGGAACGACCAAATCCATCCAAAATGTCACGTGGGATACGACGGTGGGTTGGCTGTTGGGATTTCGCAATAAACCCGAATATTTTTTGGCGGATTACGTGGGAATAGAAGACACTGTTCCACCAACGAGTTTGACTCCCGAATTGAATTATTATAATTCAGCCAATAAAAACGCTTGTGTGTTGAGAGGAGACACTGGTGTTAGTGTGAATCTATACAATTATTTTTTGATTGTGTTGGACGATTATTCGCAAAATCATTTGAATGATGGATTGGTTACAACAACACAACCACAAACATCGGTTGATGTGCCGCTTGATGTTACATATGCGTGTAATCCCATCACCGGAAAACCAATTATGTCGCTGGTTCCATCAGGCGGAAAAAGCATGACTGCATTACAGGTGTATTCGAACCAACAGAAAATATTGTCGCAAATGGCAGTAGCAAAAAGTTATTCGTCTGGTCCATATGCGAAAGACGTGTTCGCGCTTATACCCATGAAACTGACGGGTTTAAGTCCGGGACAGGTATATGTGGAAACCAGCGGTACTTTACAGAATCAAGACCGCGTTTATTTTGGACCGGTTAATTTGAGTCGCATGACAATAAAATTGTTGAGTGATAGGGGTGATTTGGTCGATTTAAATAATACGAATTGGTCTTTTTCTATTATTGCGGAGATGCTTTATAAACAATAATTATGTGTGTAAAGTATAATGAAGGCTTTCCTTTCAATCACAAATGCCTTTTTAATTATAATATCTCTTTTATTTATTGTATTTTTTTCATTAGTGTTTGCATCACAAACGGAATCATTTGAACGCAAAATTGGTATAGTAATTTCGCATTTTAATGAAGATATTCAGTATTTAGACACAGAGCCTTTTTCAAACTTTGAACAGGTTATTTATACGAAGGGAGACGAATTGCCGAAATGTCAAAAATGTGACAAAGTTATACATTTGCCGAATGTTGGTGTTTGCTTACACACATATTTGCATCATATTATAGAGAATTATAATAATCTTCACGATGTGACTATATTCCTTCCGGGGTCATGTTTGGATGAACATAAGAAAGAAAAAACAATGAAAACAATCGGCAAAGTGAATGAAACACAGACAAGTGTGTTTTATATCAATGATGAAGATACGAAAGTATTGCGAGACTTTAAAATTGATGAATACACAACCACAAACCCAAAAAATCAACAAAAGAACGGCGATAAATATGTTCGATTATCTGACATAAGACCATTTGGTCAATGGCATGACGCGTATTTTCCCGGAATTGAAATGGGCAATAAAGTGAATTATGGAGGTATATTTGCGGTATCGAAAGAACATATACAACAGCGCAGTTTAGAATCTTACAAAGAATTAATCAATCAAATTAATCGAGACAAGAATGAAGAAACGGGACACTATTTTGAACGGGCACTTCTATCTGTATTTCACCCCATCCCAGATACATGTTTATATAAATTGTAATCTTTGTCGAAAAAAAACAATCTGCCATTATAATGTATAATAATGTTCGGCGGATTGTCCTCGGTTGGTCAGGCGTTTGGCAAATACGCCCCTTTTTTAATTATTACATACACAGGATATCAACTCGTCACAATTAAACCGCGTTTATATGGTATGCTCGCGACTGTTATCATATCTTATATCATAAATGTGTGGTTGAAATCGTGGTTGAAACAACCGCGACCAGATGCCAATATATTTGCGGATAGCGAAACACAAAAATATGGCATGCCGTCGGGTCACATGCAAATATATGCGGCGGTAAGTGCGTTTTATTGGTTATCGATGAGAATACATCCGGCTTGGGAATGGATTGGGATAGGCGGTTTGATGGCGATTTCTGCTGCAGAAAGATATGTGACAAGAAAACATTCCGTAATACAGTTGGTTGTTGGAGCAATCATTGGAACTGTAACAGGATGGGCGACGTATATTTTTTCGGCGAGTCGCAATAGGAACAACTAATCTGGTATTAGAGTATAATATATGTCGTCGGGAGATTATATTCGATACAAACGTATTACTCACAATTTAAATAGATTAGACGATTTTCCACAAGTACTGACGAATACACAATACGCGGAATTTAAAGGAATTTCTTTAGAGAAAAATATTCCTTCCATGGATAAATATGAATATTGGCGTCTTTTGCCAGAAACAGCTCGAACCATGTCGGGTATATTGAGATTAAACCCATCCAACTGTTCGGATTATTGTCAAATGCCCAGGCCAAATATGTCACTTCAGACATTGTCTTTGCCAACGGAAGGACCAAAAGCACCTATTGCATTGAAGAAACGCAATCAAGATAAATTGAGTGTGAAAAATTCGTGTAGATGCACTCTTACTTTTTAAAAATCAATGGTGAGTTATGAAATGTGCAATTTCTGAAATAAAAATGTAGTTTATTTCAGGAATATTTATTTTACGCATACATGGGATAAAGAATATATATGTTTATGTTTATATATAATATATGAGCACATTACCAACAGGATTCACAGGTCCTACCGGACCATTTGGTAATATCGGCCACACCGGTCAAACAGGAAATACTGGACAAAGAGGACCCACTGGTGCTATCGGCCCAGCAGGTTCTACCGGCCCCACCGGATTAATGGGCTTCACAGGAACCCCCGGTTCAGTTGGACCCATGGGACCAACCGGCCCCACCGGAGAAGTCGGTTTCACAGGAGCCACCGGAGAAGTCGGTTTCACAGGAGCCACCGGTGCTACCGGTGCTACCGGTTCCACTGGTGCAACAGGAGCAACCGGCGCTACTGGCGCAACCGGTGCAGCCGGAGACACCGGTGTAACTGGTACAACCGGACCCACGGGTGAGGTTGGTAGCACTGGCTCTATAGGATATACCGGTTCAACTGGATATACTGGTTATACCGGAATCACGGGAGAAACCGGAACGACTGGTTCAACAGGAAGCACCGGCATTCATGGAGACACGGGTTACACGGGCGAAACCGGCCAGACAGGTCCAACTGGTCGCGCAGATACCGGCCCTACTGGAAGCACCGGAAGCACGGGTGCAACCGGAGAAACCGGCCCTACCGGATATACTGGCGAAACCGGACCCACTGGCCCTACCGGTTACACTGGCGAAACCGGTGAAACCGGTTCAACTGGTCACACAGGTTACACAGGTGAAACAGGCGCTACCGGCCCCACTGGTTTAACGGGTGTAACCGGCCCCACTGGCCCCACCGGAGAAACCGGCCCTACCGGATATACTGGCGAAACCGGTTCGACCGGCCCTTCGGGATACACCGGACCCACTGGATATACCGGCGAAACCGGGCACACTGGATATACAGGCGAAACCGGACCCACTGGATATACCGGCGAAACCGGGCACACTGGATACACCGGCGAAACCGGACCCACTGGATATACCGGCGAAACTGGCGCCACGGGTTATACTGGCGAAACTGGCGCCACGGGTTATACTGGCGCAACCGGCGCCACGGGTTACACAGGCGAAACCGGCGCCACTGGTTATACC
>JACCDY011002503.1_pt1 | contig 14632 bp, 11 predicted proteins | sample 7446391 | NCBI WGS metagenome assembly JACCDY01 (sample SAMN15323451, study PRJNA562643) | freshwater metagenome | isolation source: river surface water | place: USA:Blue River Watershed | collected 2017-08-18 | reverse complement strand
TCATCGGTCTGGTGCGTGCGGCCGGCCTGCGCGCGGAGACGCTGGCAGCCACCTTGCAGAAACTCTACAAGGATGCGGAGATCTACACCAATCCGACATTCCAGGTCATCGAGAAGACTTCGACCGGAACGATCGAGCAGGAATTGGTCACCGTCGGTGGATACGTGCGCGCGCCCGGACAGAAACCCTACATCCGCAACATGACGATTTGGCAGGCGGTGCAGGCGGCAGGCGGGGCGACGGAATTCGGCAGCATGAACCGGGTGCAGCTCGGCCGTGGCGGACGCACGACCCAATACGACATGGAAAATCCGGAGCACAAGCAGGTGCGGGTGCAGCCGGGTGACTCGATCGAGGTGCCTCAGAAAACCTGGACCGGCGGTTGATACTGGGCAATCGGCTGAGCACCTTGATATGAAAAGCTTTCCGGGAATGCGGCACTTGCTGGGATCCGCGCTGTTGTTTTCGACAGCTGTCCTGTCGCCAGCTGCGGAGCCACCACCACCCGGGATTCTTGAGAAACTCGCTTCCGAGCAATTCGCGGTGCGGGAAGAGGCTCAGGCCGACCTGTTGGCATGGGGTTTGAAGGATCCGACCGGCTCTTTGGATGCGATTTACCGAATCTACCGTGGTGGCGATGATCCCGAGGTTCGGCAACGTTGTTATGCGGTGTTGCTTGAATTGATCGCCGACGATTTCAGCCGCCAGGGGCAGGGTTTCATCGGCATCAGCATGGTGGATGTCATGCGGGTGAGCCCGGATGAGGGCAAAACCCGGTTCAACGGCATCAGTGTGGCGGCACTGATTCCATGCATGGCCGGCGAGAAGTCCGGGCTGCGCCTGGGTGACATCATTTACGGGATCGACCACCTGGAGAGGCTCGGCGAGATGCCGTCGGTGGATTTCAGGAACTACGTGCAGAATCTCAAGCCGGGCACCGAAATCCTGCTCAAGGTGATGCGTGGCAAGGAATTGCTGAAGCTGAAGATGGTGATCGGCCGGAGGCCCGCCGCAGCGGATGACCAGTCGATGAGCATGTGGCCACGGGAAAGGATTGAAATGACCCTGCGGCAGGAAAGAGAGACATATTTGAAGACCTGGCTCGCTGAACGTGAGAAAGCCCGCTGACCCTTGGGGATTTGACCATCGACTTTCCAGAATCCCGTGGCATTTTTGACATCCATTCCTGAATCCTGAAATTTCCCCTGATGATGAATCGCTGGTTCAAACATACGGTCGTGGCGGGTGCCATGTTGATGACATCGTTCACGGCAGTCGCCCAGCAGGCGGACTTCAACGAGGTCGGCAAGCAGATGGTGATCATGCTGCAGAACAGCCACTTCGCCCGCATGCCCTTCAATGAGGTCTTGGGGCGCAGGTTCCTTGAGGATTATCTGGCGGACCTGGACTACCAACGCCTGTATTTCACCCAGGCGGATGTCGATCAATTCACGCAGAATTACGGGGATCGCCTGCATACGATGACCTTGGATGGTGAGAGCATCCCGGCGGCTGTCGAGATCTACGCGGTGTTCAAGGAGCGGGTGAAGCAGAGGGTGGCTCAGACGAACGAGTTGTTGGAAGGGGAACCCTTTGAATTCACTGCCAAGGATGAGATCCTGATGAGCCGCAAGGATGCGGCTTGGCCGAAGGATGAGCAGGAGGCTGCCCAATTGTGGAAGCTGCAGATCAAGGAGGCGGTTCTTTCGGAAGTGCTGCGGCGGGAATTGCTGGCGCGGCTGGCCAAGGAGCAGGGCAAGCCGGACCCTGGTCTGGATGACCGTGATCCGCGGGAAAAGGTGGCTCTGCGCTACAAGCGATTCCTTGCCAGTGTCGAGGATGCCGACGACGAGGAAGTGGCCAATTACTTCCTGAGTGCGGTGGCACGCGCTTATGACCCGCACACCGATTACATGAGCTTCCGCGAGATGAATCGTTTCAAGGACGGGATGAAGAACCAATTGGTCGGCATTGGTGCCTTGCTTCAGGCCGAGGAGGATGGAGCCACCAAGATCATGGGGATTGTCGTCGGCGGTCCGGCTGACCGCGAGGGCACCTTGAAGCTCAACGACCGGGTTGTGGCAGTCAATTCGCTCAACACCGGCAAGCCGGAGGACATGACCGACATCATGTTCATGCAGATCGACAAGGTGGTGGATCTGATCCGCGGCAAGGAAGGCACCACGGTGGCCTTGAAGGTGGAACCGGCAGGTGCCGCCCCTGGTGACACCAAGATCATCGTTATCGAGCGCGGCAAAGTGGAGATGAAGGACGAGCAGGCTAGTGCGGAAATCATCGATTTCCATGTGGAGAAGCAGCAGAAGCGTCGTTTGGGGATCCTTTCCTTGCCATCGTTCTACGCCGATTTTGACGAGGGCAAGGTCCGCTGTTCCGTCGATGTCGAGAGACTGCTCAAGCGCTTGATCGAAGAGAAGATCGACGGCCTGATTCTGGATTTGCGCGGCAATGGCGGCGGATCTCTCGACGAGGTGCGCCGGATGACCGGGTTCTTCGTTGGCGGAGGTCCGGTGGTTCAGGTGAAGAACACGTTGGGTCAGGTGCAGGTTAAGAATGCCGAGAGTGGCAAACCGATCTACACCGGACCGATGGTGGTGATGATCGACAAGAGTAGTGCATCGGCCAGCGAGATCCTTGCCGGCGCCCTGCAGGACTACCGCCGGGCGGTGGTGGTCGGTGAGTCCTCGTCGTTCGGCAAGGGCACGGTGCAGCAACCGATGGACATCGGACGGATGCTGCCCCTGTTCTCGGCCAAAGAGCGGGCGGGCTTCCTCAAGGTGACGATCCAGAAGTTCTACCGTCCATCCGGTTCATCGACACAGATGGACGGGGTGAGGTCCGATATCGCCCTGCCGAGCATCACCGATGCGCTGGATATCGGCGAATCGTTCCTTGATCACGCGCTGCCTCATGACCGTATCCGCAAGGCTCCGGATTTCAATCCGGCGCCGGAGGAGGGATTGTTCATCGATCGGCTCAAGGAGTTGAGCCAGAAGCGGGTGAATGCCTGCGGGGATTTCGGTTATGTGATCGAGGACGTGCTCAAGGCGAAGAAGCGCATCGAGCGCAATCGGCTCAGTCTGAACAAGCAGGATCGCGAGAAGGAGATTGCGGAATCGGATACGCTGCAGAAGGAACGCAATGCCGAGCGCCGTGTCCGCTTCGCCAAAATGGCTGAAGCGGACAAGAAGCAGATGGATTTCTACCGCATCACGCTCGACGATCTGGATGCCGGCAACGAGCTGAAGGCTTATGATCCTGCCAATGGCAAGAGCGACTATATGCGTCGGGTCAAGGATGAGGCGGCGGATCTGGACGACACGCCGGAATGGCCGTCCGGTCTTGATCCGCTGAAGCGGGAGTCCCTGTCGATTCTCGGTGACCTCGTCGAGTTGACGGAAAACGCCCGCATGGCGGGCTTGATCAAGTGACGCTGCATGGCGGACGTCCCGGAGCAACTGGCAAACATCCGCGGTCGGATTGCCGCCGCATGTGCGGCTGCGGGCCGTGCCGTGGATGAAGTCACGTTGGTGGCTGTGAGCAAGACATTCCCTGCCGCCACGGTGATGCAGGCGGTTGATGCAGGGCAACGCGTGTTCGGGGAGAGTCGGCTGCAGGAGGCGGAACCGAAACTTGCAGAACTTCCGCCGGATCTGGTTTGGCACTTCATCGGCCGGGTTCAGAGCAACAAGGTGAGGAAGATCCTGCCCTTGTTTCCGGTTGTCCATGGCATCGACTCCGCCCGCCTGGCGGAGCATGTCGACCGGATTGCCGGCGAGCTCGGGTTGACGCCCCGCGTTTTCCTGCAGGTGAATATCGGCCGTGAGGCAAGCAAAGGTGGATTCGATCCGGATGAGGTGCTTGGGGCGCTTTCAGGATTGCAGGATCTCAAGCATCTGAGGATCGAAGGACTGATGTGCATTCCGCCGGCAGTGGAGGACCCGGAGGACGCGCGGCCATGGTTTGCAGCCATGAGGGAGCTGCGGGATTCGCTGCGGCAGCATTCGGGGATGGCCATGCCAGCCCTGAGCATGGGGATGAGTCATGATTTCGAACAGGCGATCCTTGAGGGGGCGACCCATGTGCGGGTGGGCTCGGCGATTTTCGGCGAGCGCAGCTATCGGGTGGACGGCGAGCTCGGATGAATCCACAATCCGGCATGTCCATTCGATTGGAGCAGGCCGTGATGGTTGGGGATGAATTGGCCCTTTCCTTCGGTGACGGTGTCGAAGTCTATCTCAAGCTTGATCTGCTGAGGCGTGCCTGCCCGTGTGCGGTCTGCCAGGGTGAGCCGGATGCTTTGGGGCGGGTGATCCGGCCGAAGGTGACCCATGGTCCGCTGGCATTTGATTTGCGCCGTTTTGAAGGTGTTGGCGGCTATGCGATCCAGATGTTCTGGGCGGACGGCCATTCATCGGGTATCTATACCTTCGATTATTTACGCAGGCTGTCGACCTTGCCGGTGGCGGGTGACGGGCCGCTGCCCTCCTGACCCGTGAGCGCCGAGATCGACGACTGGTCCTGCTATTCCTGGCTGTCCGTCAGGGATCAGGCGGCATTGCGTTCGTCCGGCATCGATGGTGCTGCTGCATTGCTCGAACATTTTCCGCGACGTCATGAGGATCGTCGTCGCTTCGATTTGTTTCCGCAGCAACCGAGCAACGGTCCCGTCTGCCTGCGCGGCCGGGTGATGGACACCTCGATGAGGCGTTTCGGTGGTGGGCGGAGTTTTTACGAGGCGGTGATCATGGATGGCAGCGGCGGCGTGTTCGGTTCGGGCACGATCACATGCCGGTGGTTCAACATGAGCTTCATCCACAAGTTGGTGGCGGCGGGACAGGATTTGGTCATCCATGGCAAGGTCAAGGAGTTGAAGGGCCGGTTGATCATCGATCAACCGGAATTCGAGGTGCTTGCCGGATGCGAGGATGAAGGATCTGCGTCGATACATCTCGAGAGGATCGTGCCGATTTACCGCAACTTGGCCGGTCTGTCGCAGCGTCGTCTGCGGGAAATCATCCACCGTCTGTTGCAGGATCTTGATGGATCGCGGCTGGAGCCGTTGCCGGACGAGGGTGCGGGCACGCGGGCGGATGCCCTGCGGCAGGTGCATTTCCCCGAATCGCTTGAACAAGCGGCCAAGGCCCGGCGGGCATTCGCGCTGGAGGAGTTCTTCAGGATCCAGCTCAACGTCCAGTGGCGCCGGGCGCGACACATGGAGCAGCAGGGTCGGGTGCTGGGGCGTCGCACTGAGTTGCTGACGCGTTTTTACCATAGCCTGCCCTTTGATTTGACCGAGGCTCAGAAGCGCTCCGTCCGAGAAATCATCGGTGACATGCGTTTATCGCGGCCGATGAACCGCCTGCTGCAGGGGGATGTCGGTTCCGGCAAGACCTTCGTCGCGATGGCTGCGATGCTGTTGGCGGTGGATTCCGGTTGTCAGGCCGCATTGATGGCGCCGACCCAGATCCTGGCCGAACAGCACTTCCTGACCTTCCGGCGCTGGCTCGAGCCGCTCGGCTTGCGGATGGTCCTGAGGACCGGTGCCAAAGAGGAGAGCAGTCATGAGCCGACCGGCGGACCACCGCAGATCATCATCGGCACCCACGCGTTGCTCTATGATGAGGGGTTCTTCTCCGACCTTGGGTTAGTGATCATCGACGAACAGCATAAGTTCGGAGTCGCACAGCGGGCGGCGCTGATCCGTTGTGCGGTGACTCCGGATGTCCTGGTGATGACGGCGACGCCGATTCCGCGCACCCTGACGATGACGCTTTATGGGGATCTGGATGTTTCCCTGTTGGACGAAAAACCCGCCGGGCGCGGCAAGGTGGTGACCGGTGTGCGCATCAAGCCGAAGCAGGCGGACATCAATCGATTCCTCATCGATCAGTTGGAGCAAGGGCGGCAGGCCTATCTGGTGTATCCACTGGTTGAGGAAAGTGAATCGCTCAAGGTGGAGTCCGCGACGGAAGCGCATGAAAAGTGGTGCAAGCGCTTGAAGGGATATGGTGTGGGTCTGATTCACGGCAAGCTGAAGCCCGACGAGAAGGAGTCGGTGATGAAGCGGTTCCGTGAAGGTGAGATCCGGGTGTTGGTGTCGACCACGGTCATCGAGGTGGGTGTCGATGTGCCGAACGCCACGGTGATGATCCTGCATCATGCCGAGCGCTTCGGTCTGGCGCAGTTGCACCAGTTGCGGGGACGCATCGGGCGCGGTGAGCACAAGGGCTATTGCGTGTTGCTGACCGATGGCGCGAATCCGGAATCACTCGAGAAGCTGCGGGTGTTGGAAGCCAGTGCGGATGGATTCGAAATTGCCGAAGCCGATCTGCGGCTGCGCGGTCCGGGTAATGTGATGGGTACCGAACAAAGCGGTGTGTCGGACATCCGCTTCGTGGATTTCCTGACCGACACCGCCTTGTTGCGCGAGGCGAACCGCATGGCCTGCGATGTGCTGGCGCAGGACCCGATGTTGGATGGCAGCCACCGGCAGCTGCGCTGCTGGATCCGGGATGGATCACAACCGTTGCCGCGAGGTGCGTGATCAGTTCTTCACCAACTTGTAGATGCTGCCGCTCAGTGAAATGACCAGCAGTTCCCCCTCATGATCCTCGGCGAAGGAAGCGATCAGGTTGAAGCCGCCCCTGTCTGCGGGCTTCCATGATTCGCTGTGGTTCTGGAGATCAGCCGCCTTGCCGTCCTTGAGGACGAATGACCAGATTCGCGGTAGCTGGTAGTCGGCGAAAATGTAGCGGCCCTGAAGTTCCGGGATCGCCTTGCCGCGATACACGTATCCACCGGTTATCGACAGCCCGTCGAGCGGACCGGAACCGTGCTTGTAGACGTATACCGGTTCGATGCTGCCGGGTGGTTTTTCTCCGCCCGCGCGTGCATCCGGTGTGGCGATCAATCCTTCACGCAAGCGCCAGCCGAAATTGGCACCGGCACCCTTGCCTGCAGGCAGGAAGTCGATTTCCTCCCAGGCATTTTGGCCGACATCGCCGATCCACAGGTCGCCCGTCGCACGGTCGAACGAACAACGCCACGGGTTGCGCAGCCCATAGGCCCAGATTTCGGGTTTCGCGGTCTCTACCGCAGGGAACGGATTGCCTTCGGGGATCGCATAGCCGGTCTCAGGGGACACATCGATCCGCAGGATTTTCCCGAGGTGGGTGTTGAGCGACTGGCCTTTGTCCTTGGGGTCGTTGCCTGCACCGCCATCGCCACTGCCGATGTAGAGCATGCCGTCGGGGCCGAAGCTGATCCATCCACCGTTGTGATTGCGGTAGGGTTGATCGTAGCGCAGCAGGATTTCCTCCTGATCGGCCGGGGTGGTCAAGCGGTCGGGGCTGATGAAGCGGGAGATGCAGGTGCGGTCCTTGAGGTCGTTGTAGTAGACATAATAGCGCCCGTTGCCGGCGAATTTGGGATCGAATGCCAGACCGAGAAGTCCCTGTTCATTGCCCTGGCGGGTGACCCTGGCCTGGATGTCGAGGAACGGTTCATCCAGGCGCTTGCCGGATTTCAAATCGAGGATCCAGACTTTGCCGGCCTGTTCCATCACCCAGAGTTTGTCGGTGGTGCCAAGGGGCATCCCGGCCCAGACCGGGCGGTCGAATCCGGATGCCACCGTTTCCAGACGGGCGGCTGCATGGCTGGATGCCGCCGTGGCGGCGAGGATCAGGGCGCACAGCATCGATCTTTGCATGGTCCCACCTTAGCGATGATTTGCTCCGACGCAAGGGCTGGCCTGACCAATCAGCCCTTCCTTGCCATGACCGGCTGGATGGGTATGGTCGGCCGCATCCACCGTGACGCCTTTCCTTCGAAAACTGCTGGGAATGAACTGGGTGCTCGTCCTCGTGATGTATGCACTGCTCATTTTTGGCGTGTTCATGATCGAAAGCGCGGCCAGGCACCTTGCGGTTTCGTCCTCGGTCCTCGATGAATACGGCAGCTCCGGGGTGTATTATGCCGCGATGCAGAAGCGTTGGATCCTGCTCGGATCGCTGGCCTACTTTGGCGCGGCGATGATCGACTACCGCTGGATCCGCTGGTTCGGGTTGCCTTTCTATGTGGTGAGCATGGTGTTGATGGTCATGGCCATGAAACAGGATGACGCGGTGCACCGTCTCTCGCTCGGCGGCTTGAGTTTCCAACCGGCACAGTTGGGGATTTCCTCCGGCATCCTGCTGATCGCCTGGTTGCTGCAGGACCTGCCGAAACTTCACCGCTGGCTCGGGTTGCCGTTTGTGCGGATTGCCATCATCGGGGTGTTGTCCGCCGTGCCGTTCCTGATGGTGATGAAAATGGGTGACATGGGATCGGCGCTCGTCTGGTTGCCGGTATCCGTTGTTGCGCTGCTGGTGGGTGGGGTTCCGTTCCGTCACATCACCTTCCTGAGTCTGATTGGTGCCGGCCTTCTGCCGTGGATGTATTATCTGGTGTTGCCGGAGGTTTCCGAGCGGGGGCCGGAGCGGATCGATACCTGGTTGCGCATGATGCAGGACAAGCCGGTCGACATTCGCGAGGAGGGATATGCCCCTCACCACATCTCGATGGCGGTCGGCAAGGCCTACTGGAAAGGTGCCGGTTGGAAGGCGACGGAGGAACAAGGCTCCCTGCTGGCAAAGGGGTTCATTCCGAAGGACACGGCGCACAACGATTACATCTTCGCAGTGATCGGCGAGGAGTTGGGTTTCCGTGGCAGTCTGCTGTTGCTGTCTGCATTCGCGCTGATGTTGATCCAGGCGCTTTTCATTGCCTTCTACAGTCGTGACAGTTGCGGACGACTGCTGGTCTGCTTGGTCGTAGCCCTGTTTTTCGCCCATGTTTTCGAGAGCATCGGCATGTGTGTGTTGCTGATTCCCATCACCGGCATTCCGATGCCCCTGGTCAGCTATTCCGGCACTTTCGTGGTCATCTGCATGATGCTTTTGGGGCTGGTCCAGAGCGTCTGGGTGCACCGCAACACCGGAACCGGGCTTGAGCTGGAGGCCTGAGGGCGTTTCCCGCGCGGGAATTTCCCTTTGGGACTTGCCCGGGGCAGGGGGGCGGGGTAAACGCCCTGCGTCATGGCAAAGAAACCGGTAGTGCTGATCATTCGCGACGGCTGGGGATTCAACCCCGGAGGCATCGACACGGCAGAGCAGGATGGCAACGCCGTCCTTCTTGCCAACACCCCGTTCCACGACGAGGTGCTTTCGGCCTACCCGAGGGGATTTCTGAGTGCTTCAGGCATGGATGTGGGCCTGCCGGATGGACAGATGGGCAATTCGGAAGTCGGCCACCTGAATCTGGGGGCCGGTCGCATTGTCTACCAGGATCTCACACGGATCAACAAAGCGATCCAGGAGGGAACGATCGCCGACAATCCGGTCTTCAAGCAGGCGATGGCAAAAGCCAAGGGTGGGCGGCTTCACTTCATCGGATTGGTTTCGGATGGTGGAGTGCACAGCCATCAGGACCAATTGATTGCTCTGGTCGATCTGGCGAAGCAGGCCGGTGTCGAGGATATCATGATTCATGCCATCACCGATGGTCGCGACACTTCTCCCACCGGTGGCGAGAAGTTCGTAGCCAAGGTTGAGGATGAGGCAGCGCGTTGTGGAGCAAGGATCGCCACGGTGATCGGCCGTTATTTCGCCATGGACCGCGACAAGCGCTGGGACCGTGTGAAACTGGCATGGGATGCAATCGTGCTCGGCCGTGGTGCCGAGGTGCAGTTGCTCGCCAGTGACGCGATCGCCGATCAATATCGCAACGACAAGACCGATGAGTTCATGCCTGCGATGGTGTTTCACGAAGCCGACCGGCAACGGGTGAGGGATGGGGATGTGGTGTTGTTCTTCAACTTCCGCTCCGACCGTGCGCGTGAGCTCTCTGAGGCATTCCTGCTTCCGGGTTTCGACGGCTTTGAACGCACCGTAGTGCCCAAGGTCCACTACGTCACACTCACCGAGTATGACAAGACCTTCGGCTGTCCCGTGATCTTCGGACCGGAGACACTCAGCATGGGATTGGGTGAGGTTGTTTCCAAGGCCGGCATGCAGCAGATGAGGATTGCGGAAACCGAGAAGTACCCGCACGTCACCTATTTCTTCAACGGCGGGGTGGAGGCACCCTATGCTGGTGAGGACCGCTTCATCATCCCGTCGCCGAAGGATGTCGCCACTTATGACTTCAAGCCCGAGATGAGCGCGCCGGAAGTGACCGCGACCGTGGTTTCGAAACTCAAGGATTACGAACTGGTGATCCTCAATTTCGCCAACCCGGACATGGTTGGCCACACCGGTGTGGTCAGTGCCGCAATCAAGGCAGTCGAAACCATCGATGCCGGCGTGAAAGCGGTGGTCGAGGAGACGCTGCGGCTCGGCGGTAAATTGCTGATCACCGCGGACCACGGGAATTGCGAATACATGCGCAATCCGGATGGCTCTCCAAACACCGCCCACACCACCAATCTGGTGGAGATCATCTACGTGTGCGCTGATGCATCCGGAGCGGTCCTGAACAACGGGATTCTTGCCGATGTGGCACCCACGCTGCTCGAGATGCTCGGGCTGCAAAAGCCCGCCCAAATGACCGGAACCAGCCTGCTGCAGGTTCAAAACGGCTGAAATCAAGGCAACCGGTTTTTTCCAGCAAGCCGTGGGTTGCATCCGGATGCTCCTCGGCTTAAGATGCACGAATCATGGGAATTGCGCAGACCTTGGAAGCGGCCAGAGGATGGCTTGAGCTTGGTTTGGCGGAGGATGCGCTGCATGAATTGGAAAGCATCCGAGGCGACCGCAAGGCCGGTCGCGATGTGCTGGAGGTGAAGCTGGCTGCCCAAATGGTCAACCGTCAATGGAACCTCGCCTCTGACACGGCCAAAATCCTTTGCCTGAAGGCATCGGATGAACCGTCGTTCTTCTTGCGGGCCGCATTCTGCCTGCATGAAACCGGTGACACCTTTGCCGCCTGCAACTGGTTGATGCGCGGACCCCGTGCGCTTCATGATATGGCGATATTCCACTACAACATGGCCTGTTACCTATGGGCCTTGGGTCATGCCCAGCGGGCGCACAGCCACTTGAGCAGGGCGCTGGCCATGGATCATGGGCTGGTTGCGAAATCCGGCAAGGCAGATGGCCGCGCCATCGAGGAGATGCTCGACGAGCATCGGGTCCATTGATTTCCGCGTCCGCGTGCGGTAAAAAGGAAAACGCGCGCTGGAACTCCCCCCGGATTTCACAGCGCGCGTTTTTCAATGGTTGATGAACGGTCGTCGATCCTCAGACCTCCCCCCGGATGTCATGAGGACCTTGTGAGCGGCTGCCCATCGAGCAAGAACGTAATAGGGTTATTACGGTTTTGCAAGCGGAAATGATTTTTAAGCATTTTTCGGAAAAATGTCATCATTTCCTCAGATTTTTGGGGATTTTTAGCAATTCCGGCGCTGGCGGCTCCCGGATTGAAAATCCCGGAATGGACTGGATTGGTAGGGAGGGGGCGGCAACAATCCGGCAGAAAAGCATGTCGGATCTATTTGCAGCGACTGGCAAGCGGCCGGATGGGGGGGCGCCTGTCGAACCCTTGGCCTCACGGCTTCGTCCGCGCAAGTTGGATGAGGTGATCGGCCAGCATCACATTCTGGCTCCCGGCAAGTTGCTCCGTCGGGCCATCGAGTCGGATCGCTTCACTTCCCTGATTTTCTACGGTCCGCCCGGAACGGGCAAGACGAGCCTCGCCCATGTCATTGCCAAGACCACGGGCTCGCGCTTCGAATCACTGAATGGTGTGGAGTCCAATGTGGCGGAAATCCGGGCCAAGATCGATCAGGCCAGAACCTGGCGCGACTTGCGTGGTGAGACGACGATCCTGTTCATCGATGAGATTCATCGTTTCAACAAGGCCCAGCAGGATGTGTTGCTGCCGCACATTGAACGCGGGGTGGTGCGCTTCATCGGTGCCACGACCCACAACCCATATTTTCATGTCAATTCGCCCTTGGTTTCCAGATCCCAGATATTCCAACTGGAGCCGGTGGGGGTGGAGGACATCGTTGGATTGCTGCACTATGCCCTGACCGATCAGGAGCGAGGATTGGGGGGGCTCGGGGTTGATGCGGAGGCGGAGGCGCTGCAGCATCTGGCGGTCAAATCAGATGGCGATGTGCGCAAGGCACTCACGGCATTGGAGCTTGCCTGCATGACGACGCCTGCCGACGCGGATGGAGTGGTGCGTTTGACGCTTGGAGTGGCAGAGGAGTCGATCCAGCGCAAGGCGGTGGTGTATGATGCGGATGGGGATGCCCACTACGACACTGCCTCCGCCTTCATCAAATCGATTCGCGGTTCTGATCCGGATGCCGCGTTGTATTGGTTGGCCAAGATGCTGCATGCGGGTGAGGATCCGCGCTTCATTTCCCGCCGTTTGGTCATTTCGGCATCGGAAGACATCGGGCTGGCGGATTCGAATGCCCTGAGGGTGGCTGTGGATGCGCATGCGGCGTTGGAGTTCGTCGGCATGCCGGAGGGGCGCATCCCGCTGGCCCATGCCACGGTGTATCTGGCAACGGCGCCGAAATCGAACACGGCGTATGCCGCATTGGGCATGGCCATGGAGGATGTTCGCGAGGGTCGCACGCTAGCGGTGCCGCCGCACCTCAGGACCAGCACCCGCAAGAAGCTGGCGGAAGCATCCGGCCAAGCGCCCGAAACCATGCAATACCTTTACGCCCACGATTACGAAGGGGCTTATGTGCCGCAGGCGTATTTGCCTGAGGGTCGTATCTATTATCGCCCGGGTGATCAGGGCATGGAAAAGCGGATCATGGAGAGGCTCGACTATTGGCGGAGCCGTATCGCTGACGCTTGATGCTGGAGCGTGCTTGGAAACAAAAAAGCATTTACGGCCGGTTGACCGTAAATGCTCTTGCCCTCAAGTGGTGTCCTTGATTTTGAGGTCTTGGATCACTTGTGTCCGCCAAAGACGGACTCAGGCGTTTCGGAGCTCTCCCCCAAGAGCTGACCTGGCACCTCGCGGATGATTTGGCCGAAGCCGCACCGCCCGTCTGATGTTGTGCATGAGATAATCGCCGCGAGTGGTGGGGTCAAAATCAGTTTTTCTTGTGACTGTTCCATAAGTGGAATAGGTTGCCGGGGATGTCGGCGGGATCCTTCAAGAGCATGGCGGAGCAGGTGGCGGATCACCTGAGGGTGCAGATCCTCTCGGGTATCTGGAAAAGCAAGCTGCCTGGAGCTCATCGTTTGGCGGGGGAATTGCAGGTCAATTTCAAGACGGTCTTGGCTGCGATGGCGATTCTTGAGGATGAGGGGTTGTTGAGTCCGCAGGGGGCGGGCCGCAGCCGCCAGGTGGTCCTGCCCAAGAAGTTGAAATCTCCTGCACTCAAGTTGGGCTTTCTGGAATACAGTCCGCAGGATCTGGTTTCGGCACTTCATGTTGGGCTGCGTCATCGGCTCAACGAACTTGGGCACCATGTGAAGTTGGCTCCGAAAACGCTCACCGAGTTGGCGATGAATCCGACGCGGGTCGCCAACATGGTGCGTCGGATGGATGTCGATGCCTGGATTGTTTCCGCGGGGTCGCTGGAAGTCTTGTCGTGGTTTGCGTCGCGTGAGCTGCCGACGTTCGCGATGTTCGGCCGCTCGATCGGTCTGAATCTTGCTACGGTGTTTCCACGGAAAATCCCCAGCATGCAGGAAGCCGTCAGGCATCTGGTTTCGCTTGGGCACCGGAGGATCGTGCTGATGACTGCGGAGGAGCGGCGTTATCCGCATCCTGCCTTGTTCGAGCAGGCGTTTCTGGATGAGTTGGAGGCCAATGGCATTCGTCCGAGCCGATTCAATCTGCCCGATTGGTCGAATGGCAAGGAGGGGTTTCTGGCCTGTCTCGATTCGCTTTTCCGGATCACTCCGCCGACGGCCTTGTTGTTGGATGAGCCGACGAAGTATGTTTCGGCCATGCAACATCTCGCGCGGATGGGCGTGGTGGCGCCTGAAAAAATTTCGATGATCTGCATGGATCCGGAGCCGTTGTTTTCGTGGTGTGAGCCATCGATTTCGCACATTCAATGGGATCATACCGAAGTCATCGAGCGGGTGGTCCGATGGGTCCGCAGCCTTGCCGGTGGCAAGGAGGATCGGGAGCGTGTTTTCATCGAGTCCAGATTCGTGCCGGGCGGGACAGTGGGGCCGGCGCCAGCATGAGGATTGGCTGCAGGTTGTGATTTCCCCGGTTGCATCGCGTGCGCGGCTTCTGATCATGCCCGTGCAGTCCGCTCAGGAGAAGTGGCAGAGTGGTCGATCGCGCCGGTCTTGAAAACCGGAGAGCCGCAAGGTTCCGTGGGTTCGAAAGCAGTCGTCGCTGGTAGCGACGGATTCATTTTTTTCAGGATGCGGAGGAGCATCCTGGACTTGGCTTGGACCGAGCGGATGCGAGGTCAATCCCACCCGAGGGGTGGATCGATCGAGGATTTGCTTGATTGGGCGGAGTTGGCCTGCGCATAGACAGCGCGGTGACCTACACCGGGAGAGGTGGCAGAGTGGTCGATCGCGCCGGTCTTGAAAACCGGAGAGCCGCAAGGTTCCGTGGGTTCGAATCCCAC
>JACCDY011213812.1_pt1 | contig 14635 bp, 15 predicted proteins | sample 7446391 | NCBI WGS metagenome assembly JACCDY01 (sample SAMN15323451, study PRJNA562643) | freshwater metagenome | isolation source: river surface water | place: USA:Blue River Watershed | collected 2017-08-18 | reverse complement strand
TCTATGGTATCCAGGCTCATCTTATAGTATGCCAGAGATTATAAGATCGTACGCCAACTGAATGTCGCAAAAAAGAACACTCGGCCTACGCTCGGATGCGCGCCAGGCACTGGGTGAACTGATGGCGGTAGAACTCCAGATCCGAGTAGTCATCCCCATCGGCGTCGATGCCGCTGAGCTCAGTGCTGATAACATCGATGTTGCGCAGCAGTGCCGCCCTGGCGATTCTGCTGTAGTACTGAAGGTCGTCGAATGATAACTCCTCATGAGTTGGGTCAAGCGCGGTGGTGCTCTGCTGGGCATAGGCTATCGCCGTAAGCTCGGCCTCCGAGAACAGCTCGACGTCGAACATTCTATCTTCGATTGGCTTCATCTATAATCTATATAAGGATGCGTCAATTTTGCTATGTTGCATTCTACGGGTGGCGCTATGGGCGGATCAGTCCTCCGTTTCTCCCTCCATGATGCCCATAATCTTGTCCAGAGTTGTGAACACTCCGCTCAGCTGGGCGTTCTTCTTGGGCATGGAGTCGGCCTTCTTGCGGAAGTGGAAGATGATGCGCTTGAACTGTCCCAGCGTCTGCGTGTCGATATGTAGGTCGTTGCTGATGTCATTAATGAAGTTCTCGAAGATGACCGCTGGGTTGCCAGACGCCACGAAGTCCTTGTAGTAAGAGCTCATGCCATTCTTGAGCATATCCACACTGTTTTCGATCAGCCGGAACGCCTTATCGCAGCGCGGCACTTGCTTCTTCGCGGCGGTTATGGCGGCCACGATGAGCTCGGACAGCTTGTCGATGTCCACGTCCGGGCTCGTAACCATCGCATAGATGTCGCCAGTCGTGATGTAGAACATGTTGCACATCACTAGGACGTACTTCTTACAGCTGGCCAGTTCCTCCGGGTCCGTGAAGTTCTCCTCCAGGATGTGCGTGAACAGATGCTTGAAGTTGATCTTCGCGAAGTCGAACAGGTAGAAGTCCTCTCCCACGGCGCGCTTGATGAAGCTGTCTGAGAGCTGGCATCGATCCTTCACGCAATCTTCGTTCTGGCGCAGGATCTTGCACACCTTGAGATACTCCTCTATGACGAACGAATCCTTCAGCGCCTGGTACACGGCGACCATCTGCTTGTCGTCCTCTGGCACCACATCGATATACTCTTCCGCACTCTGCACGAAGTCTACCAACCGCCCTACCTCGTGGTCGAAGAACGGATCGACGGCCTTCTTGGTGTAGAGATTGTCCAAGATCGCCTCCTTGAACTTGAGCAACAGCTTGTTGCAGCGCGAGATGTCGCTCTTCAGGCGATGATACTTGTCGCGAACGATCTCTGGGTCCAGCTTCGAGGGGTCGCCTGTGAGCTGCTGGAACATGTCCAGCAGCTGCGCCTGATCGATGTTGTCTCCATCCGAAACCACCTTGTACTGCTTGCGCCCTTTAGCCATTGTGATATATCGCACCAGAAGTATATAACTATACAAATAGCATTAGTATATCACAATGGATGATCAAGTGCGAAAGTACAACAATAAGATCCGCGAGTTGCTTACCGTCCTGGAAGCAGATCTCCCGAAAGCCTCCTCCATGGATGTCATTCAGCGGAAGTTCCGCCTGGCCATCAGCATCGACCGGACATGCATCATCGAGGAGACCACGCCTGAGCTGCTGCAGTACAGGGACTACATCGCAGAAGACCGCATCGACGAGCTGATCTCCAAGGACTGGGATGCCGAGATTGCCAAGAAGGCGCTACCGGCCGAGTCCTTGGATAAGAACAGCATCATGGACATGATCCGGCTGCTCCGCGACCTCTGGTCTGGATACGACGATGAGCAAAAGGCGTTCGTGCGCAAGACCCTTAAGCGGCTGCTCAACTACTGCATCAAGTACCACAAGGCCAAACAAGAAAACAAACAGTAGATCACAGGACGAACGCGCTCGTGGTATCGTCCACCTTGAAACATATCGATCTGAACTTGAGCATCGACTGATCCGTGATGGGTTTTTTTGGGTTGTCGAATTCGCCGGGCATACAGTGATTCAGTCGCGCATAGATATAGAACAGACTGTAGCTACCGCAGTTGCCGGTATCGCTACTCTGATGCTGTATGGTCGTTATCGTATCGAATGTGCACCTCAGCCCGGTGGCATTGGCAATGGCTATCGCGGTGCGTTGCCAGAACTCGTTGAACGCCTTGTAGGAACAGCCGCCTCCGGCCGAGTTAAACAATTCTATACGTATCCAAGGCTTAGAACTATCGTCCGGGTCTACTTGGTCGGTGGATATAAACACAGAGAACCAATGCTGGCCACTGCCCTTGGACGAATCTGTATTGCACACTATTCCGTATGATGTCAGTGGGCTATCGCCGTGAGTGCTTAACTTCGGCATGAATGACGCATTGGGCCGGTCTATCTTCTTGAGCGCCGTCATAGAGTGCCTAAACTCTTCCGCGAAGTCGGTATCGTGAACGGAGAACACGGGATAGTCGAATGCGTTGAGGTTGGATGGCTCAAACGCCTGAAGGTCGCACATGTGTATGAACCCATGCGCGAAGCCCTTGTATCGAATGCGGAACTGGCTCATCACGTTGTCGATCTCCGTGTTGTTCAGCCAGTAGTTATGAGATATCTTCTGGACGGGGACCTTCAGCGCCTCTCTGCGCACCTTCCCCTTAACATCCGATGGGGCTTCAACACTGGTGATGACGCACTCGTCATCGTCGCACTTGTCTATGACGGCACGGATGTCTATGGCATAATCCGACAGGAGGTTGATATGTTCGGATGTCAGGCATGATCCCTTGGCATTCGGCTTGGCGTCTAAGGCGCAGTCTGTCATTATCTGAGTAAGTGTGATTGGTATAATATATTAGAGCGCACACAATGGACGCCATAGAAACGGATAAAACATATGCCGTATTCAGCGATGCCAACATCGGAGATGTGCACAGTGAGACTGCGAGCATAACCGAGAACCTGATACACAGTTCGAATCGCATGCAGCTCAACACGTATCAGGCGTTTGTGAGAAACCTTATGAACCCTCTGTCGGATATGCATTCTTTATTACTGGTGCACATGACCGGCACAGGAAAGACCATAACTGCACTGGCCACAGCGACTGAATATGTCAAGCAGTACAGACCCAATGCGCCGTCGAATGCAATAGCATCCATCATTGTTTTAGGGTTCACCAAGGATATCTTCAAGCAAGAGCTGCTGGCGCATCCAGAGTTCTCAGTAGTCAACATGGATGAAGCCAAATCGCTCAATGACTTATCGCTGCACATGCACGAGTCCGACGCCGCAGCAGAGCGATACTACCATAAACGCAAGATGTTTCTGAGGAGGCTTACCAAGAGAGACGTGAAGGGCATTTATCAGTTTTATGGATATCGCCAGTTCGCCAACCGAATCATCAACATGGACGACCTTGTCCAGATGCTGAAAAAGACATCGGCCGAGAAGGCGGAAGATCTGAAGTATGTGGACCCTCTGATGCTGAAACAATGGATCGCCAGTGGAGACGTCCGAATCAATGAGCCGTTCATAAAGAGCTTGTCCAAGTCGTTGGTGATATGCGACGAGGTGCACAATCTGTACAAGAATGAGTACATGAACTCATATGGCATCGCTATCAACTGCGTGCTTGAGTACTTCACAAACCACGCAGATCCTCTGTACCGAGGGAGCATGCGTTCGCTCCTGCTGTCCGCCACACCGCTCACGTCCAGCGCGCTTGAGATAATACCCATCATCTCCCTGCTGACCGGAACCGTCTTAGACAAGAATGACATATTTAAGACCGTGGGAGGAATAGATCAGCTAACTCCATCTGGACTATCACAGATCCGGCAAGCGGTCTCTGGGCATATTAGCTACATTATGGATGACAATCCGCGAGAGTACCCAACATCCAGCTTCATAGGCGAGGCTATTCCTGGGATACCATATCTTAAGTTTGTCAGAACGGTTCCCGGCAAGCACCAGCTGGAGTGCCTAAGGAACTGGTCATCGCGGGGGTCGATTGAGGACGATGATCGCGGGGCGTCGTTGGTGAAGGACATTGTTCTACCGGCAACTGAGCAATCTCCTCACGGTACAATCTTCAACAGATTGTTGCCAGCACTCTCAGAGCTCCCGCAGTTCAAGGCAGTCCGCAAGCTCAGCAATGGCATGTATGCCTCTGCGATATTCAAGCAGTCTGAGCTGAGTAAGTACTCTGGCAAGTATGCAGAGATGGTTCGCACATGTCTGGACATGAAGGGGACTGACCATGGGAAGATGTTCATATTTCATCCATTCGTGCAGGGATCGGGAACGGATATGATCATTAGCATACTGAATGCCAATGGGTTTATGTTAGTCGGGGACGTGCCATCCAAAGACAGCATATGCATGTTCTGCAGTGGAACGTATGGAGCCCACCCCAAGCGCGACCATACCTTCACGCCGGTATGCTACACATTCATAAATGGCTCTTTAAGCAAACATATCGTCGCTGACCGGCTGGAGGCGTTCAACAACGATATGAATCTGTATGGAGAACATGTGAAGATCATCATCGGATCCAAGGCGATGCGGGAATCGCATACTCTGAAGGCATGTCGACATATCCTGATCATGCACGAGCCCAGTTCTATATCGGAGATGATTCAGATCATAGGAAGAGCCGTGCGGAAGAACGTGCATGCGAAACTGCCAGAAGGGAAGCGGTCTGTGTCCATACGCGTCTTCACCACGGATGTATCTAAACTTGGCCTGGTAGAGCCAGTGGTCAACGAGGAGAAGGCGTACGAGGCCAAGCTTCTGCAGTACATTCAGATCAACAAGGTGGAGCGGCTGCTCTACGACATATCCATCGATTATCTCATCAACTTCAGGTTCAAGCTGAGAGAGACCCCGCCGCTGTTGGGAGAGGCGTATCCATTAGATACCGCCAGGCATGCTGAGTATGCTAAGATACTCGATGCCGCATATGATAATATCCGGAAGGGCACAACCAGACATGGCATCCATACAACGAGGTTTAATGTGTTCTATCTGGAGGGAGAGGCGCGATTGGTGGCAATGATCATAAAAAGGATTCTGCTGGACCACCAACCGGTAATCACCATACAACAGCTACGGATGGTTATCAGACGGCCGCCGTTTGATGTAGAGTATAACACTCAACTGATCAGCGATGAAGCGATAGCCATGGCGTTGCAGCACATCATCTTCAGCAAGGACCAACTGCGCATACTTGTAGAGGACAACGCGCGCAAGTTCGTAGATGCGCTCTTTGACCAATCCCCCATTGTAATAGACCATGATGGCAACGACTGTAGAGTGGTGTGCGTGGGCAGTCAGCTGTGCTCCGACTCATACTTGATGCTCAAGTCGACCGCCGAACTTATGGATAACGATGTGTCCATAATAAGCGCATTCAAGAAGCGACACGTCGTATCTCCATACGAAAGTATAAACACCGTCGACCTCGATAGGCTGCTCGCGGAATCGATCGATATCAATGATATCATCACAGATATCGCGGATGGGGTCAAGAGGAACATTACAATTGGCGACGTACTGGATAAGCTTTCTATGGACAGCCACATCCGATTGGCGGAATGGGCCATCAAGAGCGCATGCGACTATGCCATGCATAACGTTAAGGTTCGAGATATAGATATCTTGAAGCAGATAGTGGAGTTCTACATATCCACGAAGTTAGTATTCAGGATAGGAGATCTGGACTATACCAAGCTGTACGACAGGTACAAAAAGTACAATACGAAGACGTCCAGTGGATGGTGGAGCAAGACGAGCAAACCTTCGTTATCCACCTTACCGATTGGCCATATCATGGGCGATTCCGTGCATGTATATCAGTTCAGCGACAAGACATGGCTGACCCTGAGTAGCATATCCATGGTCGGTCCTGCAGACAGGCATCGATACAAATGGTTCATATACGATGAGCATATCAAGGACTCGCTCAGCGTGGTAACCAAGATCAAGTTTGATAAGGACACCCGCGCAAGAGGCATAACAATGATGTTTCTTCAGCGCTCAGACCTTGAGAAGATAGCCGCAGATCTCAAGATCAAGCCCACTGGCTACGACAGTAAGCGGGATATGGTGGATGCCATCATAGCGACCGCCATGCAGGCACAGCACAAGGCCCGATCGGCGATGATCATCTATAGATTGTTAGATATGTAATCTATAGATGAAAGACCCATCATAGGTGTTTACACATAGGCCATCTGCGAACCCTGCGGCCCATAGCCCATCTGCTGTCCATAGTTCATCTGCTGATTGCGCGCGGCTTCAGCTTGGTGGCTTCCTCCGCCGAACACCTTGACGGCCACCACGCCGCCCACTATAATAAATGCTATGATGATAAGCACCCATATGCTACCAATGTTGCCGATAGCTTTTAGGCCATCGCCCAGCGTATCCCCCACGGTATCTATTAAGTTGTTCGCCACACTGCCGACCATATCTGTTGTGTTGCTCGCCATGCTTTTTTGTATGTTGCTCTTGCCGACCAGCGTATCTATGGCCCCCTTGACAGAAGCGTCTCCTTCTACCACGTTCTCGACTATGGTTGCGGATACGAAGTTGATGACCGACACTTGGGCCACGTTGGATGCGGATGCATTGCTCACGGTTATATCTTGCTTGTTGACGAACGACGCAAGCGTCTCGTTGATGATATTGGCAGTTGCGGCAGCGCGGATCTTGTTCTGGACAGTGGATACAGCCTCGTCAATCACTGAGTTCTTTGAGAACCCCTCATTCTGAAGAGTCTGCTTGGCGGCGTCCAGCTTGCTCGACAGTTCGGATTGTATTTTCCCAGCGATGGAGTTATCCTGCACGTCATTCATACTGATGGTCATGGTGGACGACTGGCTGATGTTCTCGGCCGAACACGCCTCGCACACTGCCGGTTTCTTGTTATACGATTCTATGAGTGCTACCGGCGGGTCCATGCCATTCTCTGCATATATCTTCAGAACCTCTGTCTTGTCCGCACTCTGCGCCTTGGTGGCCTCGTTGCACGCCGCCACCACCTTGCTGTAGACATCCGCGTTGCATTCTATCTTTATCTTCTGCTCGGAGGACACGCTGGTCTTCTTCGTGTTGGTTACGTTGGTGACCACCTCGGTAACGAACTCGTTGACAAGCTCGCTTTTAGACTTATCCTTGCTGACGTTCCCGCCCATCGACGATATATTAATGGACACTAAAAATGCATCGATTCAATGTTGATGCATTAATATACCCAACACCGACCCATGCCAGTCGACAAGCGCACATTCATCATATCCAATCTGCACAGGAACGAGAACAGCGATGCGAACAACGACGTTACCATAACACTTCCCAACTCTATATTCAGCGGCAAGGTGGAGGCCATCAACATGAAGCATATGTACGTGGACTACTCCGTGGAGACGATCGGCACGTCCAACTACGAGTTCTATGTCCAGTACCCAGAAACGGCGTCGCCGACAAAGGTCGTACTGGACATCAGCTCATCGTCATCCTCTCTTGTGTATACCGATGATGATCTTGCATCGCTGATAGCCTCCAGTATAAACTCTGCGGTTGGTACCAACGTGTTCTCTGTGTACTTCAACGAGATCATAACATCGACAAATGACATATATCGAGACAACAGCAATCTGCTGTGCGCATACACAGTGTTCACCATCAACAACACAAACTTCGCGCTGGACTTCTCCAACAAGATATCTCTTGGGCCGTTGATAGGATTCGGAAACGGCGCGTACTCAGGATCTTATTCGTACAAGGGCGGAAACATCCCTCCGCTGTCTGCATACGAGTCCATACACATCATGAACAAGGCGTATGACCCCATATACAAGCAGTTCGATATAAGCTCCGACATCGCGTGCAAGATGGACCTCTATGACGCGACAGGAACACTGATACCCAACTACATCGACGCGCGAGACACAACCATCAGCATGCCGATCGTTAATGGATACATAAACAATGTCAATGATTTCATCACCTACCTGCAGACAGAGATCAATAGATACCATGCATCCTTTTCTAACAATCCCACATTCTCAGTGGCCTACAACTACGATACTGGGCGATTCACTATAACCAATGACAAGGATGCGGTGTTTGGCATTGGATTCAGGTTCAATCGGCCGGATGGGTCGAACAACTATGGATCGCTACACCGACAGCTGGGCTTCGACAAGGCCATCTACCTTGGGTACACCTCTATAACGAGTCTGAGAGAGGCCAAGATATTTGGAAACGCGTATATCAGCGAGTACCTGTTTGTGTGTAGCGACCTTATTAAGTATAACTACGATGCGGGACTTATCGTGGCCGAGTCTGGCAACTCAGCGTCCATGTATGAGAGCATCTTCACAATACCGGCCGCGCAGATCATCAACTATTCCTACACGCCGGCATTTGCCGATGAGCACAGAGTGCGTATACATGCATCCAAGTTGGCCAAGCTGTACAATGAAGATTTGGATGATCCCAAGACAATCAACTTCTACCTCAGACTGTCTTCTGGCAGACACATCAAACTGAACACGCAGTGGAGCATCAAGTTCGAGATAGAGTACATCAATTAGCGGCGCCGACAAATCTGGTTTCTATGCACATCAATATAGACCGCATGGATAAGTCCACGTACGCTAAGATCATCCAATCCGTATGCGCGCGCATCGGCATGGAAAAGCCGACAAGCACCATCATCAGAAATGTGATGGCACACTGCCGGAAACTCGACATGAAGCATCTGCGCGTCATGCATCCAGATGCCAATGATTTCCTTTTGGTGGTGGTGCGATCGTACATGGACTCCATCAGACAGGAACCTGAGTTTGACTTCGGAGAGTATCTGCAGAACACTCGGTCTGCTACGGCCAAGGATGTGTCGCCGATGTGGCTGCAAGAGAACATGCCCATGGATGCGAGCAAGTCGATGAGCGTATACTTCGATACGCGGCTGCGCAGAATAGACTTCGTGGACAATACGCCCATCACCAACTTCGGGTTTGCCATCGTCCCTAAAAATACACATACATCAGCCGGCAATGGCAATGTCCATGTCAGGGTATCTCCCTCACAGATAACATACTTCAAGGTCGGGACTATGCTGGTTCCATACACAGCAGCCATGCGGACTGCAAACTTCACGAAGGAGCTGACACTGAGCTTCACCGCTCTGAGCGCCAACGGTATACTCGCCGAGGATCAGACCTATCATTTCGTATTCAAGTATACGGTGGTTAGCGACTACCTCGTGGAGCTTACGCCGATAGATCGATACTGTAAGTTCTGTCCCCCCATCCGACACTTAGATGATGTATCATGGCGATTTAATGATCCAATAGTACCCATTGCATTCAATGCAGATCGCATGCTGGCCGCATCACTCAACTATCTATCGACCGATGGGCGGATAACCTTTCCATATGCGCATGGATTGGCCACTGGCGATGTTGTAATAGTGCAGGGGTTGAGCACGCTGGATGACCCATCCAATGTTGTCATTCTTAATCAAGTCCATAGTGCTCGCGGCATGCCGATAACCGTCATCAATCCAACAATAATCGCGATTGGGGTAGACCTGACGACGATCGTCTCCCCCGACATAACGTCCAAACCGATGGTGATATTCTACAGCAAGACATTCAGGTTTCCGCTGGAGATAGGCTATCAGGACATAGAAGAGCTTGAGTAGATTACTGGATAATACACCCGTCTCTAACTGTTCTTTTTTATCGATGCTCTAATATAATGTCTGGAGATCAACTACACGCCCAGATTATCGCATTCGTAGATTCTATGGATTCGTACGGTTCGGACATCGAGCGGTATCGTAGTGCGCTGAACACACTCGATGACTTCAAGAAGAAGCTTGATGATCTGCACCTTATCGACTACGACCACAACGGCATCGTGTACGAACTCAATCGAGGTTCCGGGATAGCTCTCGATAAGATAGATGAGCTGCAACGCGTCAAGCCCAAGCATGGATTATTCTCATCCATGCGCAAGCTCAGTATGGGCGTCCGTGGCGCACGCGGGCAGAAAGGAATCGAAACGGTACTTATGTACATCTGCCTCCTTATCTGTGTAGTGATGACGGTATTGATATACACCGTAAAAGCTATCCCACGATGGGTGTCCAGCACGCTTGCGGTAGTGTTTGGTATATTTGCAGCACGGTTCTACTATCTTAAGAATCATTGGTAAGCCAAGCATCGGCGTGTAGATGGTGGGCAGACTTATGCGCAGAAATGATATTGTGCCATTACATATACCGACCAAAACTACTCACCATGACAGATATCTTCAGCAGCAACAGGTTCCAGCCGGCCAAGGCGTTCGGCCACAAGAGCACCGCCGACGCGGCGCCCAAGCCGAGACTGAGACATGACAACTTTGTGGTAAGCTATGGCGTGGCATGCGTGCGCCGCAACGCCAATAGCGGATGCTATGAGATACTGATGATCAAAAAGAGGGCAACCTATGCATTCATCGAGTTCGTCCGCGGCATATACGACCCATTCAAGGACTACGATCTCGAGTACATGTTCGGACTCATGAGTATCGTCGAGAAGTCCATGATCCAGACCAGGGACTTCTCGACGCTGTGGAACTACTGCAATGGGGCATTGACTAAAAACTCGGAAAGGTCGATCTACGCCCGATCCTTGAAGAAGTACAACACGCTGCTTGCGAGAGGAGAGAATGTTATTCTGAACCTTGTCTCCAACACACAGAACGCGACCCTGCTCTGGGAGATCCCCAAGGGCCGTCCGAACAAGAAGGAGACGCCCATCGTGTCCGCGATGCGCGAGTTCGAGGAAGAGACGGGGCTGAGCAAGGACTCATACCGAGTTCTGCTGGATGAAGGCACCATCGAGTACACATTCATCGATTGCGGGGTCAAGTACAAGTATGTGTACTATCTGGCGACGCTGAGCGGAAGCGTGGTGCCGACATACAACTATGCCAACAAGCACATGCTGTGGGAGGTCAGCGAGCTGCAGTTCATGACATCTACTGCGATCCAAGAGATGAACAACCACCGCCTGGTCAAGACGGCGCGCATCATGATCAAGAAGGCGAAGAAGTACATAACATGATCGCGATGTTCATTCTGAACGTAGATACTTAGAGTATATAAAGAACACATATATAATCATGGTGCAGCTTGAGGTTAGCGTGGCGTCGCGTGTGGTGGAGCTTATGCTGCTCTTCAGCAAGAAGGCGTCCTTCCATATCCAAGAGTACAAGAATGTCGGCGGCGTATTCGAGCGCCTCAGCAAGGCTCTCGAAGAGTCGCAAGACCCCGTCGATGTCAGCGTCGCGGATGTCAAGCTGATGGTCGGCACGATCAACGTGTGCAGTCAGCGCACGCCGGTCGAGGTGCAGAACTATCGTGTCATCGCAGACTTGCTGGACACCCTCACGGAGGTGCTCAACACGGTTGGCGGCGATGAAGAGACAAAAACAGAACTGTAATCTACTCAGCGCACAAGGAGTAGATATGGAATAGACCATCATACCTGGACACAGATACGATACGCGGCGAGTGCTGCTCTACGAAGCAGTAGTCGCTCACTTTTTTGTCGATGGGGATTCTCAGCGATGTTATCAACATGCGAGCATCGCGCGAGGCGAAGCGCAGATGGAACCCGCGCGGAGATTCACATATGAATGGCATGGTGCCAAGGCAGTGGGCCATCAGCTGTATCTCAGACAGCCAGTTCTTATCATCAGAAGTGATCTGCATGCACCCGGCATCCTTGTCCAGTCGGTTCGCCAGCCACTGTGCCTGCATGGCGATGTTGCCGCACACGGGCGGGACATCGGTGTCGAGCACGAACAGATGGTACATGTTCTTGCGAATGATCGGCAGTGTCTTCATGGGCTCGCACCGATCGCCTGCGGACAGCATGCTTGCCGGTGTATAAGTAGTCTTCCCGTCTTTGATGATCGCGAACTTGTTGTCGGCCGCGCAGTAGTAGCGGGACCCATCGCTCACCTCTACCAGAAACACGGGCATTGGGCTTTCAGACATGTTGATATGGCATGGAACCCACGTTTCTCCGTTCCAGATGTCCTTCGTGGTATCTGCGAGATTCGATATCAGTTCATAGCCGCGCGAGGTCATGATGCGGGTAAACCCGCTGAGCCCGACATTGATCATCTTGATTGGCATGGTTGCTGTGCTTCTATACTATCGTATCATTGGTTTCAATTTTACACATCGACAAAAAGGCGATGAGCGCCTAATAGCACTCATCACTGTCATACTCAGAGCCGGACTCAGAGTCTTGATCATGACCGTCTTCCACCCCGTCTACAAACACGAACTGCTGGGAGTCTTCTCTCGCCATGGCCACGGTATATGGCTCCATGGGCTCGATCGTCATCTTGGGGATGTAGTCGTCATATATGGATGGTATCGAATCCGCATTTGCAGCATCCTTGAGATCATGCAGCTCTTCGTGCAGCTTGCGTATCTTCTCCTGCAGCTCCTTAACAGTTTTCGTCAGATGGCCGATCTGCGTCTGCATGAGCGCCATCTTGGTCTGCGTGGTTAGTAGAAACGTGTTCATCATGTTTATACTGTTGCGATGATTGTTAATTCTGAATATGGTGGATGCTATATTAGCCGCCAGAGATTAGATGTGCATACCCTATGTGGCATAGCGAAGCGATATAGACCCGTGCATGAGGATCAAGAAGTTGATGCATGTGGAGCACACCACCATGGACACTGGATGATCGACATCGATGTAGGAACTGTCATATGTGAGGTATTGTTCATTGGACTGGCTGAAGTTGAGGTACCCACTTGGCTGCGCGTCGTTGGGGTATATGCTGAATGTCATCAGGTAGGCATCGTCCTCATCCGGAGTTATGATTGTATCCGCGCCGAATCTAAGTGGGATGTAGCTGTTGTAGAAGATTCCAGGATTGATATCATATATGGTGTTGCCCTTAGACACCAAGGATAAGGTGTTAGCCACGGGAGTTGAGTCGTAGTAGTATACCGCGGTCGTCGCCACTGCCACCGACGCGCCGTCCTGCACAATCGATGCGTACTTGACTTCCTTGTAGGTGCTGACATTGTTGCGCCGCCATATCTCTGCTGCGTTCCCGTCTCGCTCGTTCTCTAACGGCCGAAACCTGATATATAGGTTCTCTACCGCAAACTTGATATCTGATATGTTCACCGAGTCATACGCCTTATCCAACAGTCGCTCTATACGCTTGTGCACACGTACGATACTGAACTGCATCTGATGCTTGAATAGATCAGCCACTTCTGGCGTCGTGAACACGTGGTTGGACACGAGATCGCACGCCTCGATCGTCGGCTTGATATATTTGCCGCCGTCATTGGCATAGTCGATGACCTGCACGCACTTGGCCACTTCCTCAAAGTCCACCTCGATGTACAGCTTATCGAATGTTATGTTCCAGTTAGACAGCGCGAACGACGGGTTGGTGTTGTACCAGAACAGCAGTGGTATGTACAGATCGTACGCCTCATGCCGCTTCTTCTGGGTCTGTAGTCCATCGTATATCATCTTGCGCTCGCGCACTTCCTGGTTCACAGGATCCTGTAAGAACACGCCTGGCTTCGGCGTTTCCTGTCCGATACAGCGCATCCATCCCATCTTCTGATTCTTGCTGAGATGGAACCGGTAATACATCTCCATCTCATCCGTCCCGTATCTATCGATGACTGCCCCATCGCACACCAGGCGTACTTCCTTGATGAGCCTATGCCCGATGAAGTCGAACCAGCGCGCCTTGTTCTCCAGATGGACGGCCTCCAGGGCCGAGAGTCTGATATGTATAGCTTGGTCCAGTATGAAGTCTCCGATGTCTTGGATCTTCAGCTTTACCGAAGAGCCAAACATCGGAAGCGGGGTGGTGCCCATAACAGAGTACCCATACGCGACCGAGACCAGTGGCTTGAAGGTCGCGTTGATGAAGAATGCATGCGTCTTCCGGACATCGTCGTACGTGGCATTGACATTCTGCATCCGCACTTGGGCCAGTCGTTGTTCCAGCTTGATCTTCTGACTGGCATAGGCCGAGATGGTATCTGCGTCGGATCCCGACATCAGAAGGTTGCTGATGTGCGTATCGACCTTTTTTATCATATCGATGTAGCTGGACGCAAGCGTGTCTCGCTCGACCGTCTTGCGCTCCTTGATTCGAGTCAGTCGCTGCAGCAGGCTTGTCTTCTCCAGAAGGCGGTTGTCCAAGTCGGAAGTGTTGCTCAGAAGAATGGCATAGCCGTTTTGAAGAATTGACTGCGACATGATGCTATATACTTAATGGCACATACATTAGAGATAAAAAGCATCCGCTATCTTAGCGGTTGGACACGGATGATGACATGTCTGGTCGTCGAAGGCGCATCAGAGCTGCTGGAGTACGACGAGTCCGCCGTTTCCGATGGCCTGGGCATGCCCATGCGGAGTCCGATTGCAGAATGGCACATGCATAACATTATTATGCAGAACAGAAGCAGGATGATGGCGATTATATCGAGCGCATACGCGAAATCTATCTTAGCCGAACTATAGTCATCCATGGCGTATGAC
>JACCDY010176121.1_pt1 | contig 14636 bp, 13 predicted proteins | sample 7446391 | NCBI WGS metagenome assembly JACCDY01 (sample SAMN15323451, study PRJNA562643) | freshwater metagenome | isolation source: river surface water | place: USA:Blue River Watershed | collected 2017-08-18 | reverse complement strand
TCTAGAATATCGGAAATTAAATTTTCAAGAGACTGTTTGGTTTCTTCAACCTCATCAGTCTTATGATCATAGGTATTTTGATAGTAGGATGTTTTCCACCCGTACTTATATGTAGTTAAAAGGTCCTGCGCCATTACTGAAGTCGGGACTTCATTATCTGGATAATTTTGCGGGTTATAGGACCAGTTTCCACTAATCGCCTGATCGAAGAATTTTTGCATAACAGCAACAATATTGATATAACCACGATTGCTAGGCATATCCCACAGAAGTGTATAATTGTTCTTAAGTGTTTGATACTGGGGAACAATTTGCTTAAGTGGACCCTTCTTCGACTTCTTAACGGACAAGTATCCGCGAGGTGGCTCGATTCCATTGGTTGCGTTTGACACAACGGAACTGCTCTCCGAAGGCATCTGTGCGGACAACGTGCTGTTCCGTACTCCGTACTGCTTGACTCGCTCACGAAGCGACTCCCAATCATACTTAAGTTCGTTAGGTACAATTTCGTCTACATCTCTCTTGTAAGTATCTATAGGAAGAATACCATTGCCATATTTGGTTCTGTTAGAATATTCACACGCACCTTTTTCTTTTGCAAGATTAACCGTTGCATCAATCAGATAGTACTGAAATGCCTCAGTCAGATCGTGTACGAGTTTCCAGGCACCAGGATCATCGTAATGTTCGCCGTGCTTAGCGAGATAGTGCGCGAGACCAATAAAACCTACCCCAAGCGAACGACGTGCTCTGGTGGCGATTTCTGCTGCTCTGACTGGGTATCCCTGAAAATCAATGAGTTCATCGAGACTCCTAACAGCAAGATCACAAAGAACTTCAAGATCCTCAAGATCCCTGATTTTGCCAACATTAACAGCAGAAAGAATGCACAGAGCAATTTCACCATCGGGATCATCAATATGCTGAATGGGTTTAGTGGGCAGAGTAATTTCCTGGCACAGGTTGCTCATCTCAACTTTATCCATAAAGGATGAGTGAGAGTTGCAGTGGTCAATGTTCATAATATACAAACGACCTGTCTCTGCTCTTTCTTTCAGGAGGTCCAGAAAGAGTTCTTGAGCACCGATAGTTTTTCTTGGAATAGACTCATCTCGTTCATAACGAACATATAACTCATCAAATCCATCAGTCCCAAAAGCATCATACAGACCAGGAACGGCGTGGGGAGAGAATAGAGAAATTTCTTCGTTGCGGATGAATCGTTCATAGAACAGTTTAGAGATTTGGATACTGTAGTCTAACTTACGAACACGATTATCTTCGGTTCCTTTATTATTTTTCAATACTAGAATATCTTCGATTTCTTGGTGCCAGATTGGAAAGTGGACAGTTGCTGATCCACCTCTGATGTCATTTTGAGTGCAGCATCGGACAGTCGCTTCAAACTTTTTGAGGAAAGGGACAACGCCCGTATGCTGAACTTCTCCGCCTCTGATTTTAGCGTTGATGCCCCTGATGCGACCTGCGTTGATGCCGATACCCGCCCTTTGTGCAACATACCTGCCAATTGCCATATCAGAGCTAAAGATAGAATCGAGGGTGTCATCAACATCAACAAGAACACAGCTAGCAAATTGTCGAAGTGGAGTTCGCACTCCTGCCATGATAGGTGTGGGAATGTTGATTTTGTGTTTTGAGATTGCGTCATAGTACCTCCGAACATATGACATTCTGGTTTCTTTGGGATACTCTGCAAAGATAGTCAGAGCAATCATCATATACATGAATTGTGGAGTTTCATATACTCCACCCGTACTGCGATCCTGAACCAAATACTTATCAACCACCTGGCGAAGTCCAGCGTAAGTAAACAAATAATCTCTATCATGATCAATGTAAGAATTTGCTTTAGCAATTTCTTCTTTTGAATACTTACCGTAAATATCTGCATCATAAACTTCCGCATTTACACAGTTATAAATGTGCTGTTCAAGATCAGGAAGTTCTCTCATTCTTCCATAAAGTTGCTTACGAACTCCAAAAAGAAGAAGACGCGCAGCAACATATTGATAATTTGGATGTTCTAGATCAATAAGGTCACTTGCACTACGAATTAAAATTTCCTGAATTTCCTTTGTAGAAATTCCGTCATAAAACTGAATGCCAGAAGTCATCTCAACCTGACTCGCAGAGACGCCTGCAAGACCCTTACATGCCTCTTCAACCATTAGATGCATCTTGTCTAGGTCAAGACTCTCAATTCTTCCATCACGCTTTTTTACTTTGGTTCCGTTGCTCATATTTTCTTCCAGGTAGTAAATTTAAGTTTTGCTTCTAATCCAGAATAAGTATTTAATTCTATCACAGACTCAACATCTAGTCCAGATAGTACCATCTCATTAATATCCTTCTCTCTTATTGTTGAGGGCCAGATAACGACTCTTTCTCCACTATCAATACATTTTGAGATTCTAGTGAGGATGTCTTTATTACGTGGTTCGTTATCGTAAATCCAAACGCGATTGCTAACACCCCACTTATCAACATCACCATCAGCTCCACAAAGAGCAATCGAGTTGCGAATGAAAGTTGAGTCGAATGGACCTTCTGTGATGTAGACAGTTTGATCCTTTTTAATTTCATCGAGACCATAGATTTTTGGGGCATCATCATCAAGCATTATAGTAATGTATTTAATCTTGTTTGGACCAATTGCTCTTCCTTGAAAACCTATAAGTTGTTTTTTATAAAAGAGAGGAATTATAATCCTAGGTTCATCATATTTTAAAGAATAGTCATCAAAAGTTTCTTTTAGTGTGTTAACCCATTTTTTAAAACTATCTGTGTAATAAAATTTATTCGGATTTAAATTTCTACTTTCTAGATATTTTTTTGCTTCATCATTCTCTTCTGCTTTAGGAATATCTAATTTGTAATTGAATGTTGGTTTTTCAAAAACAAATTTTGGTTCTTCAACTGGAAAATTCTTTCCTGTTTTTCCATCCCTAAATTTTTCAAAAGAATATTGTTTATAAATTTCTGGATCTAATTGCTTTAAAAAATTGTTAAATGAAATATTAATCCCACAGTTATGGCATTTAAAATTTGTGTTATTTTTTACCTGATATAGATATCCTCTTGCTTTATTCCTATTCTTTTGAGAATCTCCACACAAGGGACACCTAAAATTATAAAGATTGCTTTTTACCTTTTTGAATTTTAAAAGTCTTGTAGATATAAAACTGATGTACTTAACATCAATAAAGTCCATAACGAATTCTTAACGTGCTCCAATTATATTGAAGTTTACTTGAATTGTCAAGTTTTGTACTGAGAGCAATAAAAGGACATTATGCCAGTCCACTTAATTACTGAATTGGTAAGTTTTTGTAGCGAGTAAAGTGTTACTGGTTTTTTTGTTTTCATATGGCAATTTAATGCCAACTCTTTGATTATTTATTTTTTTTGTCTAATCCGACACATTTTGTTGATGCAAATGCCCCTGCCTATGTACTTGCATTTCAGATGGTGTCCACCAACCAGAAGCCAGACTTGCAAGTGCTGCGGTTAAAATTGCCAACAAGACTCCACAACCAACAGTCATCCACTTAATTTTTGATATTTCTTTTACTTCCCCTTCAATTTTATCAATTCTTTCTGATACTGCTTCATGCTGATCTTTATTTTCCAATCTCAATTCTTCTATCAATCTTCCAATAAAATCATCCGTTTTATGACATTGCTCAATTCTTTCATCATGTACAGCAAGCATTTTGCTTATATTCTGACTTGTCTTCCCCATAATCTGAATTGCTTCGTCAATCTTTTTCATCATGACCTCATAAGAAGAAAGACGCTCTTCTAAAACAGCAATTTTAGTGTCTGCAGAAGTATTTTGATTAAACATTTTTTTGAGGTGATTATTTCTTCCTACTACCACTATGAAACAAAAACCTCAAGTAGTATTAATATTATTTATTTCTTTTTCTTACTTAACATCTTGCGATATGCTGGTGGCAATCTTCTCATAACCTTGGTTCTTCCATCAAGTTTACCAACTGGCGTATCTTGACCAGCAGTAGGACCTTCTGCTGGAGAACTTGCCCCAAACCCTCCACCAGAAGATGGTGCGTTTGCAACCATCATTTCCCGAATAATTTCTATAATCCGATCAACTTTGCTCATCTTTCTTATAAATTTTTTGAAGTTCTGATAAACAATATAGATCAACTTGAATATCATGGATATAACATTTTGGATATTGTGGCAATCTATTCAAAAACAGAATAAATGTTTTTACTTGAGACCACAAATCTTTTTCAATTTTAAAAAACAGCATTGGAGTTGTTGCTTCTCCAAAAATATTATATAAAACAATAAAATGATTTATAAGAAGATGGGTCTTTAATTGACCCGTCTTCTTATATTTTTTTAGTAACCTTTTAATATATTTAAAATGGTTTAAATCTTTATCAAAATCTTCCTTCGTAACCGCTTGAGGGTTTTCATAATTCTTAATAGCGAATAGGAGGAAATTGTCCTCATTCAATTCATTAAAAAACATATATTAATCAAGCAGCAGAGATAGTGAGAGTTGTAGCGCCAATACCAACTCCAGAAGTTGTACCTGCTCCAGCAACGTTTCTTAAGATATCAGAAGCAAAAGATTTTTCAACAGCAGTACCATCATAGAAATCAGTAATTGTTCCAACAACACCAGCAGAAAGTCTTACTGTCAAAACAGTTCCAACTCCCGCACTTCCACAAGTAAATGCAAATGCTACACGATTGCTAATCTGACCATTGAAAGTTGTATAGGCAGTATTTCCATTATTGTTGATATATGGATATATTCCAGAAGGAGCAAATACAGATGATGCAGTTGCAACAATAGATGTTACAGCAGTACCAGCAGTGTTAAACCCAACAACAAGAACTGTTGCGCCAGCACCACAGAATACTGTCTCATTCCAAACTACGTGGACATACCCAGTCTGACCATTTCTAACAATTCTATCGGTTGCACCCGCAGAAATGGAAATAGGAGATGCTTTATTAGGATCTTCAAAAAATACTGCTACAGGAGTTGCTGCACCAAGTCCTATTGTATTAGAACTAATTCCTGTAGTATTGAGTCCAGAAACGGGAACTAAAACTTCATCATAATAGGTTGTGGACAAACCAGAATTTTCTGTTGTACCATATCTTCTATAAACCCATCCACGAAGATCGGCAAAACAATTCCAAGGGGTGTTATTTCTATCTGCTTCTGATAAATGCTTTGGAATATTATAATTATTTGCCGCTGTTTCAGTGGTTGTTGAAATGCCCCAGAGTGCCATTCTTTTTACCTTTACTAATTTTGTTCGTAGAAATATTTATAAAAAATAGAGACCTCAAATTTGAGGTCTCTACTAAAAGTTATTAAAAACAATCAGGGAGTTGGATCAACTGCACCACCATCCTTTGCCTTTCTGCGAATTTGCTCTAAAACAAAAGAAACAATTCCATTTGCTTTAATTTTTGGATTCGCACCAAGAAACTCGGAAATAATTAAAAGAATTGTTAAAAACGCTGCTTCATTTGCTTTATAAAAAGCAAATAGTGCTCCAATAGACATAATAACCTCCTATGGTGTATCTAAAATTATTTAGATTAATCAAACCTTGAATGCATCATATCTTGTGATCTTTGGGCAGAAGCACGACGATTTGAAACAATTTGTGATGGAGAACGTCTTTCTGATCCATATTCTCCTGCTTTAGGTGGTTTCTTACCTTTCACTTTTTTTTGTTGCCCAGCAGGTTTCCCAGTCATTTTACGCATTGATTGCCTAACAGATCTCATTACTGGATCAGTCTCTCCTCCCGATTGTGTAGGTCTTCCTTTTGGCATATTTAAAGATCCTGATGATGTACCAGTTTCTTTTTCATAACGATTCAATTCTTCAATTGATTCACCTTCTGGTTCATAAGAAGCAGATAAAGATGCTAAATTAACTTTCTTTTGTGCTGCCGCTTTTTGCGCCGCTGCATATTTTTGTTGAGCAGCATCAACATTTTTCTTTGCATTCAAAACCGAATTGATTGCAGAAGTGTTTTGTGGTTGCGGTTTTTGTTGTTGCAACTTTTGTTGCTGCTGCTTTTGCTGAAGATCTTGAGTGTTTTGTTGCTTTTTTTGGACTGGATTTGCAGAACCAATAGCACCTTGTTGAACCTGAGTCAATGCCTCCTCAACTTTGTGAGGAATTCCTTCATGCTTAGTCTTAGCAAAATCACGAATCTTTTTTTCACTCATTGAATCAACAATTTTAAGAACTTCCGCACTTGCTTCAGATCTTGGTGTTTGTCCTCTCTTTACAGAAAGAGCAAGTCCAAAGAGTTTTTGTTGCTGCTCACTCTCTGCCTTTTCATCCAAAACAGATCCTTGTGGTTGATATCCAGCAGTTTGAAGTTTTCTTTTCTGCCAAGCATCAAGAGCACTTACTGGTGTTCCACCACCCTCAAGATGTTTTTTTTTAAATGCTTGAAATTTTACTGCAGAATCTTGAGATCTTTGCTTTGCTGCTTCTGCATTTTTTGATCTCTGAGCAACTCTTTCTCTGCTAATAGCATCTATTCTTTGAACACTTGGATGAAGATCTTCATCAATTAGATTGCCTTCTGGTTCATATCCAGAGTTCTGCATTTTTTTAACAAAAGTTCCTGCTGCTCTTCCAGCAACTTGAGACGCACTTTTTCCCTCTCTCTTCGCCTTAACACCAGCGCCTGCTGCAGCTCCAGCGGCACCTGCCGCCTTTACTGCAGTTTTTCCTGCTGCTTGAGCAGCTCTACCTGCTGCAACAGTTGCCTTTCTCCTTGCTCTTGTTGCTTGTGGGGATTGTTCAACTTTTTTACCAAACTTTCTAGCACCAGCAACAGCACCTGCAACAGTTGCAGCAGCATGAGTTACTTTTTTCTCATGCCCTTTACCAACCTCTCTTGCAGTTTGCCATGATTTTTTGAGCAATTCTGTATCAGACTTTGCTCTTTTAACAACATGACCAATAAGACCTCTAATACCAGACTTTGTTTCTTTCTCTGAGGACTTGGTTTCTGGTTGTTTTACTTTAGCAGTCTTTACTGCAACTCTTCTTGATTTTGCCTTTTCTGATTGTGACTTAAGTGCTGCAGTAAGTCCTGATGGTTTTTCTGATGATGCTTTTTCTTCTGCCTCTCGTCTTGCTGCCTTCTCCTTTTGAAGACGCTTAATAGCAGCAGATTTTGCTCCACCTTTTAGTTCACCAACAGACTTTCCAGATTTTGTTCTTGGAGCAATTTTAGTTCCACCTGCTCTTGCTTCAAATAGAATATACTCTTCGGAAAGATCCTCAACAAAATCAATAAACTCTTCTACACCAAGTCTATCAATTACAATAGAAACACCTTCCTCATTAAGTCCTTGGTTATAGAAATATTCAGTTGCAATTTGAACTTCCTCAGATAAAAACTCTTCAGTAATATCTTCTTCTGAAATTAGTTGAATATCTAAGGATTCGATTGTTTCATCTAATTTTGGATTAATTTCAACCTTATTATTAATTTTTGGATTTTCTTTGATTTGAACTTTCTTCTCAGAGGAAATCTCATCATCAACAACTTCAAATAGTTCAGATCTCCAATTTGAAAAAGACTCCTGCTGAACTTTCTTTTGATTATATGGTTTTTTCTCAACCTTTTTATTTGCTTTGTCTTTTGCTACACCAGATGCCTGCATTCTTGCAGACATTACATCAGCAAAATCATTGTCCCCATCACCATCTTGATCATTAGATGAATCATAGGGAGTTCCATGCTTTGTCAAATATGTCTTAATTCCCCTTGTTTCTAACTTATGTCTTTTTGCTCTATCCTTTTCACTAGAAGGATCAAACTTTCTAGTGTATGCCTTTTCCCCAGTTCCTCTTTTTGGAACCACACGCAAATAATTTTCGCCAGGTTTTGCGTCCTCTTTTACTGGAGCACCCGCACCAATTCCAAGTTTTTCTTTTACTGATGTTTTTTCAACAGCGCCCATGGATGTATGGGACATATATTGATTAAATGCTTGGTCAACAGGAATATCTTCTCTTCTTGCTCTATAACGAATATCATAAACTGCTTGACGAATTCTCTTTGCGGCACCATCATCTCCAGTTCCTTCCTTTTCAGAACCTTCAGAAGATCCAGAATCTCCCTTTGATGCGGTAACGTTATCTTTTCCGAGTTGAGGTTTCAACACCTCTTCAAGATAAAGTGAAGAGATGTCATTAAAAATATTACTGTTTGTCATTTTAAATGCGTACTATTTCTTCTTATACTTATTTATGAATTTCTTGATATTAAAGTTTGTTATTTTTTTAGTATTGCTCATCTTCATTGTATACTCTCTAAAAGCATCTGTACCAACTTCGCGTTGACTTGCAGGGACTCCAGATATTTCGGTCCACTCAGATATTTCTCTAACATCCTTGATCCAAGGTTTAAACATAATATTAGTTTCGGTAACGCAAATAAGATAGTTTGCACCCCTACGAATTATTTTACCAATTAAACCAGTATTCAGATTTTCAACAAATTGTCCAACTTTGAAAATTTTATTTTGAACGTAATTTTCTCTAAGATTTTGTTGATCTAACTTTGGAGCAATTTCCCACAAACCATAATCTTCTTCAATATTCATAGACTTTCTTAAAGTCATGAATAGTTTTCTTGATTCTTTATCCCCAAAAGTTTTGGGAATTCCTGAACGGAATGTTTCAAAATCACCATCTAACGCTGCTTTACGGAGTTTAGATGCAGAAACTCCCTCTACTCCATCAGCATCAGGATCTCTCTCTCCAGCATCCTCAACATAAATTTCCTGGAAATCATAGAGATCTCCATTGTACTTTGTTGAAACTTTTTCATATTCCGCTTTGCGGTCAGCGCCACAAATAATGTTGATACCAGAATATCCCTCCTCACTTGCCCATTTAAGAACATCAATGATAGATACAAATTTATCATCATTAACAATACGTTCACCATGTTCTGGGAACATCTGCCTCATCACAGAAATTTTAGTATCTGGATCCAAAGGATTTTTCTTTGGGTCAACGGACCTTGATGGATAAATCCTATAATCACCTTCTTCACCAGCAACTTCGGCAACTTTATCCAGAAGTTTTTTGTGCCCAGAAGTTGGAGGATTAAATCTACCAAACGCCACAGTAAGTATCCCCTTATCTTCAACCTCAGGTTGTTGATCAATCTGTTGACCAACTTGTTGGGGTTGTGTTTGTGTTGGGGGATTTACTTGAGTTGCAGCAATTGCTTGGTTTGCAGGAGTTCTTTCTTGCGGAGGATCCTTTTCACCAATCCTTTGATTCTTATTATAAAACTTTAACTTATCACCAGTCGTCTTTGCAACAAACTCTCCATTTGCATCATACCATCCACCATGACCATCTCCAGTCAATCCAAGGCGCTTTGCCTGAGCAGACGCTTTTGAACTCCTTGCTTCAGATAGAAAGTTAGAAAACTTTTTCATAAGTATCTTAGTATACCTTTATTTATTAGGGAAAGTTCTTTGTTGACTAAAATTTGCATGACTAAAGACGTATCTATCAACAAGTTTATATGTACCATATTTATTAGTCATCACAAACCCCTCATGATTCGTTTCATCATTGCCAATATAGCACTCAACATTTTCTTCCGCAGAAGCAATATCAATGATATGTTCTTTAATCTTAATAATAAGATTATATAATAGAAAAAACTTCACATCATGATTCGTCTCCTTTGAAAGAGTTTTAGAATCTAATTTTTGACCTTGACGAATAAATTTATTAATTATTACTTTGATTTCTTGTCCCCTTTTTTCAGAAGGAAACTCAACAAAATTGACAACCATATTTGCAAAATGGCAAAGCATATTAATTCTACGGTCACTGGAGGTAAAGTAGGCATTTGGAGATAAGAATAATGTGTGATCAGAGGTTAAATTAGGAACATTGAATGAAGCAATAGAATCTTTTAATGAAGGTCCAGAATAGGAAGTATGACATGCAATAATGATTTTTTGAATCAATTCTTTTGAAAAGACATATTCAATTACATTGGACTTATAAAAATCTTTTCCACCAAATCCAATAAAGTCGCCTTGAACAATTCCATCAATTTTTGGGAGATTGTCATAGGCAGCATGAAGTATATCTGCCACTTCTCCTTCATGATTTTTATCAATATCAGAATGTGAATAATTAATTTTTATTTTTTTCTTATTAAAGACAGATTTTGTTCCAACAAAAAATTGATTAGTTTCTGGACATGTGCCAAAAACCAATGCAGGAGATCCGTCCCATTTAACTGTAATAGTGGAATTAAAATACTCATTAAGAAATTTTAATGTATTGAGAGCAATCTCTTTGCTCAGAAGAAGAGAATCTTCAGGATGTTCAAGGTGAGTGTTTTTCATAATTTTTTATCCATGCATCAACCATAACCCATTTTTAATGGAGTTTGGGGTTTAGTGTGCCAGTTCTAAAAGTGGAGAATAGGGGACTCGAACCCCTCACCCCTGCCGTGCAAAGGCAGTGCTCTACCAAATGAGCTAATTCCCCAGATGGATCAAGTGTGATATATCTCATAAGGATATAACAGGGACTTAACCTCTATCATAGTATATATTATAAAACCCGCTCAACAATTTGTCAAGCGGGCAAAGATTAGTTTTATTAAATCAATCAACCAATTGAGTTAATAATTTCGTCTTTCCATTCTTGACTCATATTTACCATAATAACTTCTGCCGCCTCTTCAGTATCAGCATAACCTTCACCCAAAAGATGACTCATAACAATATCATAAACATCATGCTCTTCTTGCATTTTTGATGCAACTCCAGCAGCGCGACTTGCAACCTTACCTGCTGCGCTTGCTACCTTACCAGCAACCTTAGCAACTGCTTTCTTGATTCCTCTCTTTGCAACTACCATTTTATTTTTGGCAGATTGAGAAACCTTTGCTGCAGTATCACTTGCTGCTTGCTTAACCTGACGCGCTTTATTGTATGCACCTACTTGTGCTTGAGCAATTCCTTTACGTACTGCTTTACCAATACGGATATTACGGATATTTCTTGCTCTGGATTGGACTTCACGATCCTTTGCTGCAGATGCTGCTACTTTTTCCTTTCTAATATTAGAAATGTTCTTTGCTCTTGCCTTTGCTTGCTGCTCACCTGCCTTTGCTGAAGCAGCCTCTCTTTTTGCTGCTCTCTGATCTCTTCTCTTCTTCAACCAAGCAGATGATGCAGTCTTATCTTTAACGGCATCGCTTGATGAAGAGGTTTTTGGTTGAGAAACTTTTGCGGTTTTAGTAGCAACCTTAAGTTTTTGCTTTGCAGAATCAGCAACTTCAGATTGAGATTTAAGTGCTGCCTTCATTTGAGAAGGACGCTCAACACCAGTATCTCTTGCAGATTTTTCTGCCTGTCTTCCTCTAATTGCAGCAGACTTTGCTCCACCTTTTAATCCAGCAATTGGTTTGCCAGATTTTGATACTGGTTCAACACGACCAGTTCTTCTTGCTTCAGTAAGTTCAATAGATTCAACTAATGAATCAAGAACCTCAAAGTACTGGGGATCATTTAGTACCTGTTGAGCACCAAACTCATTCAATCCACACTCTTGAAGGCACTCTGAAACTAATTCAATTTCTTCAAGAAGTTCTAAATCTTCACCAATAACTTCCTCAAAGATTTCTTGAACTTGATTGAACTCATACCCCTCTTCAATCAGTTCATCAATAACTTCTTCAACTACAGTGTCGAGTTCGCTATCAGATAGTTCGTCAACAAACGCTAATGATTCTTCTTCAATTGAATCTTTCAATTCTTCATCATAAACAGCAGAGTATGCTTCAAACAATCCTTTAAGTTCTTTAGGGTCCATGTCTTACTTTTTATATTCCTATATCGATATTTATAAAAAAACCTCCCTAAGGAGGTTTAATTCAAGAATCTGAAAGAGTTTGACCTAGAATAGTTGTAAGTTCATCATCAATATTTTTAATCACTGTACGAATATTATGAATACGTTCGGGAACATGCTGATAACCATAACCTTTTTGTGCCTCAAAAAGAACTTGACGGACTGCTGCAGCACTGCGTACATCCATCTTAATTCCTACCTGCTGCTTTTTAGTCACAGATCCCCCTCTACACGATTTTCACTTCTCCATACATCAAATGTTCCATCAGGGTAACGAGCACTCAATTTATCAAAATTCATTTGTAGAACTTCATCAAAATTAGTATCTAGTGCCATACATGCTTGAGCAATATACCAACAAATATCACCCAGTTCACGTTTCATATGAAAAACATTTTCCTCAGTATAAGGTTTTCCCTGAAGAATAATTTTCTTAACAATCTCAGTAAATTCCCCTGCTTCAGCACTAATACCAAAAGCAGCGGTAATAAGACGAGGTACATCAGCATCATCTGCCGCTTCAAGTTGCGAAACTCTCGAAATTAATTGAGCAAGATCACTACTTGCAGGACTTGTAGTTTGACGCACAAAGTCAATATACTTATTTGAATCAATAATTTTTGTCATCAGGTTCCTTCACTCCATGAATTAATATATTGTAGTTGGTCTTCAGTTAATTTGTCAATTTCAATGCCCATTGCATCCAATTTAAGAATTGCAATTTCTTTATCTTTTTCTTCAGGAACTGGATAAATCCCTGGTTCAAGTTTACCTTTATTTTGAACAAGATATTCTACAGCAAGTGCCTGATTTGCAAAACTCATATCCATCACAGCAGAAGGATGACCTTCAGCGGCACCAAGGTTTACAAGTCTTCCATCAGCAATCACAATAATTTCGTTATTGTCAGTCACATATTTTTTGACATAAGGACGGACTTCAACCACCTCAAGAGACATCTCATCTAAAGACTTTAGATCAATTTCATTATCAAAATGACCAGAGTTGCAAACAATTGCACCACTCTTCATTGCCCTAAGATGGTTTTTGGAAATTACATGCTTATTACCAGTTACTGTAATGAAAATATCTCCAATAAATGCAGCGTCTTGCATTGTAGTTACTTGATACCCCTCAAGTGTTGCTTCAATTGCCTTTACTGGATCAATCTCAGTGACAACCACATTTGCCCCCATACCTTTAGCACGAAGAGCAACACCTTTACCACACCAACCAAATCCTACAACAACTACAGTTTTACCAGCAAGAAGAATGTTAGTTGCTCTAATAATACCATCTAAAGTTGATTGACCAGTTCCGTAGCGGTTATCAAAAAAATGTTTGGTTTGGGAGTCATTAACATTAATAGCAGGATGCTTCAGTACACCATCCTTAATCATGGCACGAAGACGAACAATACCTGTAGTAGTTTCCTCAGTTGTTCCAATAAGATCAGATACTTGATCTGGGCGTTCCTTAATTAAAGTAGCAACAACATCAGAACCGTCATCAATAATAATGTTTGGACGATGATCTAATGCGATATTGATATGTCTTGCATATGTTTCATCATCTTCACCTTTAACCGCAAATACTGGAATATCCCAATACTTAACAAGAGCAGCAGCAACATCATCTTGAGTTGAAAGAGGATTACTTGCAATCAACATTGAGTTTGCTCCAGCATTCTTTAGAGCAATACAAAGGTGTGCTGTTTCAGTAGTAACATGATTACAAGAAACCAAACGAACACCTTCAAGTGGTTTTTCATTCAAAAATCTTTCTTGAATTTGAAGAAGAACTGGCATTTCTCTTCCTGCCCACTCAATTCTTTGTTTGCCAAGTTCAGCAAGTTCAATATCTTTAATTTCGTAATTTAACATATTCGCTTAAAATTTAAATCCGTCAAATGATTTTTTAGGTTTTTTTTCTTCATAATCATACTCTTCATCTTGTCCAGAGTCAAGTATATCTTTTTGCGCTGCTTGCTCACAATCATAAAGACGCATTTTGGCACGATCAATCCCAATTACAAATCTCTTGTGAATTGTTGGATCATTGTAGCGGTTCTTAAGTTGCTTTACGAGAATCTGTCCCAACTCTTCCAACTCTTCAGTGCTAATAAGGGCAAACATAAGATCAGCAGTAGCAGGGAGACCAAAGGACTCAGAAGTATCAGTAAGTTCAACATCGCTACTACCGTAACCACTACGAGTGGTTTGAGTAGCAGATACGATTGGTACGTTGAACTCAACCGCAAGACCTCTAAGTTCTTCAGCAATTGCCTTAACAAATGTATAAGAATTGATATTGCTGTTTCCTTTATACCTAGAGGAAGAGCAAATATTAAGGTAATCAATGAAAATAATATCAGGTCTAAATGACTTCTTAAGTGCAAGTTCATTAAGAAGTGACTTGAAGTGTCCAGCATGGGCAGATGCGGTAGGATACTCCTTAATAATCAGAGTTCCTTGAGTTTTCTTTGCAATATTATTTACCTTATTTTCAAATACTGATTTAGGCAATTCTACAATATCCTTAATGTTAACATTCAATAAGTTTGCATCAATTCGTTCAGCAATTTTCTCTTCTGCCATCTCCATTGTAATGTAGAGAACGTTCCGTCCTTGGAGCAAGACGGAGCTAGCAACATGGCACATGAATAGAGACTTGCCGACGC
>JACCDY010203877.1_pt1 | contig 14643 bp, 12 predicted proteins | sample 7446391 | NCBI WGS metagenome assembly JACCDY01 (sample SAMN15323451, study PRJNA562643) | freshwater metagenome | isolation source: river surface water | place: USA:Blue River Watershed | collected 2017-08-18 | reverse complement strand
GGCGATTGACAGCGTCTCGGTGGCCATCCGCGCACCGCGGGACCTGAGCCAGCGTGTGGCCTTCATGAGCATGGTTGAGAACATTGACGTGCAGCCTGGCGAGCCGCCGGCGCGCGTGGTGATCAATTCGCGCACCGGCACGGTGGTGATCAGCCGCAATGTGCGGGTCACGGCGGCGGCGGTGTCGCATGGAACGATCTCCGTGGCCGTGGCGGCCACCAACGAGGTTTCCCAGCCCAACGCGCTGAGCCAGGGCGGCCAGACCCGGGACGTGCAGAACGCCAATATCGCGGTCACGGAGCCCAACAAGCCCATGTTCCTGTTCCAGCCTGGCGTGGATCTGCGGCAGATCGTCGATGCGGTCAACCAGGTCGGGGCGACGCCTTCGGCCCTGATCGCCATCCTGGAAGCCCTCAAGAGCTCCGGCAGCCTGCGCGCCGAGCTGGTGGTGCTGTAAGGCCGAGTCCCGCCATGAACGACACCTCGCTGACCGGCCTCACGAGCTACCACGACTTCAGTGGCCTCGCGCAGCTGCGCAGCGATGCGGCGCGTGACCAGGCTGGCGCCGTGCGCAAGACCGCGGAGCAGTTCGAGGCCTACTTCATCCAGCAGATGATGAAGACCATGCGCGAGGCCGTCGAGCGCAGCGACCTGGTGGAGAACAAGGACGCCGACACCTTCCAGGACATGATGGACAAGGAAGTGGCGAACAAGATGGCGCAGCGCAGCGCGCTGGGCCTGGCCGACATGATCGAGCGGTCCATGGCGCAGCGGGGCGAGGCCACTGCGGCGGCAGCGTTGTCGGCGCGGGAGAAGTCCTGGCCCCTGCAGGTGCCGGCGCAGGCTCTGCCGCTGGCAGGCGCCGAGCGCAGCGCCTTGCCCCTTCCTCGGGCGGCGGCGGGTGCCTACCCGCTGCAGCAGCGGGGCCTGCCGGCCACGCCGGCGCAGGGTGGCCCGCGCGGCCAGGGAGGTGCTGAATGAGCGACCTGCTTTCCATCGGCAGTTCCGGCATCGGCGCGTACCAGCGGGCGCTGGCGACGGTGTCCAACAACATCGCCAACACCGCCACCGACGGCTACAGCCGCCAAGATGTGACGCTGGCCTCCAACCAGCCGACGCTGGTGGGCACCGGGTACCTGGGCACGGGCGCCCGCTTCGACGCGGTGCGGCGCCAGTACGACGCCTTCGTCGAGGCCAACCTGCGAAACAGCAACAGCGAGCTCAAGGGCCAGGAGCCGCTGGTCAGCTACGTCAACCGACTGATTGACATCATGGGCGACGACAGCATCGGCCTGACGTCGGCAATGAACCAGTTCTTCGAGTCGGCCCGCAACCTGGCCAGCGACCCGGCATCCACCGTGCAGCGAAGCAGCTTCCTGCGGGATGCGGACGGCGTGGCGGCGCGCTTCCAGCAGCTGGCCGGGCAGATGGAGCTGCTGGACACCGAGACCCGCCAGGCGATCCAGACCGACATCGGCAAGATCAACTCGCTGACCGCGCAGCTGGCCGAGGTGAACCGGCAGATGTCCAAGCATGCGGACGTCAACAAGCAGCCCGCGGAACTGCTGGACCAGCGTGACAAGCTGCTGCGGGACCTGTCCTCCCTGACCACCATCAAGACCAGCTTCTCCGCCAACGGCTCCATCCTGGTGAGCGTGGGCGACGTGATCAGCCAGGGCGTGCTGGTGGAAGGCAACAAGTTCCGCGAGATCGGGCTGTCCAATGCCCGGGGGCTGGAGCCGAACAAGCTGCAGTTCGTGATCGACCCATATGGCGAGACGGAGTCCCTGCCGAACCTGGTGTCGGGTTCCATTGGGGGGACGCTGGCGTTCCGGGAGCAGGTGCTCAATCCCGCGCGGGAGGTGCTGGACAGCCTGGCGCAGAAGGTGGCCCAGGAGATCAACACCATCCACGCCAACGGCATCGATGCCCAGGGGCGCCTGGGGGGTGACCTGTTCACCTTCGACCCGGCGGCCACGGGGGCCGCATCCGGCATCCGGCTGGCGATCACGGATGGCAGCCGGGTGTCGGCCGCCGCCCAGTTCCGCATCACGGACGATTCCCTCAACACGGGCATCGCCGATGCAGCCGTTTCCTACAGCGAACCGGCCTATGGCGGTGCGAGCGCCCTGTATCGCGGCCTGGCGGAGGGGCAGTGGCCCCAGGTCGCGGGGGAGACCTTCAGCCTGGGCGGCACGCAGACCATCGCGTCACTGGGTGTGGCCAGGCTGGGGATGCAGGACCTCGTGCTGACGCTGCAGCAGCCTGCCAGCGGGCAGAGCCTGCAGGTCTTCACGCGCGACGGCCGTCACCTCCTGGGCACCTCCTTGTCTCCCCAGCAGGAGGCCTTCGTGATGCGGACGGCCGCCGGCATGGAGGAGGGCGCCACCTACAGCGCCAGTTACCTGAACCAGGGCAGCTTCCTGGGGATGGACCTGTTCCTGGGCGCCCGGGCGGGCGTGCAGGAGGTGCAGCAGTTCGATCCGACCACGGGCAAGCCGGCTGCGCCTTCGCTGGCGCCGGCGGCCCTGCAGGGGCGGGTGCTTGCCGCCAGCCTTTCCAGCCCGATCCAGGCGGACACCTATCGCCTCAATGGGGTCAGCCTGGCGGCGCTGTCCGATGCCGACGGTGTGCTCGACGCGCAGGACCTCGTCGCCTGGCTCAACGGACACACGAGCCAAACCGGCGTCACGGCGTCGCTGGTCGACGGCGCGATCCGCCTGTCCCGCCCGGAGGGGAATACGCAGGACGACATCCGATTGGGCGTCGGCGCGAACGGCGATGCCAGCGACCTCGCGGCCCTGGGTTACGACAGCGCGGTCTACCTGGAGGGCTCGGCGAGGGATGACCTGCTGGTGTTCGTCACGGCCAATACCGTGGCGCCGTCCAGCATGACCGTCACATCCCAGTTCGCGGGACTGGAGGGCGACGCGAAGCAGACCCTGCGCTCCCAGACCCTGGCGGTGCAGTTCCTGCGGCCCGCCGGTGCGCCTGCCGCTTCCACGGCACTCAATTACCGGATCACGGACACCGCCAGCGGCGCGATCCTGGCCGAGCGCGCGTATGACGCCACGGCGGCGACCCTCAGCTACCGCGGACTCTCGGTCGCCCTGTCGGCGACGCCCAACGCCGGCGACCGCTTCACCATCGACGCCAACATCGACGGCATCGGCAACAACCAGGCCCTCCTGGAGCTGGTGGCGCTGGAGGACGCGAAGATCATGCCTGGCGGCTTGACGCTGACCGAGGCCTATATCGAGCGGGTGAACCAGGTGGGCAACATCGCGCAGCAGGCCAGCGTGTCGCGCGATGCGCTGGAGGTCGTCTACAACCAGGCCCAGGAAGCGCGTGACGGCATCGCCGGCGTGAGCCTGGACGAGGAGGCCGCCGCCCTGGTGCGCTTCCAGCAGGCCTACCAGGCCAACGCCAAGGTGATGCAGGTGGCCAGCACCCTGTTCGACGCGATCCTGCAGGTCAATTGAAGCGAGTGATCCATGAAAGTCTCCACCGCCTTCCTCTTTGACCGGGCCACCGAGCGCATGTCGCAGATCCAGAACAAGTTGGCCCGCACGCAGGCCCAGCTGGCGTCGACCAAGCAGATCCTGGCGCCCAGCGACGCGCCGGACCAGGCCGCGGCGATCCAGCGGCTGCGGGGTGAGATCGACCGGCAGGAGAACCATTCGGCCACGTTGAAGAAGGCCCTCCAGCGGTACACGGCGGAAGAAACGGCCCTGTCGTCCGCCAACGACATCCTGATTCGGCTGAAGGAACTGGGCCTGCAGGCCGTCAACGACACGGTGGGCAACAGCGACCGGCAGGCGATCGCCGTCGAGATGAAGGCCCTGCGGGACCAGCTCCTGAGCCTGGGCAACACCCGCGACGACAACGGCAACTACCTGTTCTCGGGCACCCGGGTCAACACGCCGGCCTTTGCCGAGGACGACAAGGGGCAGGTGACCTACCTGGGCGACCAGACCCAGACGCGCATCCCCGCGGGCGTGGAGCGCACCGTGTCCTACACGCGCGCGGGCACGGACGTCTTCGCGCGGGTGATGCGCGAGGCGGCCGATGGCACGAAGGAAAGCGTGGCCTTCTTCAACTCCCTGGACGACATGATTGCGGCGGTCGAGGGCAGCGAGTCCGCCGGCATGCAGACCGGCATCGGTGAGCTGGACCAGATGCAGTTCCAGCTGAGCCTGGCGGTCGCCCAGACGGGGTCGGACCAGCTCGTGGTGCAGTCCCAGCTGGACGTGCTTGAGGACACCGGCCTGCGGCTCAAGTCCACCTTGTCCGAGATCGAGGACCTGGACTACACCGAGGCGGTGGCCCGCATGAACAAGGAAATGACGGCGCTGGAGGCCGCGATGTCCAGCTTCAGCAAGATCGCCGGCCTGAGCCTGTTCGAGTACATCCGATGACCACGACGACCTCGACCACCTCGTCCAGCGCGACGTCCGGCATCGTCACCAGCCTGGGCGCCGGCTCGGGCATCGACATCCAGGCCCTGGCCAAGAACCTGGTGGAGGCAGAGCAGGCGCCGCGCAAGGCGGTCATCGACGGGCGCATCGCGAAGACCGAGGCGCAGATCTCGGGGTATGGGGCGATGAAGTATTCGCTGTCGTCGCTGAAGACGGCCTTCGAGGCGTTGAACGACGCCAGCGACTTTGCATCGCTCACGGTCAGCAATACGCAACCCACGGCCTTCGGTGTCACCACCACGTCCTCGGCCAGCGCGCGCTCCTACAACCTGCAGGTCACCCAGATCGCCACGGGCGAGACCCGCACGGCGTCCTTCAGCTCGACCCAGACCTTCAACTCGGGCAGTTCCTTCTGGGTGAACCTGAGCCTGGCGGGCGAAGCCCTGGACCCCATCGAGGTGAGCACCGACTCGCCCGCCGGCATCGTCTATGCGATCAACAGCGCGGACCTGGGCGTCTCGGCCCAATTGATCGAGACGGATGCCGACGGGGACGGCAGTGTGTCCATCGTCCTGACCGGCCCGGAGGGTGAGGACAACACGATCACCTTCTCGGCCTCCACCGACGAGGACGGCACCAGCACGATCAGCGCCTTGAGCGCCAGTGGGGTCTGGTTGCAGGAGCAGGAGCCCGCGAACGCCGTGGTCGTGCTGGATGGGGTAACCATCGAACGTGACAGCAACGAGTTCTCGGACGTCATCACGGGCGCCACCGTCAACCTCTACTCCGCCACGACGGGGACCGCGAGGGTGCAATTGCAGCGGGACACTTCCGGCATCCAGGAGAAGCTGGAGGCGCTGGTGGCTGCCTACAACGAGCTCCAGGATTCCTTCGATGTCCTCAACGACCCTGACAGCGAGGTCGAGACCTTCGGCGGTGCGCTGGCCAACGACAGCCTGCTGCGCTCCATCCGCAACCAGGTCCGGTCGATCTTCCTGACCGAATCGTCGACGCCGGGCACGGAAATCCAGTATGCGCGGCATGCGGGCTTGAGCATCCAGCGTGATGGGCGGCTGAAGCTCGACACGGACAAGCTCGAAGCCGCCTTGCAGGACAACTTCGACGACACGGTCATGATGTTCACGGCCGGGCGAAGCAACAACAGCGTCTATGGCAGTGTCGACAGCGGATTGGCGGGCGATGCCGTCAAGACGATCGACAAGATGCTGCGGTCGACGGGGGTGATCGCGTCCCAGGTCGAGACCGTCAGCGACCAGGTCGACAAGTACGAGGACCAGCTCGCCAAGCTCGAGGCCCGGATGGCGCAGCTGCTCGAACGGTACCTCAAGCAGTTTGCTGCCATGGACGACATTGTGAGTCAGTCGGCCAAGACGCGAGAACGTTTGTCTAGCAGTTTCATCGATTGGCGGGACTAAGAGGCTAAGTCCCGGGCCAGGCGCCATGACCCGGAGATCCCGCTCTCAAGTTTTCCAGGTGTGATCCGATTCCGCCTATGACGCCCCGTGGACCGGGGCGGGCGGGGCCTGTGCTTTCGTGCATCCAGCGCGGACAGGGCTCGAAAGGATCCACCATGAGCGCAGACAAGATTTCCGTAATGCATGCGCCCGCCGAGCGGGTGGCAACGGCCATGGCCGCACAGGCGGCCCAGGCGGCCTCGGGCCCGGAGAAGGCGGCGCCCGCGACGCCGGCGGCCAAGGCGCCCGAGCTGCCCCAGCGGGCCGAGATCGACTATGACCCCAGCAAGCGGCGTGAGCAGCTGCAGGAGGCCATCGACAAGCTCAACGAGCAGATGCGCAAGAACGGGCGCGCCCTGGAGTTCGGGGTGGACGAGAAGCTCAATCGCTTCGTCGTCACGGTCAAGAACAGTGAGACCGGGCACGTCGTGCGGCAGGTCCCGGACGAAACCCTGCTGAAAGTGGCGCATCACCTGGAGGACGTGAAGGGCCTCCTGCAGGACGAGCGCATCTGAGGCGGAAAAATTTTCCGCCGAGCTCTCAAGCCCCGACCACTCGATCCGATTCACCAGTCAACAGGAAATCGAAAGCGGCTTTCTGTGGCAATAGGCAGGTCCTACTCCGAACGGTTCCTGCCAACCCTGTGAAACCCAAATTGAAGGAGTAAGACCATGTCTGTGATCAACACGAACGTCAAGTCTCTGGTTGCCCAAAACGCCCTGACGGTGAACAACCGATCCCTGAGCAAGGCCATGGAGCAACTGTCCACCGGCCGCCGCATCAACAGTGCCGGCGACGACGCTGCCGGCCTGGCGATCAGCAACAAGATGACCGCGCAGATCCGCGGCCTGAACCAGGCCGTGCGCAACGCCAACGACGGCATCTCGCTGCTGCAGACGGCGGAAGGCGCCACCCAGGAAATCACCAACATGCTCCAGCGCATGCGTGAACTGGCAGTGCAGGCGGCCAACGACACCTACTCCACGGCCGACCGCTCGGCACTGCAGCTGGAGTACGACGAGCTGGCGGATGAAATCACCCGCATCTCGGACAACACCAAGTGGAACAACATGGAGATCTTCAAGACCTCCGCTTCGACGGCCATCGGCTCGGCCGGTGTCGTGAAGTTCCAGGTGGGTATCGACGGAACGACGGGCATGACCATCTCGGCGACTTTCGAGGCGCTGGATGCCACGACCCTTTCCGCGGCCAACGCCGTCCTGACCACCCAGGTCGGTGCGCAGTCCGCACTGACGGCACTGGACGCGGCAATCACGACGGTGGATACTTTCCGCGCCAAGCTGGGCTCCAAAATCAGCCGACTGACCTACGCAGCCGACAACCTGGCCAATATCTCGACTAACACGGCGGCCTCCCGCAGTCGGATCCAGGACACCGATTACGCAGCGGCAACGACGGAGCTGGCGCGTACACAGATCATCCAGCAGGCGGCAACGGCCATCCTGGCCCAGGCGAATCAGCAGCCACAGTCGGTGTTGACGCTGCTGCAATAAGCAGGCGCAGCGCGCCCTGGAAGAGAGCCTGTCAAGGCTCTCTTTTTTTTGGCATTGATGTTGCTGGGAATGCGTGAATCCATCATTGAGTACTCCCAATGGCCACTACTGCCTGCCCGATCTGCGGCGCCCGTCAGGTCCTGTCGGAAAAGACTTGCCGTCGCAAGCCCTACGTCGGCAAGACCTTGCAGCACCGGCATTGTCCTGCCTGCGGATTCTCCCAGTTCGAGGACAACCAGGAGAGCATCAACACCCTGTTCAACAAGGGGGAGCTCGACGACAAGCGCAGGAGTCACCGGAACGCCAACGCCCAGCGCCCCGGGCGGGAGTTTCACATGGCCAAGTTGGGCATCGAACTGCTCGGGAAGACGCCCAAGTCCATCACGTTCTTTGGCGCGGGAACCAATACCGACCACCAGTGGGTGAGCGATCGGTATCCAGGGATCAAGCCGAAGCTGGTGGACCTGTACAACGTGCAGGAGCACCCAGCTTATGAATCCATCGAATCGGCCACGCCATCATCCCTGGTGATTGCGTGCGAGGTGATCGAGCACTTCTCGGATCCCGTCAGGCACTTCGAATCCCTGTTCAGGATCGTTGCGGAGGATGGTCTTCTCATCTGCAGCACCAACGTCGATGACGGCTCTGACATCGAGTTGCACAACTACCCCTTCATTCCCGGCCATACGGCGTATTGGTCGCCCCTGTCCTTGATCGCGATAGGCGGCCAGTATGGGTACATGGTGGACTTCAGGGCGCCCGACGTCTGCTTCTCCAAGAACTGGCCCCGCAAGCGCTACGTGCTGTTCTTCAAGCACGCGCAAACCATGCTGTCCATTTCGGAATACTTCGGGCGCCATCTGGCGGCTCCCTCCGAATGAACGGCCGGCGCCATCCCCCTCTGAAGGGATGGCTGCCAGGTGGCTCAGGCATCACACCCGCTCGACCTGGCCATTGACCGCCGCATTCAACGCCTTCGCTGCGGTCAGCGCCACTTGGTAGGGGTTGCACAGGGATTCCTGCGCCTCATTGTCGAAGTTGCTGCGTCTCATGCCCGTATCCGTGCGGCCGGGAACAATGCAGTTGACCCGGATGCCGTCCTCTGCCCACTCTTCGCTCAATCCCTGCGTGAGATTGACGATGGCAGCCTTGGTGGCGGCATAAACAGCATGGTTCGCTCGTCCACGGGTGTACGACGAGGATGCAAACTGCAGCAGTACCCCCCGGGTTTCCTTCAAGGGCGCATGGCTCCACTTCGCAATCCAGGTGGCGCCGAGCAGGTTGATCTGGATCTGGGCCGCGATGTCCTCGGAGGACAGCGCTGTCAGCGGCCCGGTGCGCAGAAGTCCAGCGGCGTTCACGATGACGTCGATGCTGCCAAGCGCCTTCCAGGCATCTGCAATCGCCTGGCGGACATCTTCCTCCTTCGCGATGTCGCAGCCATTCGAGCGTGACCGTGAAATCACGTTCGAGCCCGCGTTCTCCATGACGTCCGCCAGGGCCTTTCCGATTCCGGCCGTTCCGCCGAAGATCAATGCATTCTTGCCGCGAACGTCGATGCCGGGCTTGTCCACCGACTGGGAGGACACCCGCATCCGGAACATTTCGTCTGCCAGCACCAGGTCGATCGGGTTGGTGATCTTGATGTTTTCCTCGCTGCCCTGGACGATGCGGACCTGGCCCATGGGGTTGCACTCCAGGTAGATTCCGCAATCGTCCGTGAACTGCTGCAATCGTTCCTCGCCGACCTGGGCGTAGCAGGCGGCCAGCGTCCTGTACCTGAAGGCCTGAGGCGTTTGTCCACGCATCAGGTGCTGTCTTTTGGGGATCGACTGGATGTAGCCATCGCGCTCGACGATGACCGTGTCGGTTGCGGGAATGGCCACGTCGACTGCTTCGTTCTTTTCGAGCGCATCCAGGACATCCACGATGATCTGACCGCTCACGAACGGTCGGGCGGCATCGTGGATCAGGACGTTCTCCGGAGAATGGCTCGCCAGTGCCTTCATGCCCTTGAGGGTCGACGCCTGCCTTGAGGATCCCCCGGCGATGAACAGGACATTCGGGTCGCCCTTGATCATTCCCCTGACGGTCTCCAGCGAGTCCACGGGGGCCACGACCACGATCGTCGACTCCGGAAGCTGGCGCCGCAGCGCTTCGTAGCTGTGGACCAGAACCGGCTTGCCGGCGATGCGGATGAATTGCTTGGGTTGCTCGGCACCCATTCGCGTGCCGGAGCCGCCGGCGAGCAGGATGACGGCAGTGGATTTATGCATATTCAGTCTCCTGTACGGCAGTGGGCAATTCCGGGGAAGTCGTTTCGGGTGGTGGCAGTTCCAGCTTCGCTGCCACGGCAGTCAGCGTATCGAGCAGGGCCGGCGCGATCGCACAAGGCGCATCCGCATAGGCCCGGAGGATCTCGACCACCTTCGCCAGTTTCTTGGGCTTGCGTGTGATCATGGATGTCAGCGCGGTGATTCGCGCAGTCAACATGAACTGCAGGCCTCCCTTGTCCATGGTGGAAGGCGATTCGAGGTGGGACAGGTAACTGGCATCGGGAACCCGCCAGTTGCCGAAGTTCTCGCGAAGGTTCAGGTCGGTGTCGCCCGGCACATACATGTCGACGCCGAGGAACTGCACCGGCTTGAGTTCAAAAGGGGTGAAGGCGAAGGTCTGCCGGTAGCCGAAGTAGAAATCCACGCCGGTGACCAGCTTCCCCTGGTCGGGGTAGTACATGAAGATGTCGATCCATGTCCCGGTGCCGTTATGCACGACCGGAAAATAGATGGCCTTGCTGCCTTTGAGGTAGCGCGTCTTCACTGTGAAGAGGCCGCTGCGCTGGAGCGCCAGGCAGATGTCGTACTGCCGCTCCCAGCCAATCACCCCCACGTCGATGTCCTTGTCGTGGTCAAGCAGCTTGCCCTCGCGCTCATAACCCAGCAAGGTGCCCGAGACGAGGAACATCTTCAGGTCGTTCTCCCGGAAGATCCGGGCCAGGTCTCCAAGCGCCACCGACGCACGCTCGACATTGAACTTGGATTCAGGGGGGCGGACATGCCCGAACTCCGTGACTTCGGGGACATCCTCGCCATCGAGCCCGAACTGCCGGCTGAGGCGGGCGATCGCGACGTCCAGCTCCGCGATCGCATCCTCCAGGCGGCCCAGCTTGCAGAGGTTTCGAGCGATGTGGACCTTGAAGGCTGTCGTCTTTCTGGCCTGGTCCAGTTGGCGGAACAATTCAATGGCCTGTTCATGGGCGCCACCGGTTTCCAGGCTCCCGGCTTTCAGGAACTTGATGGAATTGGCTGCGTCGGTCGCATTGGCGTTGCGTGCGGCCTGGATGCACAAGTCATAGATGCGTGCGATCTTGATGTAATCGACATCGACCTCGCCGATTCCGCTCTCATCAGAGAAGAGTGTGTGCCGCTCGGAAACGGACTTGCAGAGAGTCAGCCACCGTTTCGTTTCGATGCGCGTTCGACCGAGCACCTCGATCAGTGTGACGGCTGACGTCCAGCATTTGTTGTCAAACGCAAGCTCGAAGGCGTCGTGCCACGTGCTGGCGTTGCCTTTGGCGCCTTTCAAGGCCGCATGGGTCAGGGGACGCTTGCAGATCAGGGACTCGACTGTCAAGCGCAACACGTTGTTCGTCGACAGGCGACCGATTCCTTCCCGCAGGGATTGGGTGGCAATCGAGTGGTAGCAATCCAGCCAGAGTTGGGCGCGCTGCGCATCGACTTCATTGCTCACGCCCAATGTGCACAGGAAGATGACCAGCGCGTTTTTCCCCCTCGCCCTGACCTTGGCGATGGTGTTTTCGCTCAGGAGTTCGGCAAGGTCTGCCTCCTGAAGGACCTCCACGAGGTCGTCGTTGTTCCCCTGGAGCAGGGCGGCATTCAGGCGCGCCAGGGTCAGGTGCATCGACGGACTGAGTTTCATGAAAATCTCCAACGGCAGGTGGCGAAGGATTGCCGTCTGGCCGGTGGCTGCAACTTTCGAGCCAGCTGGTTGTTCATGGCGACTTGCGGGTCGACAGAGGCCGGGTCATGTCGTGGCACGGCGCTTGCGACCAGGAGGGGATGCCGACAGAAGCGGCAAAACGTTGCCGTCTTGAATCGGACTTGCCCCATGACCGTCATCAACACCAACATCAAGTCCCTCGTCGCCCAGAACGCGTTGCAACGCAACACGCGCGCCCTGTCCGTTGCGATGGAGCAGCTGTCCACCGGCAAGCGGATCAACAGCGCCAGCGACGACGCCGCCGGGCTGGCGATCTCCAGCCGCATGACGGCGCAGGTCCGCGGGCTGGAGCAGGCGGTGCGCAATGCCAACGATGGCATCGCCCTGATCCAGACCACCGAGGGTGCCCTGGTGGAAGTCACCAACATGCTCCAGCGCATGCGCGAGCTGGCCGTCCAGTCTGCCAACGACACCTATTCGCAGGAAGACCGCAACGCGCTGGACCTCGAGTACGACCAGCTCATGGCGGAAATCGCCCGGATCGCCCGGAACACCCAGTGGAACGGCATGAACCTGCTCAATAACGAGCAGTCGGCTTCCCTGGCAATTGGGACCGGCGTCTCCGCTGCCGACATCACCAGCGAAGGCGTCGACCTGCGCAGCGTCCGCTTCCAGGTGGGCGCCAACGCCAACCAGATCATCAGCGTCGCCATCAAGGACTTCTCCTTCTCGCTCGATGACAGCGAGGCGCCCGTGTCGGCCGCCGTCTTCAGCGGCACCGCCCGCCTGAACGACACCGACATCTCCACCCGTTCCGGCGCCAACACCGCGCTCGAACGCCTGGACACCGCCATCCAGCGCGTCAACGACGAGCGCGCCACCTACGGCGCCATCATCAACCGCCTGACCTACGCGGGCGACAACCTCACCAACGTCACCCGCAACACGGTCGACTCCCGCAGCCGCATCCTCGACACCGACTACGCCAAGGCCGCCAGCGAGCTCTCGCGCACGCAGATCATCCAGCAGGCCGCCACGGCCGTCCTGGCCCAGGCCAACGTCGACCAGCAGACGGTTCTCAAGCTGCTCGAGGGGTGACGATCCGCTGGCCGGCTGATGAACGGCCGACACCGCCGCTGTCGAAACTCCGGCAACCGCCTCGCGGTTTCCGACAGACGGCCAATCGAAATGGGTTACTCCGCCCGCCGCCGCGTACTACTAAGTGTGGCGCCGGCAATCGCCTGCCGGCATGGCATGGCCATTGCGAAAGGGTGCGGGCCATTGCCTTGGAGGACCCCGCGTGATCGACGCCCTACCCGCTGCCCGCTCCCAGATGCCGCCCGCTGCGCCGGTGCGCCGCGCCGTGTTCGTCGACCCTGCCAGCCGCAACCTGCTGGCCCTGGCCCAGCGCGTGTCCGCCGCCGATGTCACCACCCTGCTCGTGGGGCCCACCGGCGCCGGCAAGGAGGTGCTGGCCCGCGTGCTGCACGAGTCCTCCGCCCGCCGCGCCGGCCCCTTCGTCGCCATCAACTGCGCGGTGCTGCCGGAGCAACTCATTGAAAGCCAGTTGTTCGGCCACGAGAAGGGCGCCTTCACCGGCGCGCTGCGCACCCACAAGGGCCTGTTCGAGCAGGCCGATGGCGGCACCCTGTTCCTGGACGAGATCGGCGAGATGCCCTTCCACCTGCAGGCCAAGCTCCTGCGGGTGCTGCAGGAGCGCCAGGTCACGCGCCTGGGCAGCGAAACCGCCGTGCCGGTCAACGTGCGTCTAGTGGCCGCCACCAACAAGGACCTGCGCCAGGCCATCGCCCTGCGGGAGTTCCGCGAGGACCTCTATTACCGCATCGCCACCTTCCGCCTGCGCCTGCTGCCCCTGGCCCAGCGCCCCGGCGACATCCTGCCGCTGGCCTTGCAGTTCCTGTCGCGCCACCCGTCGCCCGCCGGCGAATGGCAGGTCACGCCCGAGGCCCTGCAGATGCTGCTGCAATACACCTGGCCCGGCAACGTGCGCGAGCTGGAGAACGTGATGCGGCGCGCCGTCGTCATCAGCGCCGACGGCATCGTCGGCCCGGGCCAGCTCATGTTCGACGACTGGCTCGATGCCAGCGAGGAGCTGCCCCTGTTGCCCCGCATCCAGGAGCGCGCCTCGGCGCCGTCGCCCGGGGTTCCCTCCATCCCGGTGCTGGACGCCGCCATGTCCCAGCCCACCGAGGCCGACACCTCGGCCGCCGTCCCCACGCCCGCATCCGCCACGTCGCTGGCCGCCTCCGTGCCCGAGCCTGTGCCGGCCGACCTGCACAGCGCCAGCCGCCACCACGAGCACCGCATCATCCTGGCCACGCTGGCTGCCACCGCCAGCCGTACGGAAGCGGCGCAGCGCCTGGGCATCAGCCCCCGCACGCTGCGCTACAAGCTCGCGCAGCTGCGCGCGCAGGGCCTGGGCGTGCCGGGTGAACTCCACGGGAGCGCCGCATGATCGAACGCGCCATCTCCGCCGCGTCCATCCAGTCCATGCTGCAGACGCTGCGCACCCTGCAGTCCGAGGCCGCGGGCGCCTCGATGTCGTCGCCCGGCGTGGCCCCGGGTGTCCAGGGCCTGGAAGGTACCGGCCGCCCCGGCTTCGCCGAGCTGGTCAAGGGCGCTGTCGGCCAGGTCAACCAGGCGCAGCTGGATGCGCGTGACCTGCAGGTGGCCTACGAACGCGGCGATAACGTGCCGCTCACCGACGTCGTGCTGGGCATGCAGAAGTCCTCCCTGGCCTTCGAGGCCACCTTGCAGGTCCGCAACAAGGTCCTCAAGGCGTACGAGGACATCCTGAACATGCCCCTGTAACCCACTGAACCGACACACGCATGGCCACCGCTTCCGCCCCCATGAACACGGGCCTCGTTGCCGGCGCACCGGCAGGCGCCGGCGCTGCCCTGCCTGCCACCGTCCCGTCGCAGGCCCTGGTGCCTGTCCAGGACGGCGGCGCCCTGGCCAGCCCGTCCGGCGGCGGGGTGCTCGTGCCCGCGGCCGGCGTCATCGCCAGCCTGCGCCGCGTCGTGCAGCAGCCGGCCGTACGCCGCGCCCTGCCGGCCTTCATCGTCGTCCTGGCCCTGCTGGTGTTCGGCCTCGTCTTCGCCTGGATCCAGTCCACCCCCTACCGCCCGGTGATGCCCGGCCTGTCCGAGGCCGACCAGCAGGCCGCCTTCGACGCCCTGCGGACCGCCGAATTCAAGCCCAAGGTCGACCCGCAGTCGGGCCAGCTCACCGTGCCGGCCGATCGCTTCCACG
>JACCDY011173059.1_pt1 | contig 14654 bp, 9 predicted proteins | sample 7446391 | NCBI WGS metagenome assembly JACCDY01 (sample SAMN15323451, study PRJNA562643) | freshwater metagenome | isolation source: river surface water | place: USA:Blue River Watershed | collected 2017-08-18 | reverse complement strand
TGCTGGGGCGCGCCCGTGACATACCAGACGGCGTCGGGTTTCCAGCGCTGCTCACGGTACTCGAGGGTGGCCAGATCGGTCGTGGCGTAGAGGAATCCCCCGTCGCTCTTGCGGATAAGGCAGGGCTTCTCTTCAAGCTCCGGACTGCCGGGGAAGAAGATGCAGACGGCCCCCTGGCTGATCTCGGCGATCTTTTCCGCCAGAAGGCGGTCGACCAGCGGCCCGAGGGCCTCGTTGTAAAAGCTCTCGCCAAGGCGTTCGTCAAAGGTGATCCCCAGCAGACCGTAAAGCCGCTCGAATTCCTTCCAGGAGAAGGCAACGGCCTGCTTCCAGATCCCGAGATTCTCGTCATCACCCTGCTGGAGCTTCACGAGCTCGTGACGGACGGTTTCCTTGATCGCCGGATCCCGCTCCTCGAGGGCGTTCACCTCGCGGTAGAGCCGGACAAGCTCGGCAATCGGGGCCTTCTCCAGCGCCTCCTTGTCGAGAAAGTGCTTCCATCCGTAGATCACCTTCCCGAACTGGGTGCCCCAATCGCCGATATGGTTGTCGGTGATGACATGGTGCCCGAGATGACGCGCGATGCGGGAGAGCGAGTCGCCGAGGATGGTGCTGCGGATATGGCCGACATGCATCGGCTTGGCGACATTGGGGGAGCTGAAATCAACGATGATGGTCCTGGGCTTCTCCACCGGTCGCACCCCCAGATGCTGATCCTGACGGGTGACGTTGAGGGCGGCGGAAAGGGCCTGATCGAGCACCTTGAAGTTGATGAATCCGGCTCCGGCCACCGTCGGGGCCTCGCAGAGATCCTCCACCTTGAGATGGGAGAGGATGGAGGCCGCCACCTCGCGGGGGTTCTTCTTCAGCGCCTTGGCCGCGACCATGGCCGCGTTGGTCTGAAAGTCGCCGAAGCGGGCATCCGCTGCGGGCGTCACCACGGCAAGGGCCGTGTCGATCCCGGCTCCCTGAAGGGCCGAGGCAACGCGTGCGGAGAGGGTGGCTTGGAGGGACATTGGGACGAAAGGATGAATTATGAATTATGAATTATGAAGGATCAACCAAGCTCGTGGGAACGAGCGCGTAAGATCTCGCATTTGCGGGACCCGAAGGGCGGCACCGCTTGCCGGGAGGCAAGTGCCGTCAAAAAGCCTACAGTCTAAACCGCTAACAGCCTCGTAAGCCGTACGGCTTACGAACGCTTGCGATTGAAGACAGCCAGGATCGACGTTGCGTCCGGAGCCTCACCCAGTTCCTTGCGGACAACGGGGTCATTGAGGAACTTCGCGATCGCCGCCAGGGTCCTCAGATGGGTCTGGAATTGATCCTTGGGAACCAGGAAGAGGACGATGTTGTGGACGGGCTTGCCATCCAGCGACTCGAAATCAATCCCGGTCTTGGAACGGCCGAAGCAGGCGGTGACCTCATGCACGGCGTCACAGCTGGCATGGGGGATGGCGATGCCGAACCCGATCCCGGTGCTCATCGTCTCCTCGCGGTGGCGGAGCGCGGCAACGGCTTCGTCCCGATGGGCCTCATCGAGATGACCCCCGGCAACGAGGCGTCCGACGATCTCCTCGATGGCCTGCCACCTGTCGGTGGCGACCATCTCGGGTATGATCGAATCCTCGGAGAGCAGGCTCGCCAGGGTCATGTGACGTTTTATCCCGGTGAGGGGAAAATCGATTGCTCCTTAGACCGCTTCCTCGGGGGGAGCCTCGCCGGACTCCTCGCCCAATCCGTAACGGACGAACTTGCTGATGGCGATCTTGTCGCCCAGTTCCTTCTCCTTGGTGGCCACGAGCTCCTTGACGGTGATGTCGGGGTTCTTGATGCAGGACTGCTCCAGGAGACAGGCGGTGCTGTAGAACTTGTCCATCTTCCCGTCGACGATCTTCTCGACGATGTTCTCGGGCTTGCCCTGAACCTGCGCCTTGTAGATCTCGCGCTCGGAGGCAACGAGGGCCGGATCGACCTGATCACGGGAGACGACGGTGGGATGCGCGGCGGCGATCTGGAGGGTGATGTCCTTCACGAGCTCGCGGAAGGAATCGCTCTTGGCCGTGGCCTCGGAGCCGCAGGTGATCTCGGCGAGCACGCCGACCTTGCCCTGAAGGTGGATGTAGGAGGCGACGAGCCCCCCGTTCCCCTCGGCGATCTGGAAGCGGTCGAAGCGGCGGATGACGATGTTCTCGCCCAACGCGGCGATCGTGGCGGCGATGGAATCCTTGAAGAGGGTTCCCGAGGAATCCTTGCTCTCGAGCAGGGCCTCGACGGTGTCGGCCTTGGCGCCGGCGATCTCCTCGGTGATCTCCTTGATGAACTTGGTGAAGATGTCGTTCTTGGCGACGAAGTCGGTCTCGCAGTTGATCTCGACGAGCACGCCGGTCTTGCCGGAGGAATGGATGAAGGAGGTGACGGCACCTTCCTTGGCGTGGCGGGAAGCCTTCTTGCCCGCGCTGGCAATGCCCTTCTGGCGAAGGAGCGCCTCCGCCTTCTCGATGTCGCCGCCCGCCTCGGTGAGGGCGCGCTTGCAGTCCATCATGCCTGCGTTGGTCTTCTCGCGGAGAGCCTTGACGACTGCTGGATTGATATCAGCCATGGTAGTATCTGAAGTGGTTTTTAGCCGGATCGCCTGCCGGGTTTATTCGGCGACGGCGGCGAGCTCACCGGCCGCTGCACGGACTCCGCCGCGGGACTTGACGATCTGGTCGACAAGCTTCTGCAGCACGATGCGGATGGCGCGGATGGCGTCGTCATTGCCGGCGATCGGGTAGTCGATCTCCTCGGGATTGCTGTTGGAGTCGACGATGGCCACGATCGGGATGTTGAGCCTGCGGGCCTCGGCGACGGCGATCGACTCCTTGACGGTGTCGATGATGACGATCGCGTCGGGGAGCTTCTCCATGTCGAGGACTCCGGCCAGGTTCTGGCGGATGCGGTTCGCCTCGCGGCGGAGCGCGGAGGCCTCGGCCTTGTTGATCTTGTTGAATCCGGCGCTCTTCTCCAGGGCCTCGAAATCCTTCAGCTTGGAGACGCTCTTGCGGATGGTCACCAGGTTGGTGAGGGTGCCGCCGAGCCAGCGCTGGTTGACATAGTACTGGCCGCAGGCCTGGGCGGCCTCCTTGACGGCCTCCTGCGCCTGCTTCTTGCAGCCGACGAAGAGGATCTTGCCGCCCTTGGAGGCGACACCGGCGAGGTACTCGCCCGCCTTGGCGAGCTGGTCGACCGTCTTGGAGAGGTCGATGATGTGGATGGAGTTCTTCTCCTCGAGGATGAAGTCCCGCATGCGGGGATTCCAGCGCTTGGTCTGGTGGCCGTAATGGACACCCGCTTCGAGGAGTTCGGTCATGGTTTCAACGGACATGGGAATGGATGGGTTGGATGCGTTCTTGTGATGTGATTAGCTGGCGGCTTCTTCCGTGGCTGCCTCGTCCCCGAAGAGGGCGGGCTCGCCGAGATGGACGAGATCAAACTTGCGGTTCGAGTTGAAACCCGTTCCGGCAGGGATGAGATGGCCCATGATGACGTTTTCCTTGAACCCGCGGAGCCTGTCGGCCTTGCCGAGGGTGGCCGCTTCCGTGAGGACACGGGTGGTGTCCTGGAAGGAGGCCGCGGAGATGAAGCTGTCGGTCTCGAGCGAGGCCTTGGTGATGCCGAGGAGGACCGGTGCGGCCTCCGCGGGCTTGCCACCCTTGGCGGCGACGCGCTCGTTCTCGGCCTCGAACTCGAGGCGGTCGATCTGATCGCCCCAGAGGAGCGTCGTGTCGCCCGGATCGGTGATCTTAACCTTGCGGAGCATCTGGCGGACGATGATCTCGATGTGCTTGTCGTTGATCTCCACGCCCTGCAGACGGTAGACCTCCTGCACCTCGTTGAGCAGGTGCTCCTGAAGCTCCTGCGGTCCGCAGACGTCGAGGATCTCGTGGGGGACCACGGGACCTTCGGTGAGCTGCTGGCCCTTCTTCACGAAGTCACCCTTGAAGGCGATGATGTGCTTGGAGAGCGGGATGAGATGCTCCTCCTCGGTGCCGGTCTGCGGGTCGCGGACGATGAGCTTGCGCTTGCCGCGGACGGTGCCGCCGATGTCGACCACGCCGTCGATGCGGGCGATTTCGCAGGCATCCTTCGGACGACGGGCCTCGAAGAGCTCGGCCACGCGCGGGAGACCGCCCGTGATGTCCTTGGTCTTGGCGATCTTGCGGGGGGTCTTGGCGAGACGCTGTCCGGCCTGGACCTTCTCCCCTTCCTTGACCTCGAGGTGGGCGCCGGCGGGAATCGAGTAGCTGGCCACGATCTCCTTCTTGTCGTCGACGATGACGATCTGGGGATGGAGATCCTCCTTGTGCTCGATGACGACGGTGCCCATGACGCCGGTCTCCTCGTCGACCTCCTTGCGGATGGTGACGCCGCTGATCATGTCGCGGAATTCGATCTTGCCGGTCTTCTCGGTGATGATCGGCACGTTGTACGGATCCCACTGGACGAAGGTCTCGCCCTTCTTGACCACCGAGCCGTCGGCGACCGAGATGACGGAACCGATGACGACCGGGTAGCTCTCGAGCTCGCGGCCATCCTTGCCGTGGATCCCGACGGTGCCGTTCTTGGAGAGCACGATGAAGGTGCCGTCCAGGGCCTGCACGGCGCGGAGGTCGTTGAAGCGGATGGTTCCCTCGTTCTTGGCCTTGATGATCGGCTGCTTGAAGGTCTGGCTGGCCGTTCCACCGACGTGGAAGGTACGCATGGTGAGCTGGGTGCCGGGCTCGCCGATCGACTGGGCGGCGATGATGCCGACCGCCTCGCCGAGGCCGATGAGGTTGCCCGTGGAGAGGTTGCGGCCGTAGCACTTGGCGCAGACGCCGCGCTTGTTCTCGCAGGTGAGGACGGAGCGGATCTTGATCTGCTCGTGGCCGACCTTGTCGAGGGCGGCGGCGATCTCCTCGTCGATGAGCTGGTTGGCCTTCACGACGGGGGTGTTGCTGACGGGATCCTTGACGGTCTCGCAGCTGACGCGGCCGATGATGCGGGTGGCCAGGCTGACGACCTCCTCGTCACCCTCGTAGATCGGGCGGACGACGATGCCGTTGACCGTTCCGCAATCCTCGGAGGTGATGATCACGTCCTGGGCGGCGTCGACGAGCTTGCGGGTCAGGTAGCCGGAGTCGGCCGTCTTGAGCGCGGTGTCGGCCAGTCCCTTGCGGGCGCCGTGGGTCGAGATGAAGTACTCGAGCACGGAGAGACCCTCGCGGAAGTTGGAGAGAATCGGGCGCTCGATGATCTCGCCGGAGGGCTTGGCCATGAGGCCGCGCATGCCGGCAAGCTGCTTGACCTGGGTGCGGTTGCCTCGGGCCCCGGAGTCGACCATCATGAAGACGGGGTTGGCCTCGCGGCGACCGTCGTTGTGCTCGAGCGTGCGGAAGAGGGCGTTGGCGATCTCCTCGCCCGTGTGGGTCCAGATGTCCTGCACCTTGTTCTTGCGCTCGCCGTCGGTGATGATGCCGCGGCGGTACTGCTTCTCGACCTCGGAGATCTGCTTCTGGGCGCTCTCGACGAGGGCAGCCTTCTCCTTGGGGATGATCATGTCGTTGATGCCGATGGAGGCACCCGCGCGGGTGGCCTCGCGGAATCCGATCTCCTTGAGCTTGTCGAGGGTCTCGACGGTGCGGGCCTGGCCGACCGCCTTGTAGCAGCGCCAGATGATGTCGGAGAGCTGCTTCTTGCCGGCGACCTTGTTGTAGAAGCCGAGCTCACGGGGCCAGATCTCGTTGAAGAGAACGCGGCCGACTGTGGTCTCGATGACGGCGAGCTCGCTGTTCCCGTAGACGGTCTTCACGCCGCGATCGGGGTTCTTGAGACGGATGCGGGTGTGGATCTTCACGCTTCCCTCGGAGAGGGCGAGCGAGACCTCGGAAAGGTCGGCGAAGAGCGGGAGACGCTCCTCCTTGGCCTTGCCGTCCTTGCCGAGAACCGCGCGCGGGTTCTGCGTCATGTAGTAGCAGCCGAGCGGAATGTCCTGGGACGGGTTGGTGATCGGCTTGCCGCTGGAGGGCGAGAAGATGTTGTTGGGGGCCAGCATCAGGGTGCGGGCCTCGAGCTGCGCCTCGACGGAGAGGGGCACGTGGACCGCCATCTGGTCACCGTCGAAGTCGGCGTTGTAGGCCGTGCAGACGAGGGGGTGGACGCGGATGGCCTCGCCCTCGATGAGGATCGGCTCGAAGGCCTGGATCGAGAGGCGGTGGAGGGTCGGGGCGCGGTTCAGGAGAACGGCGTGGCCCTTGGTGACCTCTTCCAGGATGTCCCAGACCTCGGGGGTCTGGCGCTCGATGAGCTTCTTGGCGCTGCGCACGGTGTGCACGTAGCCGAGCTCCTTGAGGCGACGGATGATGAAGGGCTCGAACAGGACGAGCGCCATCTTCTTGGGAAGACCGCACTGGTTGAGCTTGAGCTCGGGTCCGATGACGATAACCGAACGGCCGGAGTAATCGACGCGCTTGCCGAGCAGGTTCTGACGGAAGCGTCCTCCCTTGCCCTTGAGCATGTCGCTGAGGGACTTGAGGGGGCGGTTGGCGGCTCCGGTGACGGCGCGGCCGTGGCGGCCGTTGTCATAGAGGGCGTCGACGGCTTCCTGGAGCATGCGCTTCTCGTTGCGGATGATGACCTCGGGGGTCTTCAACTGCAGGAGGGTGCGCAGACGGTTGTTGCGGTTGATGACGCGGCGGTAGAGATCGTTGAGATCGGAAGTCGCGAAACGGCCGCCCTCGAGGGGAACGAGGGGACGCAGGTCGGGAGGGATGACCGGAAGGACGTTCAGGATCATCCACTCGGGACGGGTCTTGGAGGTGAGGAATCCCTGGACGAGCTTGAGGCGCTTGGCGAGCTTCTTGCGGATCTGCTTGCTCTTGGTCTGGGTCATCTGCTTCTCGATGACCTTCTGCTCCTCGGCGAGGTCGATGCCCTCGAGCAGCTTCTGGATGGCCTCGGCGCCCATGCCGGCGGTGAAATCCTCGCCGTACTGGTCCTCGGCCTCGCGGAACTCGACCTCGGTCAGCAACTGGCCCTTCTCGAAGGGGGTCTTGCCGGGCTCGATCACGATGTAATCCTCGTAATAGATCACGCGCTCAAGCTGGCGACCGGTAAGGTCGAGCATGAGGCCGATGCGCGAGGGCATGCACTTGTAGAACCAGATGTGGGAGACGGGCACGGCCAGGTCGATGTGACCCATGCGCTCGCGTCGGACGCGGCTGAGCGTCACCTCGACGCCGCAGCGGTCGCAGACGACGTTCTTGTGCTTGATGCGCTTGTACTTGCCGCAGGAGCACTCCCAGTCCCGGGTGGGACCGAAGATGCGCTCGCAGAAGAGACCGCCCTTCTCGGGCTTGAAGGTCCGGTAGTTGATGGTCTCGGGGTTCTTGACCTCCCCCTTGCTCCAGCTGCGGATGGTCTCCGGGTTGGCGACGGTGATCCCCACCTCGTCGAAGGAGGTCTTGATGGGATCCGCGTTGAGGTCGGGGAGTGCTACGGGTGCTGTTTCGGTCATGGCTCGTGATGTTGCTGCTGTGGTGCTGCCGTGCGTTGCTGGAAGGTGGATTAGACTGCGGTGTCGATGAACGAGCGGGGCTCGTCCTTGCTGCCGACGCGGACATTGAGTCCGAGTCCCTGCATCTCCTTGATGAGCACGTTGAAGGACTCGGGGATGCCGGCCTCCAGGGAGTTGTCACCCTTGACGATGCTCTCGTAGATGCGCGTGCGGCCCTGGACGTCGTCGGACTTGACGGTGAGCAGTTCCTGCAGCGTGTAGGCGGCGCCGTAGGCCTCGAGTGCCCAGACTTCCATCTCGCCGAAGCGCTGGCCTCCGTACTGGGCCTTGCCTCCCAGCGGCTGCTGGGTGACGAGGGAGTAGGGACCGACGGCGCGGGCGTGGATCTTGTCGGCCACGAGGTGTCCGAGCTTGAGCATGTAGATGATGCCGACGACGACCTCCTGGTCGAACGCCTCGCCGGTGCGGCCGTCGAAGAGCTGGGACTTGCCGTTCTCCTGGATCCAGGAGAAGCCCTCCTTCTCGCCGGCTTCCTTGAGGTACTCGCGGATGCGGGTCTCGGGAATGCCGTCGAAGACGGGGGTGGCGACCTTGAAGCCGAGGGCCTTGGCGGCGACGCCGAGGTGGGTCTCGAGAACCTGGCCGACGTTCATGCGGCTCGGCACGCCGAGCGGATTGAGCACGATGTCGACGGGGGTGCCGTCGGCGAGGAAGGGCATATCCTCCTCGGGAACGATCTTGGCGACGACGCCCTTGTTACCGTGGCGACCGGCCATCTTGTCACCGACGGAAAGCTTGCGCTTGCTGGCGATGAAGACCTTGACCTGCTTGATGATGCCGGGATCGACGTCATCGCCGCTCTCGACGCGGCCGAGGTTCTCCTCCTTCTCGTTCTCGAGGTCGGCGAAGCGGTGCTCGAACTGGCCGATGATCTCGCGGATCTTGTTGCGGATCGGGCTCGGGTCGATCTCGACCACGTTGTAGACGCCGGCCAGCTTTCGCAGGAGCATCTTGGTGATCTTGCGGTTGGCGGGGATGATGATCTCGCCGGTCTCGCCGTTGACGACGTCGAGCGGGATCTTCTCGCCGAGAAGCACGTTGGCAAGGCCTTCGGTCAGCTGCTCGAAGAGCTCTTCCTTACGCTTCTTGTGATCGTCCTGGATCATCTTCTGCTGACGCTTGCTCTCGGCGGGCGTCATCTTGGTCTTGGCGCTCTTCTCCTTGGAGGAGACGCGGACGTCCATGACGATGCCGTAGGTGCCGGAGGGGACGGTGAGGGAGGTGTCCTTCACGTCGGCCGCCTTCTCGCCGAAGATGGCGCGCAGGAGGCGCTCCTCGGGGGCCAGTTCGGTCTCGCTCTTCGGGGTGATCTTGCCGACGAGGATGTCGCCGGGCTTGACCTCCGCGCCGATGCGGATGACGCCGTCGGGTCCGAGGTTCTGCAGGGCCTCCTCGCTGACATTGGGGATGTCGCGGGTGATTTCCTCGGGGCCGAGCTTGGTGTCGCGGGCGCCGATCTCGAACTCGTCGATGTGGATCGAGGTGTAGATGTCCTCCTTTACCACGCGCTCGGAGATCAGGATGGCGTCCTCGAAGTTGTAGCCGTTCCAGGGCATGAAGGCGACGAGCACGTTGCGGCCGAGCGCGAGCTCGCCGTTCTCGGTGTTCGGGCCGTCCGCCAGCACGTCACCCTTCTTCACCGTCAGGCCCTTCTTCACGATCGGGCGCTGGTTGATGCAGGTGCTGCTGTTGGAGCGCATGAACTTGCGCAGCTCGTAGACGTACACCCCGTTCTCGGGATCGTCCTTGATCTTCTTCTTGCCCTCGGGGAGCTCGCCGTCCTTGGTGACGATGATGCGCTGGGAGTCGACGGAAGCGATCTTGCCGTTGGACTCGGAGACGATCACCGCGCGGGAATCGCGCGCGACGCGGCCCTCGAGGCCGGTGCCGATGATCGGCGACTCGGAGACGAGGAGCGGCACACCCTGGCGCTGCATGTTCGAGCCCATGAGCGCGCGGTTGGCGTCGTCATGCTCGAGGAAGGGGATGAGGCCGGCGGCCACCGAGACGAGCTGCTTGGGCGAGACGTCCATGTACTGGACCTTCTCGGGCTCGATCTCGACGAAGTCGCCGCGGTAACGCGAGGAGACGGTCTCGCCGAGGAACTTGCCCTTGGTGTCGACGGGGGAGTTCGCCTGCGCGATGTAGAAGTTCTCGTCGCGGTCGCCGGTGAGATACTCGATCTCGTCGGTCACCTTGCCGTTGATCACCTTGCGGTACGGGGTCTCGATGAAGCCGAAGTCGTTGACGCGGGCGTAGGTCGAGAGCGAGCTGATCAGACCGATGTTGGGACCTTCAGGGGTCTCGATCGGGCAGATGCGGCCGTAGTGGGAGGGATGGACGTCGCGGACCTCGAATCCGGCGCGCTCACGGGAGAGTCCCCCGGGTCCAAGGGCCGAAAGACGGCGCTTGTGGGTGAGCTCGGAGAGCGGGTTCGTCTGATCCATGAACTGGCTCAGCTGGGAACGGCCGAAGAAGTCACGCACCACGGCGCTCAGCGACTTGGGGTTGATGAGCTTCTGCGGGGTGATGTGGTCGACGGAGGGGTCGTAGAGGGCCATGCGCTCGCGGACGAGGCGCTCGGTGCGGGAGAGACCGACGCGGCACTGGTTGGCGAGAAGCTCGCCGACGGTGCGGACGCGGCGGCTGCCGAGGTGATCGATGTCGTCGGTCATCCCGTCGCCGCGGCGCAGCTTCAGGAGATAGCGCATCGACTCGACGATATCTTCTTTCCGAAGGATACGGTCGTCGATCTTGGGATCGAGACCGAGCTTCTGCTGGATCTTGTGACGGCCGACGCGGCCCAGGTCATAGCGCTTGGCGTCGAAGAAAAGGCGCTTGAGCATGCCGCGGGCGTTCTGGACGGTCGGGGGATCGCCGGGACGGAGCTTGCGGTAGATGTCCTTGAGGGCCTCCTCCTCGTTGCGGGCGGGGTCGCGCTTGAGCGACTTGACGATGGTGTCGTCCTCCTTGACGTCGATCACCTTGACGGTCGAGTGACCGGCGCGGATGAGGTCGCGGACAATCGCGGGAGTCAGGGGCTCGTAGGCACGGGCGATGATGGCGTCGCCTTCGCGGACGTCGGCCAGCAGGACCTTGGTCGCGAGGGTCTCCTCATCCAGCTTGTCGGTGAGCTTGAGGGTCTCGATCTTGTAGAAGAGGGCGGCGATCTCCTCGTCGGTCGGGAAGCCGAGGGCGCGGAGGAAGGTGGTGGCCAGGAACTTGCGGCGGCGCTTGCGGCGGTCGAGGTAGACGTAGAGCAGGTCGTTGGTGTCGAACTGAACCTCCGTCCAGGAGCCGCGGTCGGGGATGATGCGGAATCCGTGGAGCAGCTTGCCGTTCAAGTGAACGTCGGTCTCGAAGCAGATGCCGGGGGAACGGTGGAGCTGGCTGACGACGACGCGCTCGGCGCCGTTGACCACGAAGGTTCCCTGCTTGGTCATGAGCGGGATCTCGCCCATGTAGACCTTCTCCTCCTTGGTGGACTTCTCGTCCTTGTAACGGAAGGTCACATAGAGGGGGGCGCTGTAGGTCTGGCCGTCGATCTGCGCCTCCACGGGGCCGATCTTGGGCTCCTCGAGGGTGTAGCTGACGAAGTCGAGGGAGGATTTCTCCTCGAATCCGTAGATGGGGAAAAACTCGCGGAAGACGGCCTGGAGCCCGACGTTCTTGCGCTTGGAGGGATCCACTCCCGTCTGGAAAAATTCCTCGTAGGATTTGATCTGCAGTTCGATGAGGTTCGGGGGCTGGATGGCCTCGTGCAGTTTGCCGAAGGAGATGCGGTCAGACATGGTGCAGGTTCGTTTGGATCGTGTTGGTTACGACGGGAATCGCCGGGATGGCAGCCTCTCTCTTTCCGGCTAGCGCCGGGAAGGGAGGGAAGGGGTTGTTGACTCCGGGGGGAGACAGAAAAATCGGAAGGCAAAAGAGCCGCCTGCGTTCGAATTCCCTCGGGAACTCACACGGGCGGCGTCGGTCAAAGCTCTCTTGATGATCTTGGGACCGTGGTACAGGGCTCGGGACGGGTGGAACTTACTCTTTTACGCGTTGCCGGCCATCGTGTCAACAGGGATATCCCCGCGGCCCACGATGACCGGCTTGATTGCGCGTAATCGGCGGTTCTGCTGATTACTTGATCTCGACCTTGGCGCCGGCGGCCTCGATCTTCTTCTTGATCTCCTCGGCCTCTTCCTTGGAAGCGCCTTCCTTGATGGGCTTGGGAGCGCTCTCGACGAGGGCCTTGGCCTCCGCGAGTCCGAGTCCGGGGACTGCGGCGCGGACTTCCTTGATGACGCCGATCTTGTTGGATCCGGCATCCTTGAGGATGACGTCGAAGGAGGTCTTCTCCTCGGCGGCGGCGGCGGGAGCAGCGGCTCCACCGGCGGCGGCGACGGCGACGGGAGCGGCGGCGCTCACGCCCCACTTCTCCTCAAGGGCCTTCACGAGGTCGGCGATCTGGAGGACGGTCAGGTTGCTGAGTTGATCAACGATTGCTTGGTTGTCGGACATGGTGTTGTTTGGATTTTGACGACGTCGCGTCCCGAAGCCTCAGGACATTTGAGACCGGCAGCCGCCGGCCCGACTGGTCATCGTGTTGTTGTTCCTTCACCCGCCGTGGCTTCGTACGCCGGGAGAAATTGTTTCTTTTCGGGAATCTGTTGGTTTGCCGTGGTGAGGACCGGGATCCGCCCCCTTTTAGGCCTCGGCTCCCTTGACCTTGGCCTGAAGCACGCGGGCCAGGCTGGCGCCGGGCTCGTTGAGGGTGCGGACCAGCTTGGTGGCCGGGGTGAGCAGGAGGGCGAGGAGCTGGGCCTGCAGGACTTCCTTGGAGGGAAGATCGGCGAGGGCCATGACCTGGGCGGTCTCCAGGAGGTCGTTGTCCAGGATGCCGGCGCGGATCTTCGGCTTCTCGAACTCGGAAGCGAAGGTCTTGAGGATCTTGGCGGAGGCGCAGATGTCCTTCTCGCCCACCACGAAGGCGGTCTGTCCGGTCAGGTGCGCGTCAAGCGCGGGAAGACCGGCGTCCTTGATGGAGCGGCGGAGGAAGGTGTTCTTGATGACCGTCATCGAGGCTCCGGCGGCGGCAAGGCGGTTGCGGAGTTCGGCGAAGTGGTCGACGTTCATGCCGCCGTAATCGACGACGATGAGGAAGGGCGAGTTGGCGAGACGCAGCTTGACGTCCTCGACAATGGTGGGTTTCTCGGGGCGCATGGTGATGGGTTCCTTGGGGTATCCTTAGTTCTTCAGGAAGGGAGCCGCGTCCACCTGGATGCCCGGGAGCATGGTGGCGGCAAGCGTGACGGCCTCGACGAAGGCGCCCTTGGCCGTGGCCGGGCGGGACTTCACGACCGCCTCGATGACGGCGCGGCCGTTGTCGAGAAGCTGGGACTCGCTGAAGGAGAACTTGCCGACGGGAACGGCGATGTTGGCGTTCTTGTCGAGCTTGAACTCGACGCGGCCGGCCTTGACCTCCTTGACGGCCGTCGCGGTGTCGTCGCTGACGGTGCCGGTCTTGGGATTGGGCATGAGGCCACGGGGTCCGAGAACCTTGCCAAGCTTGCGGACCTCGACCATGGCGGCCGGGGTGGCGATGGCGACGTCAAAGTCGGAGAAACCTCCCTGGACCTTTTTGAGCAGGTCCTCGAAACCGACAAACTCCGCACCGGCTTCCTGGGCTGCCGTGGCGGCTGCACCGGAGGCGAAGACGAGCACGCGGACGTTCTTTCCGCTGCCATGGGGAAGGGGGCAGGTGCCGCGGACCATCTGGTCGCTCTGCTTGGGGTCGACACCGAGTCGGATCGAGACGGTGACCGTCTGGTCGAACTTGGTGGCGGGCATCTTCTTGAGGACGCCGAGGGCGTCGCTCAGGCTGTACTTGCGGCCCTGCTCCACGAGGGCGTGGGCGGCGCGGTAGCGTTTGCTGCGTTTGTGTTGCATGTCGGGTTGCAGTTCAAGCGGTCATCCTTGCGGGAAGACCTCCTGCGGTTGTTGTTTTGTGAAATTAAGCCTCGATCTCGATGCCCATCTGGCGGGCCGTGCCGCAGAGCGTGCGGAAGGCGGCCTCCTCGCTGCGGGCATTCATGTCCTTGATCTTGATCTTGACGATGTCCATGACCTGCTTCTTGGAGAGCTTGCCGACCTTGGTCTTGTTGGGCTCCTTGGAGCCGGAGGCGATGCCGGCGGCCTTCTTCAGGAGGATTCCGGCGGGAGGGGACTTCGTGATGAAGGTGAAGCTCTTGTCCTTGTAGACGGTGATGACGACCGGAAGGATGTCGCCGGCCTGCTTCTGCGTGGCGGCGTTGAACTCCTTGCAGAAGGCCATGATGTTGACGCCCTGCTGACCGAGCGCGGGGCCGACCGGGGGAGCCGGATTGGCCTGTCCCGCCGGGATCTGGAGCTTGATCTGTCCTGTGATTTCTTTGGCCATGGTACGTTTTGGAAAGGTTTTTGAGACGCCGGTTTCCGGCGAAAAAGGGTGGCAATAAAAGCCCATTCGCTCCGCGGGGGCAAGTGATTTCTGGAATTATTTCACTCCAGCGCGGCGTCGGGGGACATTTTGCAGGATCTGGTTGATCCCTCCCCTCCCCGGCACGATAACAATCTGATGCGCATGAGCACCCGCAAGCATGAGGACCTCACCGGATCCCTCCTTGTGGCCATGCCGACCCTGCACGACCCCAATTTCCGGAGGACCATCCTCTTCATTGCCCGGCACGAGGCGGAAGAGGGGGCCATGGGCGTGATCCTGAACCGCCCCGAAGGAAAGAGGCTCTCGGATCTGGATGACGCCACCCCGGAGCCGATCGGGAGCGTGCCCGTCTTTGAGGGAGGCCCCGTGGAACGCCACCAACTGATCCTGGCCCGCATGACCGTTCTTGAGTCCGGGACCCGCTTCGAGTCGTTGGGAAGGGAGGATTCGGCGCTGATTGCCTCCGGCACCGAGGGTTCCCATTCCATGAGAGCCTTCGTCGGCTACGCCGGTTGGAGCGCGGGACAACTGGAACGGGAGATCGCCGAAAAATCGTGGCTGATCATGCCGCCCGAGCCGGCATTGCTG
>JACCDY011211984.1_pt1 | contig 14674 bp, 13 predicted proteins | sample 7446391 | NCBI WGS metagenome assembly JACCDY01 (sample SAMN15323451, study PRJNA562643) | freshwater metagenome | isolation source: river surface water | place: USA:Blue River Watershed | collected 2017-08-18 | reverse complement strand
GTTAGCATAGGCAATTGCACCATTAATTGTTAAGAAAGAGACTGTATACGGGGGGCTTGCGGCGCCAGCGGCTGCATCATTACCGTATATCTGGTCTACTCTCAGGATTCGTCCGTGCTGCTCTACTGTTGAACCAGCTGGTCCTTGTGGGCCTGTTGGACCCTGTCGACGAATAAGTGAATAAGTTGGACCGGTTGGACCTGAGCCACCGATAGAATTCTCTTGTGCAATAAGGTCATAGTCTGCAGAGCCCTGAGTACCAGTGGGACCTATACGCCAACCACCGCTCGCTAATGGTACAAGCTGTGATGGGCCGACATTTATATATGGAGATGCAAAACCACTTTCAGTGTAAATAATACCTTGTGAGTCTGTACCAATTGTTCCTGAAACCGCGGAGCCAGTTGGACCTGCAATATTAATTGTTCCTGGACCAACAAACATATCCTTCCATCTTGAACCAGTAAGGCCAATTGAATATGCAAGTGATGTGGATGGAACTAAATTACCGCCGATTGAAAGATAATCATTTGTTCCGTTATTAAGGACTTGTAGGGTGTTATTGTAATAAACGGATGATGAACCATCAGGATTATTAAGTAGTACTGTACCAGTTCCTGAACCGACGACTGTTAATCCACCTGAGGGACCAGTAGGGCCTGTTTCACCGACTAAATTTGTTGCAATAGTTGTAATTAGATTGGTAAGAGTATTATCTCTCATTTTCAAATTAAATCCAATAGAGCCTGTTGTTGAAATGGCTTTAATTACCAATTGAATACGACTAGTAAGGGATTGTAGAGTATATAATTGTACATATGTTGAATATGTAAATACGCCGGCAACTGTATCTATAACTGTACCATTTATTTGACTTCCTGTAGCAATTGTCCCAATAAATGTTTCATCTGCTGCAACTTCATTAATATCAAACCAATAAAGAAGATTTCCTCCACCACCTGAAGTACGTTGTGCGAAGAGATTGAGAGTCCAGAGACCAGGATTAATAATAGTTGTTAAAAGCGAACCAATTTCAGTTACGAAGTTTACAATCGTGACTGGTGATGTTGAAATAGAATTTGTTGTAATTGTTGTTTGCGCGCTGACATTAGGAATGACTAACATGTCATTATTGGATGGAGTGAATGGAACGCTTTGACTTGTAGTGGGGCCGTCTAAATATAATACTGTTCCACTGGATATACCTGCTATTCCTTGTGTCCCAGTTGAACCTTGACTACCAGTTGGACCTGTTAGACCTGTTGAACCTGTTGTACCAATATCAACTGCGACTTCTTTGATACCAACAATAATAGAAGGGATATCAGGACCAGGTGTTCCTGTAACTCCTTGTAAAATAACGTAATCATTATCTGCTAATGAAACAAATTCAACATAATCACCTTCAATTAGAGGAATCACATATTGAACGATTGGAAGAGTGTCTGCATTGTTACTATTAATTGCAATACGACCATTAGTATCAGGGACATCTTCTCCATTAACACGTAGCCAAGTATAAAAATATGTGTTAGTACCACCTTGTGTTTTTACAAGTTGTACTGAATAATACATTTCATAGACGACTGTCTTACTAACAGTAATTTTAGAGCCATCAACTAATGTGATTCCTTGTTCAACAACTGTATTATCATATATATATGTTGTTTCAACATTTGTTGGTAATGCAAGGTTTCCGCGTAAAAAATAACTAGCGACGATATTAGTTCCTTGAGCTGATATACCTGTTGGTCCTTGGAGACCTGTGGGGCCTTGGGAGCCCGTTGGGCCTGTTGGTCCTGTTGGTCCTGTTGGTCCTGTTGGTCCTGTTGGGCCTTGAGAACCTGTGAAGCCAGTATCACCTTTAGGTCCTCCAAATGGACCAGTAGGGCCTTGAGAACCTGATGGTCCTGTATAGCCGGTTGTGCCTTGTGAGCCTGTTTGTCCTGTATAACCTGTTGCACCTTGTGAGCCTGTTTGTCCAGTAAAACCTGTTAAACCTTGTGAGCCCGTAGAGCCTTGTGAGCCTGTAGGGCCTTGGGAACCAGTTGTGCCTTGTGAGCCTGTTTGTCCTGTATTACCTGTAGCGCCTTGTAATCCCTGGGAACCTGTTGGTCCAGTATCGCCTTTAGGTCCTCCAAATGGACCAGTAGGGCCGGTTGCGCCTAATCCAGTCGCGCCCATACCAGTAGGGCCAGTAGGTCCTGTGGGCCCAGAGCCAGCACCGAAGCCCCAGATTTTGAGGCGAATAATATCTGAACCTTCAGGTTGATACACAGCAGTCTTCGAAGCTAAACCTGAGGCAACAGGAATCCAAAAGAAAATATGTCCAACAACCTTTGAAATCTCCATTGCGGTAAAACCATTAGAGGGTTGTAAATCAGTTGAACGAATGACCAATGTATTATATTGATAATAGTCTGTGTAGAACATAAATTCAAACCATGAGAAACGTGTTTGTAGATTTTCCCAAGTATCAAGCATACCACCTGGCCATGCTGCACTGAAATCAATTGGTGTTAAATTACCTTCAGGAATTGCTGTCTGATAGTCAAGAATAAGTGTTGTGTCATCGGAATAGACAGTGGCTCCTGTAGGTCCTTCTGGTCCAATAGGTCCTCTAATACCTAATGGTCCCTGAGGACCAGTAGGACCAGTATCGCCGTCGGTTCCGTCAGCACCTGCTGGACCAGTAGGACCAGGTGGGCTACCATAAGGACCAGTGGGTCCAGTATCACCAGCGGCCCCTTCAGGGCCTTGAGGTCCAATCATACTTGCTGGACATAATCGCGAGCACACGAGAGCATAGGCTTTTCTTAGCTCTGTTACATCACTTTCTGAACTCATCTCTAATAGTCCATAACAGGACTTTTAGATTGTGTTTTTGGCATTGTATAATTATTTATAGTAGGTTTTTGGTGTTGCTTCGGTTTGCCATCTTCTATCTGGTAAATGTCCAGTACGTCTATGGGCAATTCCACCATATCCACCCCACCAATTCCATGAGCTAGCAGGCCAATGTGTGCTTCCAACAATATAAACGTCTGGATTATCACGAACAAAGATAGTGCGCCCTGTGCTCTGTCTTGTGACAAGGACTATTAGGAAGATGGCCATCATAATGATAGCCATAATACCAACAAAAAGTACATCTTGTTCCATTTACTAATTGTTGTGAAGAACAGTTTATGGGGCCATGAGGAGTATGAATGCTTTGAGTCCAATAAGCATCCAGATGGAACGACTTGGTTTACAGAATGTGAATAAGTCACATAATACATTATTCCATAACCACTGTCCAACGGCTGCAATGATTATGATACTGACAATTAGGGCGAAGATGGAGGCGGCTACTTCGGTATAAGCTTCGCGCCGGTATTCACTGCTACCGGATATAGTTAGTCCTTCGATAAATGCACGAGATGCGCTATTAATCATTCTCTAATTAAGCATCGTCAAATTCGAGTGGTTCGTATGAAAGTCGTTCAGAGATTTTCGTGCTTCGATTCTCTGCAATGAATTTGATAATCTCTTGTGCCTTCTCTTCGGATTTGAGGGCATCCGCTAAAAGTTTATTGAGGCTATCTCCACTGAGACCGGCGGTACGTTTTGATTTCTTATAAAGGATACGACCACCGGATGATTTGAGGTCAAGTGCACCGATATTATTACGTTTCATGATTTCCATGATGAAGTTTTCAAGTGCTTTAACACGACGAGTACGTTCACGAATTTGTAGCTTGAACTGTGTGATTTCATCTTGAATTCTGCACCATTCCTTAATTGCGGTAGGAAGTGAAGCCGTATCATTTTCGGATTGAGTTGCTGCCATAGGATTTAATCCACCAGTGGGCATACCAATAGGAATACTTTGCCCAACAGTATTAACAATTGTATTCTGTGGTTGAGGGTTCATATCAAACGTTCTAAATTATTGACTCATCAAATTTTTAGGCTTTTTAGCGCAAAAATTGAGTGACTATTAGTGAGTGTTGCAAAAGATAAAAAAGCCTTATGGAGAGATTACTTAACAGCAGTGATGAAAATACATTACGAGTATTGAATTCAATTTATTATCGGACGATGATGGATATTTTGGAGCGATGTATTGAAGTATGTGATATAGATGAAATTACAGCAAACGCACTCCGGTATGTGATGTTAAAGCCAAATAATTTCAAAGTGAATATTTATGAAGGTCCAGTTGTTTATGATGAAATAGAAAAAGAAATTTTGGATAAAACTATTAGGGGATGAGTCGTAGAATATCGAATAGTTTGGATATGTTAGCATTTAGTGGACCTGAAGATGGAAATGGTTCAGATTTTTCTATTGGTGTGGAGGAGGTGATTAATAATGTTGGCAGCAACAGCAACAACAGCAGCCACAATAATAGTGGAAACAATAGAAAAAATAGAGGTAGAAGTTATAAGAAGCGTAAAGTTACTAGAAATAGAAGGCGTAGAAAGAGTAATAAGCGTAAATAAAAAATATATTTTGGTGGTTAAATGAGCATTGATTAAATTTCATCGATATTGATGTCACCATGACTCTTGCCCTCTTTGGTTTTCTGGCCCGCTTTCTTTTTCTTCTCTTTCTTCTTACTGTCGTGCGAGGCTTTAGAGGTGTCGCTTTCGTCGCCTGAATCATGTTCTTCACCATCACGGATGAAGAGGTCATCATCTTCTACAGGTGCGCCACCAGCGCCGCCACCTGTATTACCATAGTATGCTCTTTGGATAGCGTTTGAGTCATCGGATGCTAGGACCGCGATGTCAACGCTAATAAGTCGCGGGTTGATACCCGGGACTTTTTTGAGTTCTCCGTAGAACGTTGATTCAACGCGTGCAATGATGAGGCCAGTTGCTTTACTAGTCTCAATACCGTCTACGCTATTGAAGTCTACCATTTCCATCATAACAATGTCACCAGGATTAAGCCAGCAACGTTTCCACATTTTCCCGCGAACGGAGGCAATAAATGATTTGCCATCATTGCGGAATACTTGGAACCGTCCATCACCAAATTTCTTAACGATTTTGGCGTAATGCTGATTCAACTCGGCTTTCGCCTCGGGGAATTCTGCAGCTTTCTTTGAATCTCTTGAGTTGCGTGGGGGTGGCATTTTAATGTCTACTAACTTATAAATAATATGCGTTGATTGTCAATTTTTTATCCTTACAATCAATGTATATAAGAAATTCTATCTAAATTCAATTTAATTCATCAATGGTGCTGGAAGAAACAAATTGTGGAACAGAATCCGGACTATTAGGGTCTTCGCGATAAGTTACAATTGTTCCACCATCGCTTCGACAGAGTCCTGACCCGCATTTACGCAATGAGGGTGTATAGCCTCCTCTGGTTCTTCTACGACCTATGGTTCTTTTGCGGCCTCTAGTTTTTCTGCGATAACGTCTACTTTTACGCATGATATACTATTATAATTGTATAAAAAAATTTAGCGCGAGATTAAGGGAAATCCTTAAATAAATCGAGTATTTTCATAACCGTATTCCTTAACGGTCTCTTTAATTTTAGATTTAAGTGTCTCCTTTTTACCAGCAGTGCTAACGCCCTGTGAATACAGGAATGCGCGCATTGACCTATCATGGTCTGCCATCTCAAATGTGTTAGTCTTATCACGAACAAATACCTTTGGTTGAATTTCTTTCAATGGCTTACGTGTAATTGTCTCGATTGACGGTCTATTGCTACAATCTATCTGTGAATGACCATATTTGCAACACAATGAACAATATGTAGCCGCTGCTAGCGGACAGTATTTATCATCATGTTTGAAAGGGTAATTGATAAGGGTATTTTCACAGATAGAACACATAACAATTTGTTAGTTTGACTAGTCTCAGTAATGAATCTGAATTAAAGTTTAAATTTTTCAACTTTTTTTTAGAATTGATAGTTTTAAAAATGTTGCGTTTAGATAGAAATGGCCAGTAAGACAAGAAAGAATTACAAGAAGAAGAACATGAAAGGTGGTGCTGATGCACCTGTAGCGTCTGCTTCTGAGGCTGTCCCTTCTGCCAGTCAGGCTGGTGGTCGCCGTCGTCGTCATGGAAAGAAGAGCATGAAGGGTGGTGCTGATGCTCCTATGGCTTCTGCTTCTGATGTCCCTGCTGCCCCGGCTACTGAACAGTCCGGTGGTCGTCGCAGAGGTAAGAAGACACGTAAGATGAGTTCCGGCGCTGATAAGTGGCGTAAGCATATGATGCAAGTATATCGTGATATGAAGGCGCGTAATCCGGCAACTAAGCTCGGTGATGCTATGCGTGCTGCCAAGAAGACATATACTGCATAAAGGAAGCTCGTGTGTAAGGGTCTAAATTGTATTGATAAATACATCAATAGATTCTCTAAATGTTCTGTGCTGCTGGAAGAACAATTACAACTGGAAATCCAGATTTGATGGAGCCTGCAATTAAAGTACAGGAACTTGTACCGCGGGCTGCAAGGAAGGTGGTTCTCTTCGTGACAAGTAAGATTACTGACCAAAGTATCTTTACGAATGGACTTTTCCAAAATATTTACTTCTTGTATTTACTTGCAGAAGTAATTGGATATACGCCGTTCTTCCTCTTTAATGAAAAGGACCTTCCATCAAAACGACCAGACTTCATGAAGAGTCTTCGAGTAATTACAATTGAAGATATTGTTAAGAATCCAATCCCTATTCATGCTTACGTTGAAATTGGTATGAGTCTTAATCCAGAGCTTCGAACCTTCCTGAAGACACTCGGCACGAAGATTATTAAACTCTATTTGGGCAATATTCTTAATATCGACATTGAAACACCAATGTATTATATTAATCAAAACTTCAGTCATCATGTAGTTGGTGCATGTGATGAAGTCTGGGTTTCACCTCACTATGAAATGCACAGAGAATATGCTGCATCATTAAATCACGTCCCTATTAGTCCTGATAAATCAAAAATAGCCCCATATGTGTGGGAGCCATTATTCTTAACACGTTTCGGAACTGTTATGCCGCGTTGGGTTCCACCTGCTGCTAATGAACCAATTACATTTTTAATTATGGAGCCGAATATCAGTTTCCAGAAGACAGCAGTTATACCATTAATGATGCTTGAAGCTTTTCATAGAGTAAATCCATCAGTAAAATTTAATGTAAAGATTGTGAATGGAGAACGTCTTCAACATATACCATATTCTTCACAATGTTTTCTTCCGCGCTTAGAAATTTTTCGCAAAGGATTTATTGAACTTTTAGGGCGGCTAGATATGCGCTCTGCACTTTCCAAGTACCCTTCCGCTTATCCTATTTGTCATAACTATAATAATGAATACAATTATATGATTTTTGAATATTTATACAGTGGTTTTCCAGTTATTCATAATGCTCCTACATGGCGTGATGCTGGTTATTACTTCCATGAAGAATCTATTGAAGATGGTGTGAAGGTGATTGCAGTTGCTATTGAAAGACATACAGAGAGTGTGGATACTTTTATTGGACAGGGGAAGCCGATATTATTTAGACATAGTATTTACAATCCGAAGGTACAGACTGTGTGGAAGGAACTTTTAGGGTAGTGGTGGGGGATAAGCGGTAGCGTAAGGTCACCCCACAAGTAAGCAGGCTAAAAGGGTGAGATGATATAAATTGCAGATATGTTGATTTACGTAACAGGATATGTGCAATTTTCAGTATTTAGTAGCGGTCACCATGCTACAACTTTACATATTGCTGTAAGTTTGAAGGAACTTGGACATACTGTAAAAATTGTGAATATTCTTGATAACAATCTTAACTGGTATGAGGATTGTAAGGGTCTTGCTACAGAAATTCCAGTTATTCAAAAGCGCGAATTTACTGGTATAATGCCAACTGGTCAAAAAGCTGATTTATTAATTGATACAATGGGATGTCTTTTACCTGAGGAGCGTAGTGCATTTGCAAATAAATGTGCACTCTTTATTCGAAATCCACCGATTTTCTCCGAGATTGAAAATGTAATTTATCCAGCACCTACTCTTAAGCGTACATATGATAATGTACATGAGATTTGGACGTATGATTTGTTTTCTAAAAATGACTATCAGATGTTAAGTATATTAGGGCAATGTCCAGTGCGTGTATTACCTTTTGTATGGTCGCCTCATATCCTTGAGACTTTTACAAAGGAATCAGGTATTCCACCATGGTTTGCTACATTATCCGCAAATGATACAAATATTCAATTAAAAATTGCAGAAACGAATTCCAGTTGTAAAAGTAGTTGTACATTACCATTAGTAATTGCGCGTGAGTTTGATAAACAGAATCCAGGTGTTTTAAAGAAGATTAGTGTTGTAAATGGAAAACAATTAGACGAGCGAAAATTTTTCAAGGATAATATTTATGCGCATATTGATACTGCAGTGAAGCCTGAATTAGAAGGTAGAAGCCGTTGTATTGAATGGATTATGAATCCTAAATCAATTGTGCTTTCTCATACAAGATTTACGCCATTTAGATGGATGTTATTTGATTGTGCTTGGATGGGTATTCCAATTGTTCATAATAGTATTTTACTAAAACAATTAGGGGAGGAGTTGCAGGATTTTTATTATGAGAATAATTCAGTCTCAGGTGCATGTACTGCATTGAAGCGTTGTTGTGAGAAGGGTTCAGAATATTGGACAGAGCAGAGATTGATGCGAACGCGCTATGTGATTAAGAATGGATTGACTATTAAAAGAGAGGGGTGTCGTCAAGTGTGGGAATCGGCAATTTCCGAAATAATGAATACAACAAAAACATGCCCTGTCTTCACATCCCCACTAACAGTCCCTGCAATAGAGCCGGCGGGACTTAAAGCCACTGCTGTGGTGCCAATAACTGGTAAGGCAGTTTATAGAATGCAATTCATCGGTATGTGGGAAAATTTCCAAACACATTATAATTTTTTCACACTTTTGATGGAAAATTATTTCAAATCAAAATCTATTGATGTTCAAGTAATTGGTTGTGGCTCAGAGTATTTAGGTGAAGATATTAATATTCGTATCTGTGGTCCATTCGGCTGTAAAGACCCTGTGCGTGCAGGAATTCCTTCAGTCTTCACTACAGGAGAAAACATACCTCCCCTTAATAGTCAGTCCTGTGCAGATAATAATATTAAATTACAATTAGGATTTGCTCCAATTGATTCAAATGAATACAAACGTTTACCATTATGGATGATGTACATTAATTGGTTTGGTGCAGATAATGACCGTCTTGTTAATCCACGCATAGTACCATTAGAGAAGTGCATTAAAAGTCACGCGGTTCGACCTTCTGATAGAACAAAGTTTTGTGCATTTATTGTCACAAATCCATCAAATCCTGTGCGAAATGCTGCTTTCGAAACTATTAGTGGAATAGGGCATGTGGATTCTGCTGGGCGCTACAAAAATAACTGTGGTGATGCTATTTTTGCTGGACTAGGAGGGGGTGGTGGTGAAGAGAAGAAACTTGCATTTTTAGAGAATTATAGATATAATATTACATATGAAAACAGTTATGGTGAGGGTTATGTAACAGAAAAACTATTCCATGCGAAGGCTGCTGGGTGTATTCCAATTTATTGGGGTGATTCTGAAACAGTGAAGAGTGACTTTGATAGTAATGGATTTATTGACGCAAAGAGTCTTAATGATGAAGAACTTGTAGCACGTATTAAATGGCTTGAGTCACCAGAGGGCTCTGTTGAACGTGATAGAATTGCACAGACTCCAATGTTTTCCGAAGCGAAGGCTGAAGAAATACGTCAATATATTTTTAGTATTGCTGAGCGAATTCATCAGATATCAGATAGTTTTACCGCTGCGGCTGTGGCTGTGGCTGCGGATATAAAGCCTGTGGAAAAAACTATTACTAGACAAGATGGCATCTACGGAAGGACATACTAAGGGCTTAGCCAACTTTAATTATAAATTTGTTACATTTGCTACTGCGCGATTCCTACCATCATTACAGTTATGGTTGCGAACCGTTATGTTACATATTAATGGTATAGGAAAGACAGCATCAGCACGTGTATATCTTGGTAATGATGTAAATAAAACTGTTTGTGAATCATTACAACAGACTTTTAAAGATGTTGAATTTGTATATATACCAAAGGAGGTCCCCGAAGGCTCTTTCGATGACTATTGGGCACCTGAGCATTATGCATGGAAGATATGGATTTACCATCAACTAGCTCATGAAGAAGTTTCTAAAGATACAATTGCAATTTATTGTGATGCTGGTATTATGATTACTAGTATGCCAATTGATATGATTGAAAAAACTATTGAGAATGGTGGTGGTGTATGTTTCATTGAAGACAATACCCAGAAGAATAAGTATTGGTGCTCTGATGCATTTAAGATGGAGCTCTCTGTCATAGACGCAGAGCTGGAGGCAAATCAGATTCTTGCTGGTATTTGTGTAATGCGCATTGGCTCTGTTGAGGCAATTAATCTTTTTGATGGTGCATTTGTTTTATCCAAGCATCGTAATGTGATTGCTGGACCTAAATGGGCTGGACTTTTACCAGGTGGTCAGCCCCATGGTCACCGTCATGACCAGAGTATTTTGAGTATACTGTGTCTTCGTTGTAATATTCCAACAGTGAATATTGATGATGTACAGACAAGTGATTCACTGCGGACAGCACAATTAGAGAGAAAGAATTTCTATATCCATCGCGGTTCTTTCAAAGTAAATAACGAAATCCTTCCTGGAATAAATGATGCATTTGTAATTAATTTGGAGCGTCGTGCTGACCGTTATGCGACATTTAAGGCAAATCATAATGGTTTTGGGGCAAAACGTTCAAATGCATTTGATGGGCGTTCAATGGTGCTAACACCATCTATTGCGCGTCTATTCCGTCCAAATGATTTCTTTTGGAAGAAGGCAGTCGCGGGATGTGCTCTTAGTCATTTGAAGTTGTGGGTGCAGCTTGCATCTGAGCCACCTGAGACGAAATCTTACTTAATCATGGAAGATGACGTGAAGATGAAGGAGGGATGGCAGGAGACATGGAAGGCTGCATTCTGTGATATTCCTGCTGATTGGGATGTATTGTATCTTGGTGGAATCCTACCGCCTAATAAGGAGGGATTTGAAAAGGTGAAGGAGCGCGTACAGGGACCATGGTGTCGTGTAGGAATGAATCAGCATTTCGGCCAACCAATCCCTACAGGTTATTTCCATTTCTGTAATTATGCGTATGTGTTAAGCCGCTCTGGAGCTGCTAAAATTCTGAAGATTATTGAAGAGCGTGATGGATTCTTTACTAGTGGCGACCATATGATTGTAAATCATTGGGATAAATTAAATATTTATTTCATTGACCCATTAATTGCTACTTGCACACAGGAAGATGACCCACGTTACAAATCAAGTTCTTTTAATGATTTTAATCGTATTGATAATTTTGATAGTGATTTATGGACAAATGATGAACGTTGGTCATATGAAGAACGAACTGCGGCACTTGCCAAACCAGAAGCTAATAAATTAAATATTGTTAATGCTATTTTGGATGCACTACAACGCCCTTCAGTGCCTGTAGAACCCACAGTAGCTCCTGTTGTAGCTCCTGTTGTAGCTCCTGTTGCAGCACCTGTTGTAGCACCTGTTTCTGACACATCTCTAACAGTTTATTTCATAAATCCCACAGATGACCAGCATGATAAAATTATGGAGATTGACTGGTTAGAGAATATATTTGGACGTAAAATTACTATTAAACCGATGCCTAATGATTCTAATGGTATGCAGGGTATTGACAATGGTTGGTTCTTATGCTCTCGCGCAGACATTCATCATTGGCTAAATGTTTTCAAAGCATTTGAATATGAAAAGCGCAATTTTAAGGTTATACATTTAAGTGATGAGTTTGGTAAAGATGATATTTCATTTTACACATCACCATTCTGTAAGGGTGTTGTAAGAAATTATTGGCGTCCTGACATCAAAGATATGAAACATGTAGTATGTATACCATTAGGGTATGCTAATAAATTAAAAATTAATAGCAGCAATAATTCATTGCATAATCGTTCTCTAGTGTGGTCATTTGAGGGAACTAATTGGTTTGGTCGTGATACTAAGCTGGCACCTATGTTAGCGATTGGACCAAATCATTATAAATTATACGATGGTTGGAATCATCCTGACCAGACTAGTAGGGTGGATTATTTCAAGTGTCTAAGTAATTCAATCTTCGTGCCGATTGTTCGCGGTAATCATGCGGAGACATTCCGTTTATACGAGGCTCTAGAGGCTGGTTGTATTCCTTTAATAGTTCGTGAAAAGGATGATGATGTTTTCTGGGAATGGATTACTAAGCGCATGCCATTCTTAAATATTAAGGACTGGGAAACTTTACCGAAGGTTGTTAATTTCTTAATGACAAATGAGGAGCATCGTAATAAGTATAGAGATGAACTATTAGGGGCATGGCGTACTTGGAAGAGTGTGTGTGATGATGCTGTTCGTGCACTTATCTAAAGGGTATATAATTGTATATGGATAGAGAATGTCTGCTGCGAATTCATACGTTAAGGAATTAGAATCATTAATTTTTAATGGTGCTGTTGCGGAGCCAAAGCCCGTGGAGCCAAAGCCCGTGGAGCCAAAGCCAATTAATTTTCTTGAAAATTTGCAGAATCTACTTAATACCTCAGTTGATGCTCCTGTAACAGTCCCTGTAGCAGCTCCTGTTACGGCTGCGGCTGCACCTGTAGAGGCTTCTAAGAAACTAACAGTAATGCTTGTATCAACGCATTGTCATCAGGTTACTGGTTATAGTAAGGTATCATATAATCTTATTAAACAGTTATCTGAGCTCCCTTGGTTAAATGTTGTCCATTATGGTTTCCAGCGTTTAATGTCGAAGCAGAACTTTGAGGGACGTGATTATCCATCAAATGTGAAGGTGATTGATGCAGCAGGCCTGGAGAAACCATTAAAGCAGGGATTTGGTTATGAACAGCTTCCTGCAGAGATTGCACGTGTAAAGCCAAATATTGTAATGATTTACAATGACATGGCTGTCATCGGTCAGTTTATGGATGCAATCAAGAAATCTGGTATTAAGCGTGATTTCAAGACCTGGTTATATGTAGACCAGGTCTATGATTGTCAACTCCAGGTCTATCTAGATGTAATTAATCGTGAGGCAGACCGTGTATTTACTTTTACGCAGGGATGGAAGGAGTGTTTGAAGGAGCAGGGTATCCATCGTCCAATTGATGTGATTCCACATGGATTTGATGAGAAGATGTTTTATCCAATTCCTAAAGGTCTTGCTCGAAAGAAGTTATCACTCCCTGATGATTTGTTTTTATTTGTTACAGTAAACCGTAATCAGCCGCGTAAACGTCTTGATTTACTTATTATGGCGTTTGTTGAACTGATTGTAAAGTATCCGTCAAAACAGATTGCATTGCTTTGTGTATGTGATAAGGGTGAGAAAGGTGGTTGGTGGCTATTTGAACTATTTATGCGTGAACTGAAGTTACGTAAGGTGCCACTTGAGAGATTTGGTAATCGTCTATTGGTGACTAGTAGGGATATGGATTACAAGGATGAGGAGATTAATGCTTTCTATAATGCAGCTGATTGTTGTATTAGTACAGCGGATGGAGAGGGTTTTGGTCTTTGTACATTTGAGTCAATGGGTGTAGGTATTCCACAGATTGTGCCAAATCTCGGTGGATACAAGGAGTTCTGTAATGCATCAAATAGTATTATGGTGGACCCTAAGACACGTTATTATCTTCCAATGGTATTTTGTCCAGTAGGTGGTGAGGCACATGCATGTGACCCACATGATATTTGTTTAGCGATGGAGACCTATGTGAATGATTCAGAGTTGAGAGCGCGTCATGGGGCTGCCAGCAAGGAGACTATTAAAAAATATAGTTGGCCGGCTTGTGTTGCAACGTTTATTCGACGTTTGAACGCTCAGTATGATGAACTGGACTCGGACTAACACAATTGCAAAATACTTCCCAACCATCTTTAATCAACCGTCGCATAAGACTCATGATTAATGGAACCATATCAGCATAATAATACTGTCCTATAATTCTACGATATGTTTCATGAATAATAGTAAATTCTTCAATACTATTGTCGTTAAATGAACCTTCATGATTACAAATATATTCCCACATATTATTTTGTTCTATTGCTTGATACATGGAATCAAACATAGCAATTTCTGCTCTGTCTGCTCCTGGAATTCGACTGAAATCTGGTCTATTCATTTATTACTCTGTTTTTGATTTTAACAATTATAATTACTAAAATCAAATTTTATTGGTATTTGGAGGATATATTTATGAACATTGTTTATTCCACCATTTACGCGCTGACTGTGAAGCGGCTTTTGCATCACGGACTAAATCACTATCAGTAGTATGATATGTCTTCCCACATAACAAGAATGAATGTACACGTGCGTTATTATTTTACTTTTTAGTTGGAACTATAATTGTATTTTTTGATTTTAAAAGTTCTTCTATTTGTGTTTGAATATTTATACCTTTTACTTTATATAAATTGTTTCTATCTATATTTAATGTTCTACAACAATCAGATATACTTTTATATACAATATCATTAATTGTAATAACTGTTTTATTTGATTTTGGTTTATGACAT
>JACCDY010018122.1_pt1 | contig 14677 bp, 16 predicted proteins | sample 7446391 | NCBI WGS metagenome assembly JACCDY01 (sample SAMN15323451, study PRJNA562643) | freshwater metagenome | isolation source: river surface water | place: USA:Blue River Watershed | collected 2017-08-18 | reverse complement strand
GCATCACCCTCAAGGCGCATTTGTCGGTCTACCACCCCATCTAACTTCTTGGATGAAGTAAAAGTCGGAGCCAGGTCATCAGGAACCACCGGTCGAACCAATAATTGGTCCTCCAATTTCAGACTGAGGGCTTCATCAACCTTCGCGGATTCTTGAGCGAATAAGGCTGGCAGAGCAAAACCATACGCCAAAACCCCTAAAAACAATTTCTTGAATTTAGGGTGCTTTAAACCAGGAGATGGGCGCTTGGCGATAAAAGTTTTAGGCATATCTGTTAAGTGCTTTTATTATACGAATCCATGAACCCAGATAACCGCTTATCTCAATTAAATACTTGGCTAGGTACTTTGACCTCCAAGTGGTCTTTAGACCTGACAACTCTGCAACCAGCCTCCAGCGATGCCAGCTTTAGGCGCTACTTTAGGGTTTTAAGCAACAAAAATGGCTCTCAAGCCAGCTTTATTGTTATGGATGCCCCACCAGCGACAGAGGATACCAAGCCATTTATTAACATTTCCAAGCTACTTGCGGATGCCAAACTAAATGTTCCGGTAGTTCTTGAAAAGGATGTTGATCAAGGATTTTTATTATTAACAGATTTGGGTAATCAGACCTACCTATCGGCTTTAAATCAACAAACCGCACCCAAACTCTACCAAGATGCAAATGACGCCTTAATTCAAATGCAACTTGCTAGCAAACCAGGGCTCTTACCAGAATACGACAAAGCTCTATTAACGCGTGAATTAGAACTATTTCCAGATTGGTACTTAGGCAAACACCTAAAAATACAACTAGATACCAAACAAAAAGATGATTTGGCAAAAGTATTTAGCTTAATCCTAGAAAACAACCTGTCCCAATCTCAGGTAATTGTCCACAGGGACTACCACAGCAGAAACTTAATGGTTACAGATCAGAACAATCCAGGGATTCTAGATTTTCAAGATGCTGTTTATGGGCCTATTACCTATGATTTAGCCTCTCTTTACAGGGATGCCTATATTGAGTGGGAAGAGCCTGAACAAATGGATTGGCTAATTCGGTATTGGGATAAAGCACGAAAAGCTGGCCTACCAGTACAAAGTGAATTCGGTGATTTTTATCGTGACTACGAGTGGATGGGGCTACAAAGACACCTCAAAGTACTAGGAATATTTGCAAGGCTTTATCACCGCGACGGGAAGGATGGCTACCTAAAAGACATTCCATTGGTATTTAAATACACAAGAAAAGTTGCAGAACGGTATATTGCCTTGAAACCCTTGGTACAACTGCTAGATAGCATTGAGGGCATTCAAAGACCGGATGGGCTAACCTTCTGATGCATAAAACCCAGACAATTCCATGCATGGTTTTAGCTGCAGGTCGCGGTGAAAGAATGCGCCCTCTTACTGACCATACGCCAAAGCCCTTATTAAAGGTCAGAGGAAAAGCATTAATTGACTGGCATATTGATGGTCTTGCTACCAACCATTTGACTGATATTGTGGTTAATCACGCCTGGTTGGGTGAAAAAATCATTCAGCACTTTAATCAAGGCAAGCGTAAAAAATTAAACATTCAGCTATCTGCCGAAAATGAGGCTCTAGAAACTGCAGGCGGTCTTCGTCAAGCCATGCCTTTAATGAAAATTGATGATTATTTTTTTGCCATTAATGGGGATGTGTTTTGCCCACAATTCCCCTTTGGGAGAATTTTAGAAATCACTAATGAGTTAAGAAAAAATGAACGCCCCCCGATGGCTTATCTTTTTTTAACCCAGAATCCAAGCCATCACCCCGAGGGTGATTTCCAGCTAAATGGCAATTTAGTGACTGACAAAACCAGTTCGTCAATTAACCATACTTTTTCAGGTGCGGGCTTGTACCACCAAGATTTATTTAAAAGTATTAAGATGGGGTCTGTGGCAAAACTAGCGCCCATACTAAGATCAGCCATGAGTGAAAGTTTGGTCTTAGGAGAAATGCTGAATGTTTTATGGGTAGATGTTGGCACACCAGAAAGATTGGCTGAACTAAATAGCAATGACATCATTTAATCAAGAATTTCCACAAGCGATTTATACGCAAAGAAGAAATCGCGTAGCCGAATCCATTCTTAAAAAAAGTGGTGGTGGCGTTCTGGTTATCAACACTGCTGAAGAAAAATATAGAAATAGAGACAGCGATTTCCCCTATCGCCATGACTCTGACTTTTACTACTTAACAGGCTTTGATGAACCAGGCGCAACGCTAGTCATGATTGTTAACTCAAGTAAAACTGAAACCATTCTATTTTGCAGACCCAAAGATTTAGACAGGGAAATATGGGATGGTTGGCGCCTTGGTCCTGAGGCAGCGCCCCAATACCTAGGCATTAATTGTGCATTTTCCAACACTCAGCTAGACGAAAAAATGCCAGGATATCTAGCTAATCAAAATGCTATTTTTTCAAGATTGATTAATGCTGAACCCATTAACAGCCAATTAAAAAAATGGCTTAACGAAGTAAAGGGCATGGCAAGAACAGGCGCGAATTCTCCTGCAGCTCTATTTGATGCAGAAACAATCATTCATGAGATGCGCTTATTCAAAGATCAACATGAGATTAATACCATGCGCCAAGCTGGAAAAATTGCGGCTCAAGGCCATATTAGGGCAATGCAAGCCAGTCGCCCAGGGCTACGGGAATACCATCTAGAAGCAGAACTATTGCATACCTTTAGATATGCCGGCGCGCAAAGTGTTGCATACAACAGCATTGTGGCAACTGGAGCGAACGCATGCGTTCTACACCACAGAGCAGGTAATGCAGAATTAAAGAATGGTGATTTGTGCCTCATTGATGCGGGATGTGAGTTAGATGGCTACGCTTCAGACATCACCAGAACCTTTCCAGTCAACGGCAAATTTTCTGGTCCACAAAAAGCTATTTACGAAATTGTTTTAGCAGCTCAAGAAGCAGCAATCGACAAAACAAAGCAGGGGCTAGACTTTCAAGCGCCTCATGATGCAGCTCTAAGTGTTCTAACTCAAGGCTTATTGGATTTAAACCTAATTGATCGCTCAACAATTGGTAGCTTAGATAACGCACTCGAAAGCAAAGCTTATCAACGTTTTTACATGCATCGCACCAGCCATTGGCTAGGCATGGATGTGCATGATGTTGGTCAATACAGAGAGCCCAGCAGCAATACAGACCCTAAGGCTTGGCGAACATTAATGCCAAACATGGTTTTAACCATCGAGCCAGGTTTATACATAAGAAAATCAGATGACATTGATCCGCAATACTGGGATATTGGTATCCGCATTGAAGACGATGCATTAGTAACTGCTGACAATTGCGAGCTAATGAGTAGAGACGTACCAGTTAGCATTAATGAAATCGAATATTTGATGAAACACTCATCATGAAAACAATCGCTATCATCGGTGCAGGACCAGTTGGTTTGGCATGTGCGAGCTGGATTTTGCATAAGAAGCCAAATGCTAACGTTCAGCTATATGATCGATTAAGTGGCTCTGATGATGCGGTAGCTCAAGGCGATAGTAGAGGTTTAGCTGTTTCTCAAGGCAGTCATTTGTTACTTAAAACAATTGGTGCGTGGCCAAATCAATCTCCTGCAATTCATACCATTCATGTATCCCATCGGGGTCATTTCGGTAGAGCCATTGTGCGTAGAGAAGAGTTGGAGCAAGATGCCTTAGGTCATATCGTGAGATACGCTGACATTCACCTATCGCTTAGACATGCCCTTCAAAAAATTGCAGTCAACTCTCCTAATTTTCAATGGCACTTTGAGCAGAAAATTGATGCATTAGATATTCCCAACTTAGCCGATGTGATTATTCATGCCGAAGGTGGACTATTCAAACAACAAGACTGGCAAGAAATCTATCGTGACTATCAACAATCAGCTATTGTTGGTTGGGTGAGGATGAATCAATCAAACCATCACATGGCCTGGGAGAGATTTACCAGTGAAGGTCCCCTTGCACTACTGCCAAGCCACAAAGGTCCTGAGTACTTAAATCTTGTATGGTGCGGCAGCCCAGAAGCAAGTGATCGACGTCTTCAATTAGATGCCTTAGCATTTTTAAACGAGCTACAAACATCATTTGGTAGCCGCGCAGGTACATTTGTTGAGGCTGGAGAGCTACGTAGCTACAACCTGGGATTAAATGCCAGAAAGAAAATTATTGATAAAAACGAGGTATGGATTGGCAATGCTGCTCAAACCATGCACCCTGTTGCGGGTCAAGGACTTAACTTAGGGCTAAGAGATGCGCACACATTGGCGGATGTTCTAACTGAATCAGATAATGTGACTGAGGCACTCCAGCATTATCAAGAACTGAGAAAACGGGATAGAAATACCACGATTACCACCACCGATTTCTTAGCAAGAATATTCACTTCAAAACTTAAACCGGTGATTTGGGCAAGAGGTATTGCACTATCAAGCTTGCAACTCATGCCACCAATTAAACAAGGTCTGACCCGCCAGATGATGTTTGGACAACGCTAATCATTATTTGCTTAAAATTTAAGCAAAAGTAAGCTTCTCATGTTAGAGTTGCGCCCTGATGAAATTAGGTCCGCACACCCTCCCCAATAACTTATTTGTGGCTCCCATGGCAGGGGTAACGGATCGCCCATTTCGACAGTTATGTAAAAAATTAGGGGCAGGCTACGCTGTTTCAGAAATGATTGCCTCTAATGCCATGCTCTGGAATAGCCCAAAAACTCTACGAAGAGCCAATCACGATGGCGAAGTTGAACCTATATCCGTTCAAATTGCTGGCGCAGACCCCGAAATGATGGCTGAGGCAGCAGTCTTAAACATTGACCGTGGCGCACAAATTATTGATATCAATATGGGTTGCCCCGCCAAGAAAGTATGCAATGTTGCATCAGGATCAGCCCTATTAAAGGACGAAGCTTTGGTAGGCAGAATCTTAGAAAAGATTGTGAATACCGTTAAGAAAGATCACCCTCTAGTACCGGTCACATTAAAAATCAGAACTGGTTGGGACCGAGACAACAAAAACGCTTTAAAGATTGCTGAAATTGCTGTGAACAGCGGTATTGAAATGCTCACCATTCATGGGCGAACAAAAGCAGACCTTTATCGTGGAGAAGCTGAATACGAGACTATTGCAGCGGTGAAGGCTTCTATCAAAATACCAGTGGTTGCCAATGGCGACATTAACTCGCCTGAAAAAGCAGCCCAAGTACTCAAATTAACTGGCGCTGATGCATTAATGATTGGCAGAGCTGCTCAAGGACGTCCTTGGATATTCCGAGAAATCTTGCACTACCTACAAACAGGGACTTTATTAGATGCCCCTAAAGTTGCAGAAATACAAGGCATTCTAAATAAACACCTCATAGATCACTATGAGTTTTATGGCGAATATGCAGGGGTTCGAACCGCGCGCAAGCACATTGGTTGGTATTGCAAAGGGCTTAAAGGATCTCATGTATTCAGACATCATATGAATACAATTGATGACTGTCAGAAACAATTAGAAGCAGTGAATCAGTTTTTTGATTCACTCAAAGAAGAATCAGAACATTTAATTTATTTAGAAGCAGCTTAATATGCAAGCCCCTCAACAACATCCAGTTAGTCAAACTATTGAAAAGCATCTCAAAAGATATTTAGATGATTTGGGTGATACCGCTCCAAGCAATGTCTACCAAATGGTCTTAAGCGTGATGGAAAAACCAGTACTTGAGTTAATCATGAAGCATGCTGGACAAAACCAATCTCTTGCAGCCAACTATTTAGGCATTAATCGCAACACCCTCAGAAAAAAACTACTAGAGCACGGCCTCTTATAAACCTATTTCCTATTTATTAACTTTTATTCTCAAAGACTCTTATGATTCGTACAGCCTTACTTTCCGTTTCTGACAAATCTGGCATTATTCCTTTTGCCAAATCACTGCATGACTGTGGTGTGAAATTAATCTCTACTGGCGGTACTGCTAAGCTATTAGCTGAAAATGGCTTACCAGTGGTTGAGGTATCGGAAATCACCGGCTTTCCTGAAATGTTAGATGGTCGCGTTAAGACCCTTCACCCTATGGTTCACGGTGGTCTTTTGGCACGTAGAGATTTTCCTGAGCACATGGCAGCCATCAAAGAACATGGCATTGGTGCGATTGATATGCTTGTGATTAATCTGTATCCATTCCAAAAAACCGTAGCTCAAGAACAATGCTCTTTTGAAGATGCAATTGAAAACATTGATATTGGTGGTCCCGCCATGCTTCGCGCAGCTGCCAAGAATCACAAAGATGTCACAGTCTTAATATCCCCAACCGACTATGATGCTGTGTTAGCAGAGATGCGCGCTAACAAGAATGAAGTTTCTTTTGCTACCAACTTCAGACTAGCTAAAAAAGTTTATGCTCATACCGCTCAGTATGATGGTGCTATTGCCAATTACCTATCTAGTCTTGGTGACAACTTAGAGCACACTAGCCGTAGCGAATATCCTCAAACACTTCACCTAGCATTCGATAAAGTACAAGAAATGCGTTATGGTGAAAACCCACATCAAAGTGCTGCGTTCTACAAAGACACACAATTAGTTCCTGGTGCTCTAGCAAACTACCGTCAGTTGCAAGGCAAAGAGTTGTCATACAACAATATTGCGGATGCCGATGCTGCTTGGGAATGCGTCAAAAGCTTTGGCAACACCGTCACCAGCGGCCAACCAGCTTGCGTGATCATTAAACATGCTAACCCTTGTGGTGTAGCAGTAGCAAACTCCGCACTTGAGGCTTACCAAAAAGCATTTAAAACTGACTCCACATCTGCTTTTGGCGGAATTATTGCTTTCAACAGACCATGTGATGGCGCTACTGCCGAGGCAGTATCTAAGCAGTTTGTAGAAGTATTAATTGCCCCAGCATTCTCCCCAGAAGCTTTAGCAATTTTTGCCAGCAAACAAAATGTTCGCCTATTAGAAATTGAACTTGCCGAAACAATTAACCCTCAAGACATCAAGCGTGTTGGTGGTGGATTACTTGTTCAAAGCCCTGACGCTAAAAATGTATTACCTAGCGAATTACGTGTTGTAACAAAACGTCAGCCAACCCCTAAAGAAATGGAAGACTTAATGTTTGCTTGGCGCGTTGCGAAATACGTTAAATCAAATGCCATTGTTTTCTGTGGTGACGGCATGACACTAGGTGTTGGTGCGGGCCAAATGAGCCGTATTGACTCAGCCAGAATTGCAAGTATCAAAGCTCAAAATGCTGGTTTGACACTACAAAATTCAGCTGTGGCTAGTGATGCATTCTTCCCATTTAGAGATGGATTAGATGTGGTGGTAGATGCTGGCGCCACTTGCGTTATTCAACCGGGCGGCAGCATGCGTGATGATGAAGTTGTTGCTGCAGCCGATGAACGCGGTGTAGCAATGGTCTACACAGGCACACGTCACTTCCGTCATTAATATGCGTATATTAGGCATTGACCCAGCACTTCGAGTCAGCGGCTTTGGCGTTATTGAAGTTCAGGGTCAACGTCTAAATTACATAGCATCCGGCACAATCGAAACAGGTGGGACTGAAATCTCAGTTCCACAAAGGTTGGCCACGCTATATGCCGGCATCAGAGAAGTGGTTGATTTATACAAACCAGATGCCGCCTCTATGGAACAAGTTTTTTTAAACGTTAACCCAAGATCCACTCTTCTACTTGGCCAAGCCCGCGGTGCTGCGATTGCATCATTGGTATCAGGCGGCCTACCCATGGTTGAATTCAGTGCCCTAGAAGTTAAAAAGGCTATTGTGGGCTCAGGAAGGGCTAGCAAAAGCCAAGTGCAAGAAATGGTGAAACGTTTATTAAAACTAAATAAAGTTGCTGGCACGGATGCATCAGATGCATTAGCTGTTGCCATCTGTGCCGCGCATCACAGAGAACTTAATGAACGACTACAACAATTTCGATAATCAGCTTAAGATGTCGACATGATTGGAAGAATACAAGGCATCTTAATTGCCAATACCCCACCCAGACTGATTGTGGATTGTCATGGTGTAGGCTATGAAATTGATGTGCCAATGAGCACTCTTTATCAAATGCCAGCAATTGGTCAACAGGTCACACTATTAACCCATTTCGTGGTTCGCGAAGATGCTCAACAGCTGTTTGGGTTTGCCACTGACTCCGAAAGAGAAGCTTTCAGATCCCTCATTAAAATTAGCGGTATCGGAGCAAGAACTGCTTTGTCACTACTATCTGGCATGAGTGTTGATGAATTAGCCCAAGCTGTCACTCTGCAAGAGTCTGCTCGCCTCACCAAGGTTCCAGGCATTGGCAAAAAGACAGCTGAACGACTTCTTCTAGAGCTTAAAGGGAAAATCGGCGCAGACATTGGGCTATCAAATCAAGCTAATCAGTCTGATAGCCAACTAGAAATTCTTCAGGCATTAACAGCCCTAGGTTATTCGGACAAAGAGGCTCAGCTAGCGCTAAAACAAGTAACCCCAGGTAGCTCAGTATCTGATGGCATTAGGCTGGCACTAAAGGCCTTATCTAAAGCCTAAGTAGATGACACAAATAGTAATAAACTCTACTCATGGCAATTAAAACTGACGACATCACCCCCTCAGAAAACAATCAAGAAGAACGATTGGTTACAGCTGCTGCCAGCACTGATGACAATGCGCTTGAGCGAGCTCTAAGACCTAAGCAATTAGAAGAGTATGTTGGTCAGAAAAAAGCCCGTGGCCAACTAGAAATATTTATATCTGCCGCCAAACAAAGACAAGAGGCTCTGGATCATGTACTTTTATTTGGCCCTCCAGGATTAGGCAAAACCACCTTGGCTCATATTATTGCCAGAGAAATGGGTGTCAACCTACGCCAAACAAGTGGGCCGGTACTAGATCGTCCAGGCGACTTAGCAGCCCTACTCACCAATCTTGAAGCCAATGACGTTTTATTTATTGATGAAATTCATAGGTTATCTCCTGTTGTAGAAGAAATTCTTTACCCAGCACTCGAAGATTACGCGATTGACATCATGATTGGCGATGGCCCTGCCGCAAGAAGCGTCAAACTTGATCTAAAACCATTCACCTTGATTGGTGCAACAACACGCGCAGGGATGCTAACCAATCCATTAAGAGATCGATTTGGCATTGTTGCTCGCTTAGAGTTCTATACAGTCGAAGAACTGTCATTAATTGTTAAGCGCTCAGCCAGCCTTTTAAATGCTGGCTTAGATGATGGCGGCGCTCTAGAAATTGCCAAACGATCTCGTGGCACACCAAGGATTGCTAACCGTTTATTAAGACGGGTCAGAGACTATGCTGAAGTAAAAGGCAATGGCCAAATTACACAATCAATTGCAGACGCAGCTCTTTCAATGCTGGACGTAGATGGAGTGGGCTTTGATGTGATGGATAGAAAGCTACTAGAAGCCATCGTTCACAAATTTGATGGCGGCCCTGTGGGGGTTGATAACCTTGCTTCAGCAATTAGTGAAGAGAGAGAAACTATTGAAGATGTTATTGAGCCTTATTTGATTCAACAAGGCTTCTTACAAAGAACTCCTCGCGGCAGAGTAGCCACGGCGTTAGCTTATGCTCACCTTGGACTACCATCGACCTCATCTAAAGATTTATTAAGCTGACCACTAGAGTTTTCTAGGTGACTCACATCACCCCACTGAATTAACTCAAATCGCCCATTGCTATAACTTAAAGTATTTAAGCTGGCATTTAAAATCTCAAAATCACGTGCTTGAGCTAGCGTTTTATTAGTCGCGGCTCGATTTAAACAATCTAGCACGCCACCATGAGCCACCACAGCAATCTCCTGATCAGGATAGGTATTAGCCCAATGCTTCACAGCATTAACTACACGGTCATAAAACTGCTGCAAACTTTCACCAGATTCAGGCTGAAAATCTACTTCTCGATTTTTCCATGCTGCGTGATTACGCGGATGATTCTGAGCAATCTCTTGATGACTCAAACCCTGCATGATGCCGTAATGTCTCTCACGCAACGCAGGGTCAAAAATTAAATCAAGTTCATGATGCTTAGCAATTGGTTTAGCTGTATCAATTGCACGACTTAAATCACTAGAAATAACCGCTGCCAAATTTTTGCCTGTCATATGCTTAGCCAAACATTCAGCTTGCCAATAACCTGCGTCATTTAAACCAATATCAATATGGCCTTGCAATCGCTTCTCGCGATTCCACATCGTTTCGCCATGGCGAATCAAATAAACAATCGTCATACTTAATTAAGAAAGCGTGATTTTTGCAAATCTACGTTTACCCACTTGAACTACAAACGTACCTGCATCGATTTTGAGCGACTTATCACTAACAGTAGCACCGTCAATCTTTACTCCGCCTTGTTCTAAATTACGCATTGCTTCAGACGTACTTGGCACCAAGTTAGCCTGCTTTAATAACTGCCCAATACCCAATGGCGCACCCGTCAGCATCACTTCTGGAATATCATCAGGCACACCACCTTTAGCACGGTGATTAAAGTCTTCTAGAGACTTCTCAGCAGCAGCGGCACTATGGAATCTCGCAACAATCTCTTGACCCAATGCCACCTTAAAGTCTCTAGGGTTGCGGCCAGCAGATACTTCCTCTTTCATCTGCGCAATTTCAGTAAGTGGCTTAAACGACAAGAGTGTGAAATAACTCCACATCAAATCATCAGAAATACTCATTAGCTTGCCAAACATCTCATTGGGCGCTTCGCTAATGCCAATATAGTTATTCTTAGACTTACTCATCTTATCGACACCATCTGTGCCAACCAATAAAGGCATCGTCAAAATACATTGCGCCTCTTGACCATACTCTTTTTGCAACTCACGGCCCACAAGCAAGTTGAACTTCTGATCTGTACCACCCAACTCCAAATCACTCTTGAGGGCAACCGAGTCATAACCTTGCATTAACGGATACAAAAACTCGTGAACAGAAATTGGAATCCCGCCCTTATAACGCTTTGTAAAATCATCACGCTCAAGCATACGAGCGACGGTGTATTTTGCAGCCAACTGAATCATGCCTCTGGCGCCCAATGGATCACACCACTCACTGTTATATCTCACCTCAGTTTTAGCTGGATCCAAAACTAAACTCGCTTGCTTATAGTAAGTCTCTGCATTAACTGCAATTTCTTCTTTAGTTAGAGGTGGTCGCGTTGCATTACGACCTGATGGATCACCAATCATGCTAGTGAAGTCACCAATCAAGAAAATGACCGTATGCCCCAAATCCTGCAACTGACGCATCTTGTTCAAAACAACTGTGTGTCCCAAATGAATATCTGGAGCCGTAGGATCCAAACCCAACTTAATCCTTAAAGGGGTTTTTGTAGCCTCACTACGGGCCAACTTGGAAACCCACTCGGTTTCCACCAATAATTCTTCACAACCACGCTTGGTGACTGCCAAAGACTCCAAAACACGATCTGTAATTGGATATTTAACTTGTTCTGTTTTATTCTCGTTAGCTAAAGACATAATCTATCGGTTACATTTAATTCCTAGAACATCATTGTCGCATCACTTAAGAGTCAACCCTATGAAGAATTACTATATTGGCATTATGTCCGGAACCAGCATGGATGGGATTGATGCCGTTTTAGCCGATATTCCTAAGTCTGGGAAAACCAAGGTCTTGCTGCATGTTGAAGTGCCAATGGACAAAAAGCTCCAAGAAACATACTTCAAACTCCAAGCACCAAGTGAGAATGAACTACATATTGAAGCCCTTGCAGCCAATCAATTAGCACAACACTATCATTTAGCGGTCTCAGAAATACTCAAGAAATCCCAGCTCCAAGCATCAGAAATTCAAGCCATTGGCGCTCACGGACAAACAATTCGACATCAACCTCAATTGCACGATGGCATTGGATATACCAAGCAGTCCCTCAATCCTGCATTATTAGCAGAGCTATCTAGTATCGATGTCATTGCAGATTTTCGTAGCAGAGACATAGCAGCTGGCGGGCAAGGCGCACCGTTAGTGCCTGCCTTTCATGCAACCCAATTTTCAAGCAATCAGCCTGTTGCGGTACTTAACATCGGCGGCATTGCAAACCTTAGCCTAATTTCCAACACCGTCATTGGTTTTGATTGCGGTCCAGGCAATGCCCTGATGGACCATTGGGCCAAGCACTCTCTTGGTAAAGCTTTTGATGATGGCGGTCAATGGGCTGAGAAGGGTCAACCCATTGAAAGCTTGGTAAATAGCATGCTAGCTGATGAGTACTTTGCCAAAACTGCTCCCAAGAGCACTGGACGCGACCTTTTTAATCCTCAATGGCTAGACCACCATCTTGAAATAAATAATTGCCATCAGGCTCAAGCTCACGACATACAGGCAAGCTTATTAATGCTCACAGCCCAATCAATAGCTCAGGCTTTAAAGCAATATGCCCCTGAAACAAAACGCATTTTGGTTTGTGGGGGTGGTGTCAAAAATACTGCTTTAATTAATTGCCTGAAAAAGCTCTGCACGTGGATACCAAGCAATGGTTTTCAAAGCACTGCAACCGAAGGGATTGATCCACAAGCCGTCGAAGCAGCTGCATTTGCATGGCTTGCATGGGCTCACAAAGAAAAACAGCCAGCAAATCTGCCGGCCGTTACTGGGGCTAGAGGTTTACGCCCACTAGGGGCTTGTTACCCTGCCTAATTAAGCTGAGAAAGAAGATCCGCAACCACATGTTGTTGTGGCATTAGGATTCTTAATTACAAATTGTGAACCATTGATATCTTCTTTGTAATCAATCTCTGCACCAACCAAATATTGGAAGCTCATTGAATCAATTAACAAAGTTACGTTACCTTTAGTGACCAATGTGTCGTCTTCATTAACAGCCTCATCAAATGTGAAACCATACTGAAAACCTGAGCAACCCCCACCTTGCACGAATACGCGCAATTTCAAATCTGGATTACCCTCTTCCGCAATTAAATCAGCTACTTTTGCTACAGCACTATCCGTAAAGATTAGTGGCATTGGTGGCTCTAAATTGTCTGTTGCTTGTGTTGTTTGTGTAGCGGTCATCATGGACTCCTTTTGTTACATAACCAATATTGTATGCCTCAATTCCAATATTTTCTGTAGGGACTTTATGGCAATAGAGCGATATGGGTTAATCCTGTATTTTCCGGCAAACCAAACATGAGGTTCAAACACTGAACTCCTTGTCCTGATGCACCTTTAACAAGGTTATCCTCAACCACCAAAATTACCAACATATCCCCACCTTGAGGGCGATGTACTGCAATCCTAAGGGCATTACTACCCCTCACTGAGCGAGTCTCTGGAGTGCTGCCAGCTGGCATCACATCAACAAAAGGCTCTCCCTCATAAAACTTCTCAAATAGGGCTTGATAGTCAACATCTCTACCCTCTGGAAGAATTCTGGCATATAAAGTTGAATGAATGCCTCTGATCATTGGGGTTAAATGGGGCACAAAAGTTAGACCCACCGGTTTCCCACCAGCGATGGCTGACAAGCCCTGACAAATTTCAGGATGGTGTCTATGTCCTTTAACGCCATACGCTTTGAAATTATCGCCAGCTTCCGCTAATAACGTACCCACCTCAGCTTTGCGGCCCGCCCCAGAAACACCTGATTTTGAATCAGAGATCAAAGCACTCAAATCAACTAAGTTTTTGCCGCCTGTTGATTTTGGTGACAACAATGGGGCATAACCCAACTGAACAGAGGTTGGGTAACAACCAGCCAAACCAACGACTCTAGCTTTCTTGATAGCCTCACGATTAATTTCTGCCAAACCATAAACGGCCTCCGCCAAGATCTCAGGGCAAGCGTGCGGCATTCCGTACCATTTTTCAAATTCTGCAGTGTCTTTAAGACGGAAATCTGCGGCTAAATCCAATACCTTAACCCCGGCAGCAAGCAATTCTTTAGCTTGAGCCATTGCTACACCATGTGGTGTCGCAAAAAATACAGCATCACACTCTGTTAATTTAGCTTCCTCTGGCGTGGTAAAGCATAGGTCAACCCTACCTCTCAGAGACGGGAACATCTCAGCTACAGGCATTCCCGCCTCTTTACGAGACGTTATAGCCGTTAATTGAACCTTTGGATGCTGTGACAACAAACGCAATAATTCAACGCCTGTATAGCCCGTTCCACCAACTATGCCAACTTTGATCATTTAAATCCTCCAATATCGCTATTGTAGAAAAGAAAAAGCCGCGCAGTGCGCGGCTTTTCGTAGAACAGCAAAAAAAATTAACGTTTGCTGAACTGTTTGCGACGACGCGCGCCATGCAAACCAACTTTTTTACGTTCAACTTCACGAGCATCACGTGTTACGAAACCTGCTTTAGATAGCGTTGGCTTCAATGCTGCATCGTAGTCGATCAAAGCACGTGTCACACCGTGACGAACCGCACCAGCTTGACCTGTCTCACCACCACCTGACACGTTTACTTTAATGTCAAATGTTGTACCGTGATTAGTCAACTCTAATGGCTGACGAACGATCATGCGTGATGTTTCACGAGCAAAGTATTCAGCAATTGGCTTGCCGTTTACAAGAATTTCACCTTTACCAGCCTTGATGAATACGCGGGCTACTGAGCTCTTACGACGGCCAGTACCATAGTTCCAGTTTCCAATCATATCGGCTCCTTAGATC
>JACCDY010297188.1_pt1 | contig 14681 bp, 14 predicted proteins | sample 7446391 | NCBI WGS metagenome assembly JACCDY01 (sample SAMN15323451, study PRJNA562643) | freshwater metagenome | isolation source: river surface water | place: USA:Blue River Watershed | collected 2017-08-18 | reverse complement strand
GGGGGCGTCCTACCAATAGCTGGGCCAGATTTGGCGCGGCAGATGTTTGACCGCTATTTCAAGGAAGCGGCACCATTTGAAGCTAGAAAGAAGTCCGAATTCCCCGATGCTGCCGCGCTTTTGACGCTGGAAAACCATGCCAAGGCAACCCAAAAGCAAGGCATTTTGATCTCGAAGGACGGCGGTTGGACAGATTTCGCCAAGCACAGTGATTGGCTCTACTGTGTGAAATCTTTGGATGAATTCGCCGCGCTGTTCAAGTCCACCAATCCGGTGGCAGCGGGCGTGCCCGCGAAAGTCAGTGCGGAGCTCTCAAACACCGCCAGCAGTCTTTCTACGTTGGTACAGGCCGCAGTTGAAAACCATGTCACTGGCGCATATTGGAATGCAGATGATGTCTGGACGGGGTTCTGTCACCGTGTTGAGGCAGAGGTGGATCAAGCGCACTACCTCGGTTATTCGGTGGACCTGACTGGAATTGGTACTTGGTTGGTGGAGCATGACCCCACCATTTGCATCATTGAGGTCAGGGCAACAGTTCAGGTCTCGGTGGACGTGAATGTCGAATTTTTTGTGTACGACACCATCGACCACGAAGAGCTGAATTTTGGCTCTCTAGAGGTCACGCGCGATCATGAACTGGAAGTGGATATGTTCATCACCTTGCGCGGCGATCTTGAGCATGCGGCAGTTGATGAGCTGGACCCATCAATTGAGCTAGCTGGTGGCGAGTATGACGTTGAGGTCGGAGAGGTTGAGCCTGACTTTGACGAGGGGCCATAGACGATATGAAGTTCGCATTGTTGTCAGGACAGCGTGTTGAAGCACAACCGAAATTGCGAGCGATTTGTCCTGCCTGCAGTGGTGAAGTTATTGCCAAATGTGGCCAACATATTGTTTGGCATTGGGCGCACTCTTCTCGATCGCACTGCGACCAATGGTGGGAGTCGGAAACTGATTGGCATCGGGAATGGAAAAATCGATTTCCCTCAGATTGGCAAGAAGTGCCTAGGGTCGATGCTCGGACAGGTGAGCTTCATATCGCAGATGTAAAAACCGCTGCAAATCTAGTCATTGAATTCCAGCGCTCATCAATTCATCCAGATGAGGTGCGCGCCCGTGAGGATTTTTATGGCCAGATGATCTGGGTGATCGATGGTCGAAAAAATGATGCCGATCGATTCAATTTCAGCAACATGCGAAGCCGCCCTAACTCTGACGGGATATCCCAGTTTCAATGGTTTGGGCGAAGCACACTTTTTAGTCGCTGGCATACATTGAAGCCAGTGTTTATTGACTTCGGGCCTGAGCATGGTTTTTGGCGTATCCTGAGATTTGATCCTAAAACCAAACGAGGCCTTGCTGGAGCATGTGATATCCCCGCATTTGTAGAGCTTGCTTCGAGTGGAACGACTGACTTTAGCTCAGTGGGTGGCCCTGCATCGATGTAGTAAATTGTGAGATGCGGGCGATACCAATTTCAGATGATCGGTAGATTTACATGACTTTTCCGGCTGTACCAGATGCGGCGATAGGTGCTATTGCCGCTGCCTCCATCGCAGGACTTCTTGCCTTTCTTGGCTTGATCATTGCAAAAGAAAACAAGACCTCTGAATTCAGGCAAGCTTGGATAGATTCGTTGCGTTTGGATTTGTCTAAATTGATTTCAAATGCAAGAGCGATTCGAGGGGCTGTTGCTGTTGGATATTCTGAAAAGTCGGAGCTATTTGATGCAACTGAAAGCTACTTCATTGAAATTAATCAGGTGGCAGTAGCTGTCAGATTGCGGTTGAACCCGAAAGAAAAAGCTTGCAAGCAAATTTTGGCAGGGATCACCGAGTTAGAGCGATTGATGATCGATAGCCCTTCGGACCTGGTCGCTTGTCGAGCCTGTGAGGACAAAATTATCGAGCAGGCGCAAATTCTTCTGAAGAGCGAATGGAAGCGAGTTCGGCGGGGGGAGCTTCTTTTCGCCGTTACAAAGTGGATTGGCTTCTTTGTGATTTTGGCTGGGGTGGCGCTCCTTATATGGACAGCGTTTCAATCGCCGAGCAAATGAGCATCATTTAAGCAACTCTCAAGATCTTTGGTGTTGCTGTGAATTTGACTCCTGCGCGGAGTCCAGACTCAAGCTCATCATCGCCTGTAGTTATGGAGCGGCAGCATTACGTTTTTTGCTCACGTTTGATGCGCTCTGTACTCTTGCGTTTTGCCGCCATAACCATAGGCGCCAGCCCGCACATCATCGACATGGATGTAGCTCTCATGGTGCAGGTCGGGCATAAGGTTTAAGAGGCCGTCATACACGGCCTGAATGTATGCCGCTTTTTCGAGTCGGGTGTTGGTCTCGTCTGTGATCTTGATTTCGACAAAGGCGCTGGACTTGTTTTGCGCAGCCAATGATTGGCCGCCCACGATCCAATGTTCTGGCTCTACATAGCGGATAGCGATGGAGGTCAGTTCGGGCTTTTTGCGCAATATCCGGCTTGTAAATTCCCCCAGCATTTGTGCCACCTGTTGGGTTTTCTGCTCTTGCGCTGGGCCACTGAGTAGTACGTTGAGAATGGGCATGATTGACTCCTTTGAACATTGGATGTGACTGTATTGATATATCCAATGCATGGAAACCGCTAATAATTGAAATTGGTTTTGCAAATTCTGCAAAACTTCTTAGAATGACCCATGAGCTTTCATTTGGATGATCTGGCCCTGTTTGCCCGGGTGAGTGCGTTGGGCACGCTGTCAGCGGCGGCACGCGAGCGCAACATTCCGGTCAGCCAAGTGACGCGAGCGTTGAATCGGCTGGAAGCTGCTTGTGGTGCTCGACTGATGCACCGGACAACTCACGGTCTGAGCCTGACCGATGAGGGTGACACCTTGTTGCAGCACGGGTCGCTAATGCTCGACACCTCAGAAGTGCTCAAAGCCGATTTGCGCGGTCGGCAAAACGAGCCCAGTGGTTGGGTTCGTGTCGGTGTCAGTGCCTCGGTGGCAGAGTCGCTCATCGCACCAAGCTTGCCTGCACTCTACGAAAAATACCCGCGCCTGCATATTGAGGTGTTGGCCGATGACCGACTGGCAGACATGGCGCGCGATGGCATTGACATCGCCATCCGCACCGCCGCCGTGCATAGCGAAACACTGGTGGCCAGGCAGATTGGCTCTGCCAGTCGAACGCTGTATGCCAGTCCAAGCTACTTGGCTAAGAATGGCACTCCGCAGCATCCGGACGAGCTGGCGCAGCATCACATGATCGGCAATAGCCGTGCCATTTCGATGAACCTGTGGGAGCGACAAGATGCAAAGTCAGGTCTGCAAATCAAAGGGCAGACGCTCACCGATAACTCTGCCGTATTGCTTTCCATGGTCAGGCATGGGGTCGGTATCGCACGATTACTAGACATCGTCGCGTCGCCGCTGGTCAAGTCGGGCGAACTGGTTCCTCTGCTTCGACCGTACTTCGATGTTCAAGAAATCCCTGTTTATGCTGTGATGCTGCAAGAGCGACACCGGCTTCCGAAAATTCGGGCATGTGTTGAGTTTTGGGCAGAATATTTGGCTGGCAATGCATTCGCTGTGTAACGGGACCTCGAGTGACGCCCTCTATTTAGCCATTGCGAATTTCGCTCCATCGCGAAGGCCTAGCTCAAATGCCTGGTCAACGGTAGTTCCTGGCCGACAATCCCAAGTGGACACGGGGACCTTCTGGCTCGGCTGCCAGTATGTTCGTCCTTGCCAAGCAAAAACGGTTGGAAGGCTCGGGTAGTGCCTGGTGAGTAGTACCAGCGTATGTTTCCGTTCTGCTGCAGTTTGAGGTGGGATGGGGGCGTTGTCAGAATATCCTCCATCGAACCCCCAGCGCCCCTCGACTTTTTGGGCCAGCATAAACGGAGCGGCAGCGGCTACAGCTTGCAGTAATGTTCGAGCTGATTGCCCGTCAGGGACGTCGTTCATGCTCAAAAATTCTTGCTTCAATCCAAGATAGCGCGGCAACTTGGGGTGAATGCTGTGAGCCAATTTCTTGTCTAATAAATAAGCGAGTGAACCGGCTGCCAGACTGCCTGCTAATCCAAGCGCACGAGCGGGACGAGTAATGGCGACAATCAGTTCGGAGCCTGCTGTCTTTAGTTTTTCAAAATGATGGTCGCTGGTGAAGGATTCGATCCAGGCAGGGTAAATGTGTTGATGCGCAAATTTCAGACGAAATTGGGATAAAGATTTCCAATCAAACAGTCGATCATTGCTCATGTAAAGCTGCTTACAAGATGCAAGTGCATCCCTGGCGGAACTGGTCAGAAGTGATGTGGCAATGGCTGCGCCTGCGCTGGTGCCCACCAAAGTTGGAGGAAGTTTCCATCCCATGTCCAGCAGTTGTGAAACGACGCCAGCCTGCCACCAACATCGATTTCCGCCTCCTGCAAATGCCAAGGTGTGGATGTCATCCAAATGAAGTTGTGTGGATGAATGGGGCATGGTTTCGTTTGTCCGAATGAGGATGTGTGAATGGAAATATGCGCCCCGACTCGGTGCCGCCTATTAAATATAAGCGACTGATCCACGACCATGCTCTCTGGCGGTGCCATAGGCGGCGACAAGAAGCGTTAGGCAGGGAACAATCAGCTCCAAGCAAGTGCCACTGTTGGCGCAAGCAATCGACACACGCACTGGGACGGAATTTCCCGAACCAGTGAGGTGGTTAGAGCAGATCCTTGGATGCACCCCATACTCCTCATTGGGGGGCAAACCCGGGACGGCACGTCTCACACCTACGGGATGAGTGTTTGCCGAACTGCTATACTCCACCACCAAATTCCAATGAGGAGATCCGAGTAGTTCCGAAGAGTTGGTAGTAAAGAAATTCGCAAAGATTTCTGCTTACCCAGTCCATATAACGAACTCTCTCTGCTCCAAAGCTAGAAAAATCAACGACTTAGAGCGTGTGCCACGCTCAGGAAAGCGGCCCCAGCAGGGGCCGCAGTCGTTTCTAACCTCCTATTTTGTTATCCGGGTAGTTGCGCGAGCGTCTGCAGCAATGTGCGGCGGTTTTCATCTTCAGATGACGTCGCGCCATTGGCCCTTGCTTCCTCCGACCATTTACGCGCCCACCCCATCACTTCCTCAGGATTGAAGCGGATGAGACTTCCTACTCTGGTATGCGGAATACCAAGTGTTTTCCGAACCTGTGGGTGAGTGAGCGTATACATGGGGATTCCCGTGGCTGCAGATAGTTGCCGAGGGGTCAGCCACTTCGTGTTGGCCGGAAGAATCACATCGCTGGCTTTTTGCCAGGTTGATTCGTACAGGGCCCCATGTTCGTAGGCCTCGATCTCATCGAGCGGGTAGATCACCCGCTTTGAGAGCTTGAGGAATCTTGGCCCTTTTCCTTCGCAACGCCAGCGTTGCAAGGTCTTGGGGCTGATCCCCCAGCGTTTGGCCAGTTCGGTTTCGTTGAGCACTAACTTTTCCATTGTGTAACTCCTATGAGTAGTTGAGGAGTTCACATTGGGAGGCGGGTTTCTCAAAAAGCCAAATCAACATGAATTTGATGTAATTGCCTTATTTCATGTTGCTCGGTAGAAACGGCGCAGTCAGAAAACTTAAATTTCATGTCTAGTTGACAGTAAGCTTAGACAAAATATTCGCGTGAGGTCTTTGAATGAGTGCTGAAAAAGAACGACTACAGACAGCGCAATGGGTACTTGAGCGAAACCTTGCTTGGATCGCCGCTGCTGAGGTGAAGGTTGGTGTGATCGTAGCAATTGACACAGCCATGCTTGGTGGCCTTGGAGCAGTATTCAGTGCAGCAGATGGATCCGCACGAACTCAATGGGCCTGGTTATTCACGATTGCGGCGGTTGTCAGCCTTGGGGTTGGATTGTTTTGTGCAGCCATGGCCGTGCTTCCACGTGTAACTGGCCCCGAACATTCTTTGCTTTTCTTTGGTCGTGTTGGCGTAAGTGATGCTGCTGAATACATGGACGCTTTTAAGAAAGCAACACATACAAATTTCATCGATGACTGGACTGCACAAATCCATAGAAATGCGCAGATTGCATGTGACAAATTTGCGTGGGTAAAAAGGGCTATGTTGTGGTCCTTTCTTTCGATCCTTCCGTGGTTCACTGGAATCGTTGCGCTTCTCAATAACAAATAGGACCAAGCAATGGGACTTAAAGACGATCTGTCTGCGGAGATCAAGTCGACCTTTACAAACGGGTGGGACGTACAAAAAACAGACAAGGTGCCGGGCGCTGACGATCTTCGGTTGCACTCGAACCACGCGAAAGATTTAGAAAAAGCCACGGTGCTTTATGCGGACCTTGATGGATCTACTTGCATGGTGGATCAGTACACATGGGAGTTCAGTGCCGAGATTTATAAGGCATTCCTTCGCTGTGCATCGCAGATCATTCGAAGCGAAGATGGAGTGATTACTGCGTATGACGGTGATCGGGTGATGGCGATTTTTACTGGAGCAGCAAAGAATACTAATGCGGTGAAATGTGCCATGAAGATCAACTATGCTGTTTCGCAGATCATCCAGCCAGCGATCCAGGCCCAATATTCGACGACGTTCAAGCTAAGGCACGTCGTTGGAATTGATACAAGCCAACTTAGAACTTCACGTATTGGTGTGCGAGGTGATAACGATCTCGTTTGGATTGGACGCGCAGCAAATTACGCTGCGAAACTCACGAGTCAATCAGGTCAGCCAACATGGATCACCAAGGCTATCTATGACAACATGAGGGATGAGGTGAAGTATCACAATGGACATGATATGTGGCAGAGGGCTTATTGGACTTCAATGAATAATATGGAAATCTACTGTTCCGAATATTGGTGGAGCATTCCGTAGCCTTAGCGGGGGATTTTCGCAATGCGCTCGATCCTCTATTCCCTGCAGGCGTTGGTCGTTGGCTGTCTGATCTGTTTATTGGCAAAGTAGAGGCTTGAGCACCGTATCCGAATAGGTTGAGGCGATTTGAATGGTTGATAAGTGCAAAATTTGTGGTGTTAATAGTGCAGAGTCACACCCAGTTGATGGAGATTTTTCAGATCAAACGTGTGATTCGTGTGGCCACTTCAAAATTTCAGGATCTGCAGCTGCCGTCAAGATTGACGGAGATCGTCCACTAATAAAAATACGAGGGCATATCCAGCGATATGGCACAACTGAAAAGCCAGCCCTGTTAGATGTGGAGACAATGAATTTGTTGGCAGCTGCAGTTTTTCCATCGGTTAGTGAAAGAGCAGAATTTTTGCTCCAAGAGGTGCACAAATGCACGACATACTTGGGTCAAAAAATTGATGTTTTAACTAAACGGATCGTGGCATTGACGTATTCGGTCGTAGATTCCGATGTTAGATTTCTTGCAGATTACTTGGCCTCTGCAGGGTATGTTGAAAAGACCGTTCGTGGAAACGAATTGCTATTGAATATGACTCCCAAGGGGTTCGCGACAACTGAGAATCATCAAGACATCTCTAACAAGAACAAAGGAAACGTTTTTGTTGCAATGTGGTTCGACAATGAGGTTCAGGATGCTTGGGAGTTTGGTATCAAGAGCGCCGTGACTGCTTGTGGTTATCACGCTATCCGAATTGATGAAGTGCATCATCACGACAAAATTGACGACAGAATACTTCGAGGTATCCGAGAGGCAGATTTTGTGATTGCAGATTTAACCGGTCATCGAGGTGGGGTTTATTTTGAAGCTGGTTTTGCAATGGCGCTTAATAAGCCGGTTGTATGGAGTTGTCGTAGAGATGAATTTGCAAAAACGCATTTCGATGTAAATCACTATCACATCATTCAGTGGGATAGTGCCGAAGATCTACGCCAGAAATTAGAAGATAAATTAATGGCGCTGTTTGGCTCGAAAGAAAAGGCGACATGATGTGCATTGTTCGAATCTTGCCGGACCTGGCCGACTGATCAGCTGATGTTTTTCCAAGGCCTGTACCTTTGTTGTTTGGATTTGTAATGCAATTGACGGGTCCTCTTTTGATGCTGTTCGCGTTGATTGTTGGCTATGGGGTGGGCCGCTATCGCGTTTCGTCCCTCCAGAATCATGGCGAAGCCTTGGTATGCCGAGAGCTACAAGCCAACTTCCCTGGCCCTGACTATCACCTCCTGAATCACATCACGCTCAAGCTCAAGGACGGCACCACGCAGATTGATCACATCTTGGTATCCCGCTTCGGTGTGTTCGTGATCGAGACCAAGGATTACAAGGGCTGGATCTTCGCAAACGCCAAGCACGCGACGTGGATACAAGTGCTCTACCGGTGGAAGTTCAAATTTCAGAATCCAATCTTTCAGAACATGCGGCACGTGCGTGCCGTTCAAGAGCTGCTTGATTTCTTACCCCCCGAGGCAATCAAGTCGGCGGTTGTGTTCACTGGCCGCGCAGAGTTCAAGACGGAGATGCCATCAGGTGTTTACACGCTGCCAGGACTCATTGATCGTTTGAGGGTAGCCACTGAAGAAGTCATGTTTTTAAATCGAGTTCAGTTCTGCGTTGGGCGACTAGAGACAGCCCGACTTGCCATCAGCGGACAAACAGATCTAGAGCATGTGAAAAGTCTGCAGCGCAAACACGGCGGTCCGAATTAATCCCCGCATCTACGCACAAACAAGTTACGCGGATGTCCTTGCATTCCTACGATTGCAAGTGAACTTGAGAGACGGCTCTCAAGAATCTTTCAGGGGATTTCTATGGAAAAACTGGTTCTCAGTGAGCGCGAGCTATCAGCGCATTGGGGTGTCAATGTCAAAACGTTGCAGCGTTGGCGAGCAGAATGGCGCGGGCCTCGTTTTATGAAAATTGGTAGAACCGTGACGTATCTCCCAAAAGACATTGAACACTTCGAAACCTATTCGCTGTACGAAAGTGGGCGCGGAGGTTCAATTGTTGAATCTCCATTTCCAGAGATGGAAGCCCTGTCGTCTCACCGTTCGGTGACCTCGCCTCGCCCACGAACTCCCCAGCAAGAAATCGTTGATTTGTTGGCCGTGGCGCTGCTGCGTTTGCGCGCGGCAGGAGCGCCCCCAAAAAATCCATTACCAACTCCCGTTGTCAACGAAGCGGATAAAGATGTCCTGGCGCGCCGTCGTGTTGGCATGCGTGTGCTGACCCACATGACGGGGGAGGGTTGATGAGGAAAAAACGAGGCGTGTGAGTAAGTCCGGGTAGTGGCTACCAAGCACCACGAACCGCTCATGAACCGCAGGCTGAGCTACGGGCTTCCCATGACTACGGAATGAGGGTTCGTTATGATGCAAACTCCTCCACCAAAACAAAAAGCCTCAGTGTTCGCACTGAGGCTTTTTTCGTTTCTGACGGCGCTTATTTGTTGGCTGCACTTTCTGCAGATGCGGCGCTGGCGCGTTTGGCAAACTCGGCGCGCAAGGCTTTGAGTTTTTCACGCGGATCTTCTTTGATGGTGTCTTTGTCCAGTCCCATTTCGGCAATGAATCGGCTGGGTTGAGCCGCAATCATTTCGCGACCTTTTTTGCGCTTGCGCGTCCAGCTCACAGCCAGCGTGCGCTGAGCGCGGGTAATGCCCACGTACATCAAGCGGCGTTCTTCTTGCAAACGCACGGCAATGTTTTCGTTGGTGTGCTCGGTGCCCGGTTCATCGTCTAGGCGAAAGGGCAGCATGCCTTCGGTTACGCCCACCAACATGACGTGTGGCCACTCCAAACCTTTGGAGGCGTGCAAGGTGGAGAGAGTCACCACGTTTTGATCTTTCTCGCGCTCGGTGAGCGTGGAGAGCAGCGCAATGGTTTGCGCCACCTCGAGCAAGTTTTTCACTTCGCTGCCAGTGGTTACGCCTGCGGTGTCGTCGATTTGGCCGCCACAACGTTGGGCCATCCAGTCGCAAAACTCCATGACGTTGGCCCATTTCGAGGCCGCCGCCTTTTCGCTTTCTTCGGCGTCGTAGAGGTGTTTCTCGTAGCCAATGTCTTTGAGCCAATCGGTCAAAAAGGCACGAGCGTCTTCGGCACCCGTGGTGAGGCGGGCGCGAAATTCGAGGTCGTTCACATAGCGGCCAAATTCATGCAGGCTACCCAACGCACGTGTGCTGAGCACAGAGGGCAAGCTGTTGCTGAACAGTGCTTCAAACATGCTGAGTTTGTATTTGCTGGCGAACTCACCCAATGTCGCCAAGGTTTGGTGACCAATGCCACGCTTAGGCGTAGTGACGGCACGCAAGAAGGCGGGGTCGTCGTCGTTGTTGACCCACAAGCGCAGCCATGAGCATAGGTCGCGAATTTCGGCACGGTCAAAAAAGCTTTGGCCGCCCGAGACCTTGTACGGAATTTGCGCTTTGCGCATGGCAATTTCAATCACGCGTGCTTGATGGTTGGCGCGGTAGAGGATGGCAAAGTCTTGCAACTCGCGGTGGCCGCTGCCACTGGCGTCAGTGCCTGCACGCAGCGACTGGATGCGTGCCACCACGCGTTCGGCTTCGTGCTCTTCGGTGTCGGCATCCACCACGCGCACGGGTTCACCTTCGCCTAATTCCGAGAACAAGGTTTTCGGGAACAGCTTGGGGTTGAGCTGAATCACGTTGTTGGCGGCACGCAAAATGGCGCTGGTGGAACGGTAGTTTTGTTCCAGCTTGATGACTTTGAGATTCGGAAAGTCTTGCGGCAGTTTGCGCAGGTTGTCTAGCGTGGCGCCGCGCCAGCCGTAGATGGATTGGTCGTCATCGCCCACCGCGGTGAAGCGGGCATCCTCGCCGACAAGACATTTGAGAACTTCGTATTGGGTGGCGTTGGTGTCTTGGTATTCGTCCACCAGCACATGGCCGAGTTGGGCTTGCCATTTGGCACGCACCTCTTCGTGTTCTTGCAGCAATCTCAAAGGCATGCCAATCAGGTCATCAAAGTCCACGCTTTGATAGGCTGATAAACGCTCTTCATAACGTGCCATGATTTTGGCGATGGTGCGTTCGTTGTCGTCTTTGGCGATGGCCATCGCTTGGGCAGAGTTGAGCCCCATGTTTTTCCACAAGCTGATGGTCCATTGCCATTGGCGTGCGGTGGCAATGTCGGTGGTGCCTCCTGCATCTTTCAAAATCCCTGTCACATCACCGCTGTCCATGATGCTGAACTGAGGCTTGAGGCCCATCACGCCACCGTCTTGGCGCAGCATGCGAACGCCTAGCGCGTGGAAGGTGCAAATCAGCACATCGTTGGCGGCTTTGCCAATCAGGCCGCGTGCGCGTTCGCGCATCTCTGCTGCAGCTTTGTTGGTGAAGGTGATCGCGGCGATGCGCTTGGGCTCTAAGCCCGTTTGAATGAGGCGGCCGATCTTGTGCGTGATGACGCGCGTCTTGCCTGAACCTGCCCCCGCCAACACCAGACAAGGGCCGTGCAAGAAATTGACGGCTTCTTGTTGCGCGAGATTGAGACCAGCAGACATTCGGGAGACAGTTAAGGTGAAGCGGGCAATGATACCGACCCGCCGAGAGGGCAAAATAGCTTGGTGCTAAACATTCTTCTTGTCACCTTCCCCTTCTTTGCGCTGGTTTTGGCGGGCTTTGTGGCGGCACATCGCCGCATGTTGCCGCTCGACGCGATTCCTGGCCTCAATGGCTTTGTGTTGTTCTTTGCGCTGCCTTGCATGCTGTACCGCTTTGGTGCCAGCACGCCCATCGTGCAGTTGCTAGATGTCACATTGTTTTTGGCTTACTTGTTGTGCGCTTTGCTGATGGTCGGTTTTGTGGTGGCCGTGAGCATGAACAAACGCATTGGCTGGAACGACGCATCGTTTGGCGCGCTCGTGGGCGCATTTCCCAACACCGGCTTTATGGGGGTGCCACTGTTGGTAGCCTTGTTGGGCGCGTCAGCGGCAGGCCCTGCGATCGTGACGATTGTGGTGGACATGGTCATCACCACGTCCTTGTGCATCGCTTTGTCTCGACTGGATGGTGCAGATGAACATGGCGCCAGTCGCGCCGCTAAGAGCGCACTCAAAGGCGTGTTGACCAATCCGATGCCATGGGCCATCAGCTTAGGCGGTTTGTCCTCTGCGATGGACTGGCAGTTGGTCGGGCCGGTGGCCAAGACTGTGGGTTTGCTGGCCGATGCAGCCTCGCCTGTGGCGCTGTTCACCATTGGCGCAGTGCTGGCGCGTTCACAAATTCGTGTGAAAGAAAGCGGTCATCCGCCCATTTTGTGGCGCGACTTTTTGCCTGTTGCCATTTTTAAATTGATCTTGCATCCGGTGCTGGTGTTGTTGGTGTTGGCCGCCGCGGTGCAAATGGGCTTTGTGATCGAGCGCTTCACCATGGTGGTGGTGGTCTTGGTGGCGGCGTTGCCAAGCGCGAGTAATGTGGCTTTGTTGTCTGAGCGTTTTGGCGCAGACACGGGGCGCATTGCCATGATCATTTTGTTTACCACGGCTGCGGCGTTTTTTACCTTCTCGGGTGCCGTGGCGTTGTTGCATGGATGAGCCACGCTCATCCCGAGTGGATGTTTTAAATCGCGAGTGGGTCGACGTCGACGGCCCAGCGAATGACCTGCTTATGCGCGCTGCGCAGCGCGTGCAAGTCAGCCTGCCAATGCGCTAAAAAATGCTGCAAAGCTTTGCGTGAGGTGCACTCAATCAGCATTTGCGCACGCTCGATGTTGGCCACGCGTTGAATCGTCATGGGCACAGCGGGGTACAAATCCACCAGCAATTCATCTGCCAGTGCTGCACCCGCATCGCGTGCGGCATTTAAAAAGCTTTGTGCGGCTTCTTGGCTACGCGCCTCAGCGCGAACCAAGGCTTGAAAGCTAAAGGGCGGCAAGGTGGCTTGCTCGCGTTCTTTGAGCTGTTGCTCGGCGAAGGCGGGGTAGTCGTGTTGTTTGAGGGCTTCAAACAGCGGGTGCAGCGGGTGAAAGCTTTGCACCCACATTTCGCACGGGCTGTTAGTTTGCATGGCCGCATCACGGCCCGCTCGGCCAGCTGCTTGCATGAGCAAACTGAACAGACGCTCAGGCGCACGGAAGTCACTCGAGAACAAAGCGCCATCGGGGTTGAGTGCAGCCACCAGTGTGACACGCCTGAAGTCATGGCCCTTGGCAATCATTTGCGTGCCCACCAGTACATCCACCGCACCTGCATGCACCTCGGCCAGTTGGCGCTCAAGTTCACCTTTGAGGCGTGTGCTGTCTGCGTCGATGCGGGCGATGCGAATAGGTTCACCCTTTGGTCTGCGCACATCGGCCAATAGCTCAGCCAAGTGCTCTTCCAGTTGCTCAGTGCCTTGGCCCAGAGGACTGATGTCTAAGTTGCCGCAACTTGGGCACGCGCGTGGCACGGGTTGTGTGAAGCCGCAGTGGTGGCAGCGCAGGGTGCGGTCGAGTTTGTGAAACACGCGGTAGGCGCTGCAATGCGGGCATTCGCTCTTCCAGTCGCAGTCGTGGCAGCTCAAGACGGGGGCGTAACCTCGGCGGTTGAGCAGCACCAAAATTTGTTCGCCACGTGTCACGCGTTCGCGCATGGCGTCGAGCAGGTGGTTGGAGAACACGGTTTTGTACGGCTGACGGTTCATGTCCACGCGTCGCACCAGAGGCAAAGCGCCTTGGCCGACACGTGAAGGCATGGCCAAGCGTTTGTAGCGACCGGCTGGTTCTGAAGCAGTTGCGGGGCGGCTGTGGTGCCAGCTCTCTAAAGATGGCGTGGCCGAACCCAGAATGACTTTGGCGCCATCGAGTTGCCCGCGATACACCGCCAAGTCGCGCGCCGAATAACGTGCGCCTTCTTGTTGTTTGTAGCTCGGGTCATGTTCTTCGTCGACCACGATGAGTTGCAAATGCGGCATCGATGCAAACACGGCCATGCGTGTGCCCAACACAATGCGCGCTTCACCGCTGTGTGCGGCGAGCCAATTTTTCAAACGCTGCGCAGGGGTGAGGCTGCTGTGCATGGCCACCAAACAATCGGCGCCCCACTGCGGACAAAAGCGTGCGCGAAAGCGTTCTTCGAGTTGTGGTGTGAGGTTGATCTCAGGCACCATCACCAAGATTTGCGAGTTCGCATCGCGCTCAAGCACCGACTGGGCGGCACGCAAATACACCTCGGTTTTACCGCTGCCCGTGTTGCCGTACAGCAAGAAGGGGCCTGTGTTGGCGGCGATGTCGGCCAAGGCTTGCGCTTGTTCGTCAGTGGGCGTGGGGATGTGTGGTGCTGCGCCTTCGTAGGGGCTGACAGCTTTGGGTTTGCGCTTCAAGCGGCGCGCCCATTGCTCTGGCGTTAAGTCGCGCAGTTGGCTAGGCAGTGCGGCCAAAGCCACTTCGCCTGCGCTGCGTTGGTAGTAGCTTGAGGCAAACTGAACCAGTTGCCGCCAATGTGCACTGAGCGGGGCAATGCCTTCGAGCACGTTGGCAATCGGGCGCAGCTGTAACGCAGTTCGCTCGTTTGAAGATGTGTCCTCGGTGGGGTGTACCTGCTCAATGTGTACACCCTCCCAAACAATACCCAACACATCTCGCTTGCCCAGTGGCACGCGTACCAAGGTGCCTGGTGGATGCGCGATTTCGCTTTCGTACGTGAGTGCGCCACCAATACCGCTGTGCGCGGGGGTGTGAACCATCACTGAAATTTGGTGCGACATGTCAAGCGGTGAGTTGGGTTGTTTTGCTCAGGTGTTTTGGCAGAAAAGGCCTTAAGTCGTTG
>JACCDY010667512.1_pt1 | contig 14682 bp, 10 predicted proteins | sample 7446391 | NCBI WGS metagenome assembly JACCDY01 (sample SAMN15323451, study PRJNA562643) | freshwater metagenome | isolation source: river surface water | place: USA:Blue River Watershed | collected 2017-08-18 | reverse complement strand
GCCATTTCAAGGAACAGGTGAGGGATGCGACTTCTTGGCTGGTAAGCCGGAACATTGACACGCCAGCCGACGATCGCCCATGCTTTGCGCCCAGCAGCAAGATGCTGATTTACGCCACGATTGTGCAAGGACGTGAATCTTTGGTCACGTCCACATTGGATGGGCGCATCAAGGCGCGTTTGGCGGGGCAAAATGGCGATATTCGCGAACCCGCTTGGGGTCCGATGCGTAAATGAAGAACACACACTTTTTGAATCTCAGGAGTTTGAACATGAAAAAATGGTTGGCCAGTGCCTTGTTGGTGTCCTTGCTTGCAGGTTGTGCTTCGGGCGTCAAGCTCGATGACGTGCCTGTGGAAGACAAGGCAGCCACCTCACAAAGCAATGCCTTGGGTGATGGCCAAAACGGTGTCAACACCGTTGATGCCAATGCCGCACGCGCAGGCATGGGCCCTGTCAACACCGCTCATGTGGTTTACTTTGATTTCGACAGCTTTGTGGTCAAGGCAGAAGCGCGCCCCGTGATTGAAGCGCACGCCAAGTTCCTGCAGGCCAATGCGCAGCGCAAGGTCATGCTGCAAGGTCATACCGACGAGCGTGGTGGTCGTGAATACAACCTGGCTCTGGGCCAAAAGCGTGCTGAAGCTGTGCGACGCGCCCTGAGCCTGTTGGGTGTGTCCGACAACCAGATGGAAGCGGTCAGCTATGGCAAAGAGCGTCTGGCTGACGGCTCCGGCACGGAAGAGGGCATGTCCAAAAACCGTCGCGTCGAATTCAAGTACTGATCCAAAAAGGGAGTTGACCTGTGCGAGCTTTGTCCATCCGAGTGCCTGCTTTGGCCGCACTGCTGCTGTGCGGTGTGATATCGAATGCCCATGCGGGTTTGTTTGAGGATGATGAAGCTCGTCGGGCCATTCTGGATTTGCGCCAGCGCCTGGATGCGGTGGAAAAAAGCGACAGCCAGTTGCGCAACAGTCTGCTGGACCTCCAAAGCCAGCTGGAGATGATGCGTCAGGAACTGGCTCAATCGCGTGGCCGCAATGAACAGCTGGTGCGTGATGTCTCAGAGATGCAGCAACGCCAGCGCGATGTGCAGACCGGCCTGGATGAGCGGTTACGCAAATTCGAGCCTGCTCGGGTGAGCGTGGATGGCGTTGAATTCCTTGCCGATCCAGCCGAGAAAAAAGATTTTGATGCCGCCATGGTGGTTTTCCGGAGTGGAAAGTTTGACCAGGCGCAAGTGGCTCTGGCCAACTTCCTGCAGCGCTATCCGCAGTCCGGCTACGGTCCGTCTGTGCTGTTTTGGCTGGGCAATGCCGAATATGCCAACAAAGACTACAAGAGCGCTTTGACGCACTTCCGTCAAATGCTGGCGGCATCCCCCAACCACACTCGCGCTCCTGAGGCCATGTTGGCTGTTTCGAACGTTCAGCTCGAGCTCAAGGATGTCAAGGGCGCGCGCAAAACCCTGCAGGATCTGATGGCAGCGTATCCCAACACCGAAGCAGCCAACGTGGCCAAGGAACGACAGGCCAAGCTCAAGTGATGGATGTGATGGACCTTTCCTCCCGCCTGGATGCCATGCTTGTCATGGCATTTTTCTTGGCTGTGGGCTTTGGTGCCTTGGTTCATCGCAGTCAGTTTTGCACCATGGGTGCCATCAGTGACCTGGTGGTAACCGGCGATACCCGTCGATTGCGCCAATGGGCGGCTGCCCTGGCAGTGTCCATGCTCTCGGTGGGGCTGATGCAAGGGCAGGGCTGGATCGATGTGGCCAACACCATCTACAACACGTCTGGCCTCATGTGGATGTCTGCCTTGGTCGGGGGCTTTTGCTTCGGGGTGGGTATGGTTCTCGCATCGGGCTGCGCCAGCAAATCGCTGGTGCGTCTGGCTGCGGGCAACCTCAAGTCTCTTGTGGTCTTGTTGTGCATGGGGGTGACGGCGCTGGCCACCATGCGTGGAGCTTTGGCCGTGTTTCGGGTTCAAGGGCTTGATGTCTGGCAGTGGGACTGGGCAGGGCGCGGATTTGTAGGTGATTGGGTGTCTATGTGGCTGGGCACGGATTTGTGGCCTACATCAGCCTGGACGGCAGCCCTGCTGGCATTGGTCTTGTGGCTGTGGGCCTGGCGTCCATCCGAGCGTTTCTGGAAAGAGGGTATAGGACCTGCCAGTGTCTTGGGTTTGCTGGTGGCCGGCATGTGGTGGTTGACAGGCGTTTGGGGCTGGGTGCCCGAACACCCCGACACGCTGGAATCGGTATTCCTGGGGACCTCCAGTGCTCGTATGGAGTCCATGAGTTTTACGGCTCCAGTGGGCTATTGGCTGGACGCCTTGCAGTACTGGAGTGATGGAAGCAAGCGCATGACAGTGGGCATGATGATGGTGCCGGGCGTTTTGCTCGGAGCCTGGCTCAGCGCGCTTTTGCAAGGCAGTTTCCGATGGGAGGGTTTTCGTCAGACCTCCGATCTGGTGCGCCACATGCTCGGTGGCTGCTTGATGGGTTTTGGTGCCGTTACGGCCATGGGCTGCACCATCGGACAAGGCTTGTCTGGCCTGTCTACTTTGAGTTTGATGAGTGTTTTGGCCATGCTTGCGATAGCAGCAGGCGCTTATCTCACCTTGCAGTGGGAGATGCGACAGTGAGCCAACTTTTGGGCGATGAAGATCGCCGCTTTGGTGGTCTGCAACGCCTGTATGGTGTGGAAGTCGCTCAGCGATTGCGCCAGGCGCATGTCGTGGTGGTCGGTATTGGCGGTGTGGGCTCCTGGGCCGCAGAAGCCCTGGCTCGCAGTGGTGTGGCACGCCTGACATTGATCGACATGGACCACATTGCCGAGTCCAACATCAACCGGCAAATTCACGCGCTGACCTCCACCCTGGGGCAAGCCAAGATTGAAGCCATGCGCGCGCGCATTGCGCAAATTCATCCCGGGTGTCAGGTGGATGTGGTGGACGATTTTGTCAGCCCCGAAAACTGGCCCTCCTTGTTGCCGACAAAGCCAGATGCCCTGATCGACGCCTGCGACCAGCTCAAAGCCAAGCTAGCCATGACGCTGTGGGCCTTGCGCGAAAAAGTGCCTTTTGTGTGTGTCGGTGCAGCCGGAGGCAAACGCTTGGCACACAAGGTGGATGTAGATGATTTGTCGAGCGTCACGCATGACCCCTTGCTGGCGCAGTTACGTTACCGTTTACGTAAACACCACGGTGCGCCGCGTGATGGCAAGCGCATGCATGTACGCTGCGTCTTCAGTCGCGAGGCAGTCGCAGGCCCTGACCCGTCTTGTGCACTGCAAGGCGATGGCACCCTCAACTGCCACGGCTATGGCTCCTTGGTGGGGGTCACAGCTACCTTTGGCATGTGCGCTGCAACGGAAGTCATGAATTTGTTGGCTGGCGGCGGCAAGTCATCAAAATGACGCTATAATTCAAGGCTCAGCAGCAACGCTGAAACGAGTGGGACGTTAGCTCAGTTGGTAGAGCAGCGGACTTTTAATCCGTTGGTCGCAGGTTCGAATCCTGCACGTCCTACCACTCCAAAGTCGCCCGGCAGATGATATTTGCGGGTGATTTTTTTTGTCAGCCCGGCTGGCAAATGTTTGGGACGTTAGCTCAGTTGGTAGAGCAGCGGACTTTTAATCCGTTGGTCGCAGGTTCGAATCCTGCACGTCCTACCAGATACAGCCTGATGGTGTTTCGCCATCAGGCTTTTTTATTCTGTGCTCATGAATTTGCTCAGCTGACGATCCGCACCACGACAGGTCTTAGCTGTTTTCCACTTCCTGCAACTCTTCTGACAATTGAAGCCAGCGTTCCTCGAGAGCTGCCAGTTCATCGCCCAGTGCTTTGAGTCGGCGACCTGTGTCCGCGATGTCGGCCGGGGGCAGAGGGCTGCTCAGCTGTGCCTCCAGATCAGCTTTCTCCTTTTCGAGCCTGGGTATGCGCTGCTCGATGGTTTCCAGCTCCTTTTTCAGCGGGCGGGTCTGCGCGGCCAGTTGCTGGCGACGCTGGGCATCCTGTTTCCGTTGCTCGCCTGCGCTCAATGCAGGGGCTTGTGAAGCGGCTGGTGGAGCGACAGGTGTTTCAACAATAGGCATTGCTGTGGTCTTGCCTGGTTGTGCTGCAGATGCAGTTGTACCCGCCTTGGCTTCTTCGCGCAAACGCTTCGATTCCTCCAGCAGGTAACGCTGGTAGTCGTCCAGATCACCGTCAAAGGGTTCAACTTTGCCGCGACCCACCATCCAGAACTCGTCGCAGACGGCGCGCAGCAAGGCACGGTCGTGGCTGACCAGCATCACGGTGCCCTCGAACTCGTTGAGCGCCATCGACAGTGCTTCTCGTGTGGCCAGGTCCAGGTGGTTGGTCGGCTCGTCCAGCAGCAGCAAATTTGGGCGCTGCCACACGATCATGGCCAGCACCAGGCGGGCTTTTTCGCCGCCGCTCATGGTGCCCACGGCCTGCTTGACCATGTCGCCCGAGAAGTTGAAGGTGCCCAGGTAGTTGCGCAGGTCCTGCTCGCGGCTGGGTTCGCCGCTTTGGGGCCCGAGTTCCCTGGCCAGGCGGACCATGTGCTCCAGCGGGTTGTCCTGCGGGTGAAGCACGTCGAGTTCCTGCTGGGCGAAATAGCCGATGTTCAGGCCCTTGCCTTCGGTGAGCGTGCCCGCCAGCACCGACTTGCTCACGCCCTGCACGATGGTCTTGGGCTCGCCGTCGACCGTGTAGCCAAAGCTCGCCTCACTGATGGCCAGCATCGGGTTGGGCAGGTTGTTCGGCTCCTTGAACTCGAAGGTGAATTCGGCTTCGGCCAGCAGCGGGGCCACTTTTTCCATGCGTTCAAGCGCCTTGACCCGGCTTTGCGCCTGCTTGGCCTTGCTGGCCTGCGCCTTTAAGCGGTTGATGAATTTTTGCAGGTGGGCGATCTTGTCTTGCTGTTTGGCAAAAGAGGCCTGCTGCAATTCCATTTGCTGCGCACGCAGGATTTCAAAGCCACTGTAATTGCTGCCGTAACGGGTCAGCTTGGCGTGTTCGATGTGCAAAGTCACGTTGGTCACCGCGTCCAAAAACTCGCGGTCGTGGCTGATCACGATCATGGTGCCGGCATAGCGCTGCAGCCAGGCTTCCAGCCAAACCAGCGCGTCCAAGTCCAGGTGGTTGGTGGGTTCGTCCAGCAGCAAGATGTCGGAGGGGCACATCAGGGCGCGGGCCAATTGCAAGCGCATGCGCCAGCCGCCCGAAAAGCTGTTGACTGGCTTGTTCAGTTCGTCCACCCGAAAACCCAGGCCCAAAATCAGGGCCTCGGCGCGTGGCAATGCGTCATGGTCGCCTGCGTCGGCGAGGTCCGTGTACACATGGGCCATCTCCATGCCATCGCCGCTGGCCTCGGCTGCCGCCAAACGCTCGCGCAGTTCGGCCAGGCGGGTGTCGCCCTCCAGCACAAAGTCCGATGCCGGCTGGTCGGTCTCGGGCATGTTTTGCGCCACCTGAGCCATGCGCCAGGCTTTGGGCATGTCGAAGTCGCCACCGTCCTCGTGCAGCGTGCCGTTGAACAGCGCGAACAAGGTGGATTTGCCCGCGCCATTGCGCCCAACCAAGCCGATTTTTTCCCCGGGGTTGAGGGTGACCGAGGCCTGGTCCAGCAGCACTTTGGAGCCACGGCGGAGGGTGACGTTTTTAAGTTGAATCATGAAAAGCAGTGTCCGGAAGGGATCCGGAGGAGGGCAGGGTCAGTTGAGGGCTGACCTCAAAGGTGTCGTGCGCCATTTTCGCCGATCTGACCATCGGCTTGGTGTCAGGTTCAAAGGTTTGTGATCGCTTGACCTGTGGTGGGGTGGGCATTCACAGCGCAAGCAGGGATTCCCGGTTGACCAGCAGCACCTGATCGTCACCTGCACTGGTGTCGAGCCAGACCACTTCGAGGTCGGGAAAAGCCGCCATGAAGTGCGCGACTTCGTTGCCGATCTCCAGCACCAGAACTGCCTGTTCCGTCATCCGCGATGGCGCCGACTTGAACAGCTGGCGCACGAAATCCATGCCATCGGTGCCGCCTGCGAGGGCCAGTTCGGGCTCGGCGCGGTATTCAGCGGGCAGGGCATCCATGCTGGCTTGGCACACATAGGGGGGGTTGCACAGGATCACATCAAACGGGCCGGGCAGGGCCAACAAGCCATCGCTGTTCACCAGCTTCACCCGCTCATGCAGCCCGTGGCGATCCACGTTGATGGTGGCCACGGCCAGCGCGTCATTCGAAATATCGGCCCCGGTGACTTGCACCTCGGGCCAGGCCAGCGCCGCCAGCACGGCCAGGCTGCCGTTGCCGGTGCACAAGTCCAGCACGCGGGTGGTCTGGTCAGACAACCAGGCGTCAATGGTGCCGTCGGCCAGCACCTCGGCAATCAGGCTGCGCGGCACGATGGCGCGTTCGTCGATGTAAAACGACACGCCTTGCAGCCAGGCTTCGTTGGTTAAGTAGGCGGCGGGTTTGCGGGTGGCGATGCGCTCCTCGATCAGCGACGCACACGCCGCTTGCTGCTCGGGCGTCAGGGATTGTGCTGCCAATTCGTCCAGATCGGTGTCCAGCGGCAGGCCCAGGCGCCACAGCACCAGCCAGACGGCTTCGTCAAAGGCGTTGAGTGTGCCGTGGCCAAACGAAACGCCCGCTTGCGTGAGCCGCTCGGCCGATGCCGCGATCAAACCCGAGAGGGTCAATGCGCTCATGCAGACAAGCCTGCATTGAGTTGTTCCAGCGTGCGGCGGTAAACCCCCTTGAGCGGCGCGATGTCACTCAGCGCCACATGCTCGTTGACCTTGTGGATGGTGGCGTTGGGCGGGCCAAACTCGATGACCTGCGGGCAAATTTGCGCGATGAAGCGGCCGTCGCTGGTGCCACCGGTGGTGGACAGCTCGGTGATGAGGCCGGTCTCATCGGCAATGGCTTTTTGTATGGCGGCCACCAGGGTGCCGGGGGTGGTCAAAAACGGCAGACCGCCGATGGTCCAGTTCAGCTCGTATTTCAAACCATGGCGGTCCAGCACGGCGGTCAGGCCTTGCTGCAGGCTCTCGGGTGTGGATTCGGTACAAAAACGGAAGTTGAAGTCCACCACACAGTCGCCGGGGATCACGTTGCTCGCGCCGGTGCCCGCGTGGATGTTGCTCACTTGCCAGCTGGTGGGGGGGAAGAAGGCGTTGCCTTCGTCCCAGCGGATGCCCACCAGTTCCGCCAGCGCCGGTGCCAGGCGGTGGATGGGGTTGTCGGCCAGGTGCGGGTAGGCGATGTGGCCTTGCACGCCCTTGACCGTCAGCTTGCCGCTCATGGTGCCGCGTCGGCCGTTCTTGATCATGTCCCCGGTTTGCAGCACCGATGTGGGCTCGCCCACGATGCAAAACTGCGGCGCGTCACCTCGGGCCTGGAGCGTTTTGCACACCACCACTGTGCCGTCGAGCGCAGGGCCTTCCTCGTCGCTGGTCAGCAAAAAGGCGATGCCCAAAGCCGGGTTGGGGTTGGCCGCCAAAAACTCTTGCACCGCCACCACCATGGCCGCCAGCGAAGTCTTCATGTCGCTCGCACCTCGGCCAAACAGCTTGCCATCGCGGTGGGTGGGGGTGAAAGGGTCGCTGCTCCATTGCGCAAGGGGACCGGTAGGGACCACATCGGTGTGCCCTGCAAAAGCCAGAGTTTGGCTGGAGGTGCCTGCACGCTTGGCCCAGAGGTTGCGCACGCGGAAAGTGTCCGGGCCGGAATCCATGAATTCGCAGACAAAGCCCAGTGGCTTCAGGGCGGCAGTGATCAAGTCCAGGCAACCCGCGTCATCGGGCGTGACCGAGGGTTTGGAGATCAGCTGCTCAGCCAGTCGAAGGGTGTTGTCGCAGGTGGGGTCGGTGTGCATGGTTCAAGCCTTGTTCGGGTGGGCGCGCACAAAACGGGCGATGCGCTCGGCCGCCTCCAGGCACTCGGCGGTTTCGGCCACCAGCGCCATGCGGATGCGACCCTGACCGGGGTTTTTGCCATTGATGTCACGTGCCAGGTAGCTGCCTGGCAGCACCGTGACACTCTCGGCCGCATAGAGTGCTTGGGCAAAGGCTGCGTCATCGCCTTGCCAGCCTTGCGGCACACCGGCCCACAGGTAAAAGCTGGCGTCGGGCAGCTTCACATCCAGCACTTGGGCCAGCACAGGCGTGACCTGGGCGAACTTGGTGCGGTACTGGTTGCGGTTGTCCACCACATGGGCCTCGTCACCCCAAGCGCTCACGCTGGCCGCTTGTACCACCGGGCTCATGGCGCTGCCATGGTAGGTGCGGTAGAGCAAAAACTGTTGGATGATGGCCGCGTCACCCGCCACAAAACCGCTGCGCAGGCCTGGCACATTGCTGCGTTTGGACAGGCTGGTGAAGGCGATCAGGTTTTTGAAGTCGGTGCGGCCCAGCTGGTGGGCGGCTTCAAGGCCGCCCAAGGGGGCTTCTTCGCGGAAATAAATCTCGCTGTAACACTCGTCTGACGCGATCACGAAACCGTGCTGGTCCGACAGGGCAAACAGCTTGTCCCATTCGGTCAACGGCATGACCGCGCCGGTGGGGTTGCCGGGCGAGCAGACAAAGAGCAGTTGCGTGCGGGCCCAAACCTCGGCGGGAACGCTGTCCCAGTCGTTGGCAAAGTTGCGCGCGGGGTCGCTGGGCACGTAGTAGGGCGTGGCACCCGACAGCAAAGCCGCGCCTTCGTAAATTTGATAGAAGGGATTGGGGCTGACCACGGTCGCGCCGGGGCGGGTCGGGTCGATCACGGTTTGCGTCAGGGCAAACAAGGCTTCGCGCGAGCCATTGACCGGCAGCACCTGGGTGGTCGCGTCCAAAGATAGCTTGTAGCGTGTGTGAAGCCAGGCGGCGCAGGCCTGGCGCAAAGTGGGCTCGCCTGCTGTGGCAGGGTAGGCCGACAAACCCGTCGCCACCGCCGACTTGAGCGCTTCCTGAATGAAGGCGGGTGTGGCGTGCTTGGGTTCGCCAATGCCCAAACTGATGGGCTTGAATGCGGGGTTGGGCTTCACACCCGAAAAGAGTTGCTTCAGTCGCTCAAAAGGATAGGGCTGCAGCTTGGCGAGTAGGGGATTCATCCCCCGATTATCCGGGATGATCCGAGAGGGTCTGCTGGGTTAACATTGAAGACTGTTCGAATCGCCTGGAATCAGGCTTTTGGTGTGGGGTGATGACAGCCTGCTGTCGTCATTTCGTGTTCTTTTTTTGATTGGCCTGACCGCCGTGCGCCTCAATTCCATCAAGCTTTCAGGCTTCAAATCGTTTGCCGAACCAACCAATTTCCTGCTGCCTGGGCAGTTGGTGGGGGTGGTTGGGCCTAACGGTTGCGGCAAATCCAACATCATGGACGCGGTACGCTGGGTGCTGGGCGAGTCCAAAGCGTCGGAATTGCGTGGCGAGTCCATGCAAGACGTGATCTTCAACGGCACCACCACCCGCAAACCCGCCAGCCGTGCCAGTGTGGAATTGGTGTTTGACAACGCCGACCACCGCGCCCGTGGCCAATGGGGCCAATTTGCCGAAATCGCGGTCAAACGTGTGCTGACCCGCGACGGCAACAGCAGTTACTTCATCAACAACCAACCGGTGCGCCGCCGTGACGTGCAGGACGTCTTCCTGGGCACGGGTCTGGGGCCGCGCGCCTACGCCATCATTGGCCAGGGCACCATCAGCCGCATCATCGAATCGCGCCCCGAAGAGCTGCGCTTGTTCCTCGAAGAGGCGGCCGGGGTGTCCAAATACAAGGAACGCCGACGCGAGACCGAAAACCGCTTGTCGGACACCCGCGAGAATCTGACCCGGGTGGAGGACATCTTGCGCGAGCTCAATGCCAACCTCGAAAAACTCGAGAAGCAAGCGGAAGTGGCCCAGCGTTACAACACCCTGCAAGCCGACAGCGCGCTCAAGCAGCACCAGCTTTGGTTTTTGAAGCGCCGAGACGCCGAGGCCGATCAGGGCCGCATGAAGTCTGAGGTGGAGCAGGCGGTCAACGCGCTGGAGTCGCGCATGGCCGATTTGCGCCATGTCGAGGCCGATCTGGAAACCATCCGACAGGCGCATTACGCCGCAGGCGACCAGGTCAACCAGGCGCAAGGTGCTTTGTACGAAGCCAGCGCTGAAGTGGGACGTCTGGAGGCCGAAATCCGATTCGTGGTGGAAGGCCGCCAGCGTGCCGAGCTGCGTCTGCAGCAATTGCTAGAACAAACCGCCCAGTGGGGAACCCGCAGCCAAGACGCGCAGGCCGAGCTGGAGTCCTTGGCTGAGCAGGTGGCCCTGGCCGAAGACCAGAGCATGACCCTGGCCGCGCAGGTGGAAGGGCAGGCCATGGCTTTGCCTGATCTGGAAGAAGCCCTGCGCAAAGCCCAAAACGACGCTACCGCCCAACGCGCGACGGTGGTTCAGGTGCAGCAACAGATCGGCGTGCTGGCTGCGGACCAACGCAACGTTGAAGAGCAATCGCGCCAACTGGACTTGCGACGCGAACGCCTTTTGACCGACCGCAACGCCCTGGCCGCGCCCGATGAGGCCCGTTTGCACCACTTGCAACAGCAACTGGCCGAGGCCGAAGCGCTTTGCGCAGAATCTGAGGCACGCTTGCAAGACCTGCAAGAACAGGTGCCGGCGCTGGACGAAGACCGCCGCAGCCGCCAAGCCTCTGTCAATGATGAATCGGCCCGCCTGGCCGATCTGAGCGCCCGGATCGAGGCACTCAAAGCCCTGCAAGAGAAGGTGCGCACCGACGGCAAACTCAAGCCCTGGCTGGCCAAGCACGGCATGGAGGGTCTCGAAGGCCTGTGGAGCCGAATCCACATCGAACCCGGATGGGAAAATGCCCTCGAAGCGGCCCTGCGTGAGCGCCTGTCGGCGCTGGAAGTCTCTCGATTGGACATGGTGCGCTCGTTTGCCAATGACGCGCCGCCCGCCAAGCTCTCATTTTTCAGCCCACCGCTGGCCACCAAAGCCGTGGCGCGCAGCGGCCTGCCCGCAGGGTGTCAGCCTTTGGCCGACTTGCTGCGTGTGCACGATGCGGGTTTGGCAGCTTTGCTGACCGACTGGCTGCAAGGCTGTTTCACCGCCCCCAGCATGGAAGAAGCATTGGCCTGGCGTGGCCAGCTGCAAGCGGGTGAAACCCTGTTGGTGCAGGCTGGCCATGCGGTTCAACTCAACAGCGTGGTGTTTTACGCGCCAGACTCCGAGCAAGCCGGATTGCTGGGCCGTGCCCAGGAAATCGAAAACCTCGAAAAACAGCTGCGTGCCCAGACCCTGATTTCTGAAGAAAGCCGCAGTGCGCTGGTGCGTGCCGAAGCGGCCTATGCCGACGCCTCGCAACGTTTGATCACCGTGCGCCGCGAAGCCAGCGAGAGCCAGTCGCGCACGCACGAGCTGCAGGTCGAGACCTTGCGCCTGTCACAGTTGGTGGCGCAAACCCGCGCCCGCAGTGAGCAAATCAACAACGATCTGGCCGAAGTCGAAGCTTTGCTGGACGAGTTGCAAGAGCGTCGCGTGACCGCCGAAGCCCGTTTTGAAGAGCTGGACATGCAGCTGGCCGACACGCAAGAGCGTCACGCCCAACTGGACGAGCGCGTGATCGAGGCCGAGCGCAAGCTGGCCGAGTGCCGCGAACAACAGCGCAGCTTGGAGCGCCGCGCCCAGGAAGCCCAATTCTCGCAACGCAGCTTGGACGCGCGCCGCGCCGAACTGCAGCGCACCATCGAAACAGCGCAGCAGCAAGTGGCCAGCATCGACACCGACATGCAGCGCGCCCGTGATGAACTCAGCCGCCTGACCGATGCTGCGGCGCAAGCCGGTTTGCAAAACGTCCTGGCCTTGAAGCTGGAGCGCGAGCAAGCGCTGGCCACCCGCCGCAGTGCCTACGACGACCTGACCGCCAAGTTGCGTGCCAGCGATGAACGGCGCGTCTCGTTTGAACGCGAACTCGACCCCCTGCGCCAGCGCATCACCGATTTGCAGCTCAAAGAGCAAGCCGCCCGTCTGGGGCTGGAGCAGTACACCCAGCTGCTGGCCGATGCGCAAGCCGACTTGGAGGCGGTGGCCGCTTCGATCGAGGCAGGGCAGGTGCGCGTGACGGGTCTGCAAGGTGAGATCGACCGCATCCAGCGCGAAATCACGGCTTTGGGTCCGGTCAACCTGGCTGCACTGGAAGAGTTGAGCACTTCGCGTGAGCGCAAGACCTTCCTGGACTCCCAAAACGCCGACCTGACCGAAGCGATGAACACGCTGGAAGACGCGATCCGCAAGATCGACGCCGAGACCCGCGAATTGTTGGGCGGCACCTTCAAGATCGTCAATGAGCACTTCAGCCGCATGTTCCCCGAGTTGTTTGGCGGCGGCAATGCCCGCTTGGTGATGACGGGCGACGAGATTCTGGACGCGGGCGTGCAGGTGATGGCGCAGCCCCCGGGCAAGAAAAACCAGACCATCCACTTGCTGTCGGGTGGCGAAAAAGCCCTCACGGCGATTGCGCTGGTGTTTGCGATTTTTCAGCTCAACCCGGCCCCATTTTGTTTGTTGGACGAGGTGGACGCGCCGCTGGACGACGCGAACACCGAGCGCTATGCCAAACTGGTCAAGGGCATGGGCAAGGAAACCCAGTTTCTGTTCATCAGCCACAACAAGATTGCCATGGAAATGGCCGAACAGTTGATCGGTGTGACCATGCAGGAGCAGGGTGTATCTCGCATTGTGGCTGTGGACATGGAGTCTGCAGTGTCATTGGCCGATGTGGCCTGAGGAACTTATGTTGGAATCGTTGAGCTCCTTGCAACTGAGTCTGGCGGCCCTGGGGGGGCTGACGGTGCTGGCGGTGTTGATTTACAACCATTGGACCGCCCGCAAGAACGAACCCCGTCAAGCGGATCCCTTGCGGGAACCCACCCCGTCAGACATCGAACCCATTTTGAGCACCGAATTGGGCATGAGCCCGCCAGCGGCTTCTGACCCGGTACTCGATGACAGCTTCGCCAATTTGCCCTTGCCGGAGCGAAAAACCCAACTGGATGCCCTGATCGATGTGATCGCCTTGATTGAAGTGGAGCAGGTGGTGTCAGGCGATGCCGCCTTGGATGCTCTGCCTGCCACCCGACGCGTGGGCAGCAAATTGTTCACGGTTGAAGGTTTGTCCCAAGACACGGGCTTGTGGGACGGCTTGGCCCCTTCGCGCCGTTACACGGCATTTCAGGCCGGGGTTCAACTGGCCAACCGGGTGGGGGCGCTGAACAACATCGAGTTTTCTGAGTTCGTCGTCAAAACCCAGGCGTTTGCCGATGCCATAGGTGGCACGGTCAGCTTCAGCGACATGCTGGAGGAGGTTGCCCGAGCCCGTGAGCTTGACCAATTTGCCAGCACCCACGATGCCCAATTGAGCTTTACCCTTTGCGCCCGCAGTGCAGCCTGGAGTCCGGGATACATCCAACAGCACGCGGCCCGTTTGGGTTTTGTGCCGGGAGTCATGCCCGGGCGCATGGTTTTGCCCTCGGCCGTTCAAGGCATGCCGCCGGTGCTCTCCATCACCTTCGACACCCATGCAGCCTTGGCCGAAGATCCAGCACTGTCGGCCATCCGTTCCTTTGCCTTGAGTCTGGATGTGCCTCAAACCGCCCGCGAAGATGAGCCTTTTGCTCGTTTGCGGGAAGCCGCGGTTTTGCTGTCGCAGGCCATGGACGGTGTGATCACCGACGGTGAAGGTCAAGTCCTCAGTGAGTCGGTGTTGGATCAGATTGGTTTGGACTTGCAGCAGCTTTACGACGCCCTGGATGCCCGGGAGTTGTCTGCAGGCTCGCCCCAGGCGAGACGCCTTTTTTCTTGAGTGAGGTCGCGCCTTGAGCCCCCAAGTGGGAGATCTGTTTGACGATGGCTTGTCCAGCGCAGACGCGTCAGCGAAAGCGTTGAACCGTTCGGTCGAGTTGGCAGCTCGTCGAGTGCAAGAACTTTCGCAAGCCCTGCATCACCATGCGCATGCCTACTACACCCTGGATGCGCCCGAAATTCCCGATGCCGAATACGACCGCTTGTTTCGCGAACTGCAAGCGCTGGAGTCTGCGCATCCTGAACTGCTGACGCCCGATTCACCCACCCAGCGTGTGGGTGGGCAAGTGTTGGACGCCTTTGCGCCGGTCACACACCGCGTGCCCATGCTCAGCATCCGCACCGAAACCGACACGGAAGCCAGCGGTGCCGAAGCATTTGACACCCGCATCCGCAAAGAGCTGGGCCTGACCGAGGCCGACGCGGCGGTGGATTACGTGGGTGAACTCAAATTCGACGGCCTGGCCATGAGCCTGCGCTATGAAAACGGCGTGCTGGTGCAAGCCGCCACCCGGGGCGACGGCGAAACGGGCGAAGAGGTCACGGCCAACGTCCGCACCATCGGTCAGATTCCGCTGCGCTTGCCAGCCGATGCCCCGCCCGTGCTGGAGGTGCGCGGCGAGGTCTATATGCGCCGAGACGACTTTGAGCGCTTGAACGAACGCCAGCGCGAACGCATCGCAGCCGGCATGAAAGGTGAAAAAACCTTTGTCAACCCGCGCAATGCCGCTGCCGGTGCCGTGCGCCAGCTCGATTCGGGCATCGCGGCCGAGCGCCCCTTGAGCTTTTTTGCCTATGGCGTGGGCCTGTGTGTACCCGATCAGGCCCTGTCATT
>JACCDY011513383.1_pt1 | contig 14683 bp, 38 predicted proteins | sample 7446391 | NCBI WGS metagenome assembly JACCDY01 (sample SAMN15323451, study PRJNA562643) | freshwater metagenome | isolation source: river surface water | place: USA:Blue River Watershed | collected 2017-08-18 | reverse complement strand
TATGGGCGCTAATCAAATGAGCTGGCGACACCCATTTAGCAAAAAGCTAATTACCTCACGCTTTGGCACAACTGCCAACAGACTAACCGCACATCGTGGACTTGACTACGCGCCAAAGGAAGGCTCTCGCATCCCAGCCGCATCAAACGGTACAGTCCAGATGGTCAAATGGTCACGAATCCTCGGTTGGGTTCTAGTTCAGTCAGCTTGGGATTCGGTCAAGGGTCGCGCAGTTTTCGTAGGGTATTGCCACCTACAGGAAAAGCCAGCCCTAGCAGTTGGCGCAAAAGTCATCATGGGACAAACCATTGGCAAGGTGGGGAACACAGGGTCGGCGAGCAAAGGCGCTCACCTTCACCTGACTATTGGCCCTAAAGTCAATTCGGTATTTATGGGCGTTGTCTTTGACCCTGAAAAGTTTATTGACGAGCAGATAGAAAATGCCTAGTTGGAAACACAGGCGTAGGCTTATCTACATGAGCTTTCTACTGGCCTCTCTGATGATTATGTTTGGTGCGGCTACTTTTGCCTCGGATAGCTCGGTCAGCCGAGAACTAATTATTGGCGGTGTGGCGTTGATTTCAATTATCTTGACCGCCTATACTGCTTTTGCGACATACGAAGATGTCAAGATTAGAAAGCAGGAAGAAGATGTTTAGTTTAGAATTTTGGTCATACGCTGGAGAAAGAGCAATCAAGACAGTCGCTCAGGCTGCTATCGCGTTTCTTGGTTCGGGTAGCATGGGGCTGTTTACGATTGACTGGGCATCACTCGCCTCGGTATCACTAGGTGCAGGATTCCTGAGCATCCTGACCTCTGTGGCATTCAAGAAGGACTAAGCCGCTTTAGGGTTTCTAACCCGCTGGCGCTCTTTTGGACTTGTGCCACCCCAAATTCCAAACTGCTCTTTAGATACAATCGCGAACTCGGCGCAGGGCTTTCGAGCGGGACACATCTTGCATAGCTTTTTTGCGAGTGCCGCATTAGAGAAACTTTCGCCCGTTTCTGGAAACCAAATCTCGGGGTCAGTATTTGTGCATGGTGGCACAATCGGTGATTCTTTCATTGCCTTAGCTAAGGCTAAATAAGCTCGTTCCACTTCCATAAAAGAATTATGGGGGGACTACTGACATTTTGTCAAATTAGCGTTCGTTGGGTTCTGTCCCGCCCCAGATGCCGTATCGCTGATTAGTCTCAAGCGCATAGGTAAAACAGTCTTGTATTACAGGACACGCCTTGCAGAGATTCTTAGCCGCCTTGGTAGCCGCCGCCCTGAACTCGGGGTCAGGAATGTCGTCTGGGTAGAACAGCTCAGGTATCCACTCACAGGGAACGCCTTTATTGCTATGCACCTTTGATAACAATTTGGTATAGCTACTTGAATAATGTCCCTGTTGTGGCATAACATACAGACTACTAGAGAAGGAGTAATAAATGCAGTTACACGCACCAGAGAAGTTCAATAAGGCAGAGTTAGTGGGAGTCTTTGATTCTGGGTCAGCCGAATGGCTAGAGGCCCGCTATTCAGGCATAGGTGGCTCGGACATAGGCACAATCCTCGGTCTGAATCCTTATGAGTCAGCCTATGCACTATGGGCTAAAAAGACTAAGCAGATTCCCGAGAATGACCTATCAGACAACATTCGGGTCAAGTTCGGTCAGAAGTTTGAGCAACCAATCCTAGAGATGTGGGCAGAAGCCAACCCTGATTGGGTTGTCTATCACACAGGCACTTACCGAGACTCAGAGCGTCCTTACATGATGGCAAATCCAGATGCGCTGGCTCACAACCCAAACACCGATGAGTGGATGGTTATTGAGGTCAAGACTTCGGCTATGCCTTGGGATGAAGTGCCTATGCACTATCACGCTCAGGTCTTGCACTACCTATCGGTTATGGGGCTGACAAAAGCAAAACTAATTGGAGTTGTCGGTTGGAACTGGTGGGAGTCTGACATTGTGGCAGATGACTTTGAGATTCAGGTTCAGCGCGAATACGCTGCGAAGTTCTGGGAGAGCATTCAGCTAATGCGCAAGCCAGAATGGGATGGCTCAGAAGCTACCTTCAAGGCGGTCAAGGCGATGAATCCGCTGATTGACGACACCGAGGTAGAAGTCACTTGGGGTCAAGAACTGATGCTAATTCAGGAAAAGGCAGATGCCGCTTATCGTGACCTAAACCGCCTAAAGTCCATCACCCTAGATGCAATGGGCAAGGCTCGGCACGCTTACACGATTATTGACGGCAAGGAAGTTAGGGTAGCATCGAGGCAGATGCGTGCAGGCGCACCTACCTTGATTGTGAGGCGTAAATGAATTTGTTTCTCGGTGACGAAGTGAGCCTAGTGCGCGGTGGCGTTTGGGTGACTGGTCGGGTCAATGGCATAAGACTAAGCAAGGGACACCTTGAGCTTGTGTCAATCGAAGGGCTTGACATGTGGTTCGACCTGAACACAGGCTGGCGATTTATTGAAGAGCAAGAAAGCGTAGATGTAGATGATGAATGAGATTCCTCAGTTTGTATTGCTAATTTTGATAGCCGCGACTAACTTGCTCATGCTCTGGATGTATTTGGCTCAGCGGGCAAAGAACTTTGCTCTAGTCAAACTATCCTCGACCATCATCAAGGCAATCAGCGCTCAGCGCGATGTAAACGAGAAACAGCACGAGATAAACAACAGTCTCGGGCAGAACTTAGAGATTCTTGGTGTTCACACAAAGTTGATTCCACCAAGTATTGCTATGGAAGCGGAAGCCTTCCTAGCATGGCACAATAAACGAAAAGAAGAGAGGGACAAGAATGGCTAGATTCAATCTGGCAGATTATGAAACAGTTGAAGAAAGAATCAAGAGGTTCTATGCGGAAAATCCTGACGGAAGAATTGTCACAGAGAATCTTACGAGCGTGGCTGACAGGTCTGTGGCAACTTGGGTTGTTCGGGCAGAAGTTTACCTATCTGCTGGCGACCAAGCAAACAATCTCCCTAAAGCCTCGGGTTTGGCATTCGAAATTGATGGCGGAAATGGTGCTAATCAGACTTCGGCTCTTGAGAATGCAGAAACCTCAGCGATAGGTCGCGCATTAGCTAACGCAGGCTACTCGGGTAACAAGCGTGCATCTCGTGAAGAGATGGAAAAGGTTGCTCGAGCAGATGAGGTTGCTCAGATTCTCGGTGCAACTCGTGACTGGCTCGCAGATGCAAAAGCTATGACCGATGTAGATAAGCTGCGGATGCTTTACATGGAAGCCAAGGCCGCAGGTCAGCCCGCAAGCGTTCTACGCGAAATCGAGAAGTTGGCTAAAGCCAAATGAGCATCAGGGACATTCAGTATCAGTTAGCTGCACTAACGCAGGAAAACGACAAAGGTGCGGATGCTCTCTACGAGGCAGAAGTCAAACTGGCTAACGCGGAACACGAACTCGACTTAGTTGAACAGCGTGCGTTTATCAAGGCTCAGGGAACTGTGGCTGATAGAACGGCGCTCGCCAAGTTGGAGTCAGCCGATGCAAGATTGCAACGCGACTTGCGCAAGGCTGAGGCTAATCGTATTCGGATGAAGATAAAGAGCTTGGAGACAAACATTATGGCTGTCGCAACTCAAGCTAAGTTGATTCAAGCCGAAACTCGGCTGTGAAAAAAGCTGACCTAAACAAACTAAGAGAACGCGACACTCATTGTTGGCATTGTGGTCGCGGTGGCGACCTTGTGCCTCATCACCGAGCGAATCGGGGCATGGGTAGTTACAAGGCGCTAGACATCTTGCAGAATGTGATTTTGGTCTGCGCTGAATACAACGGACTTATGGAATCAGATGCTCAGGTGGCTGAGGAAGCACGCCGACTGGGACACAAGATAAGTAAGTTCGCCACGCCGAATACTCCGGTGTTTGACAAGTCCGAAGGGGTTTGGTATCTTCTGGACATGGTGGGTGGGAAGCGAAGCCAATTCAATCCATCTGAATTGTTCTAACGGAAAGAGGGGACATGGAATTAGAAGCACTAGCAAAGGCAATGCGCGAGCGAGCAATCCTGCTCGGTAGCGACCCGAATCTAAAGCTCGATACTTTCGCGGCTGTAGAGAAGGAAAAGAAAAAGCGACTGACTCGGCTAGAAGAGATGAAAAAGCTCTACTTCAACGCAGGCAGATTCGCAGGCGGGGCGCGTGACCGCGTGGCTCGTGTAGCGTTTGAGAAGGTCAATCATGACTTACCAGCCAGATTTTGACCTAGATTTTCAAAGGGGGCTAGTAGGGGAGAACCTCGTAGGGACTTTCCTGCAAGCTCTTGAGGGCGGGCGGATAGAGGTCAAGACCGATTACAGAGTCGGCGAGACAGGGAATGTCTATGTCGAGACTTGGCAATACAGGCTGCCCGATGCCTCGGACAAAAAGCCGTCTGGGATAAACACGAGCAAGGCCGAGTTCTGGGCCTTTGCCAGCCCCGATGGTCAAGGCTTTATTTGTGTTACCTCTGAGGCGCTCAAAAACGCGATTAGAGACCACGAACCACGCGAGGTAAGGCAATCAGTCTCCGGCCCTGCTACAAACGCCTCTATCGGGCGTATAGTGCCGATTCCGACCCTACTGAGAGCCATCGGTTTATTCAAGAAAGAGGACAAATGAGCATTGAGGTTATGAATGCCGTCTGGCGCGAGTCAAAAGCCGATGGCAGAGCAAGGCTAGTTCTACTGGCAATCGCCGACCATCAGGGCGAAATTGGGGCTTGGCCTAGTATCCGCAGACTGGCCATGATGGTCAATGCCTCAGAGCGCTCGGTTCAGCGCGACATTCAGTATCTCCAAAAGCTCGGTGAGTTGAAGGTCGAGGTGCAGAATGCGCCGACCTCGGGGCAATACAAGTCGAACCGCTATTGGGTTACTTTACCCAGCGCAGGGGTGACAGAATCGCAGTCAGGGGTGACAGATTTGGCATCAGGGGTGACAGCAGGTGGCGTGCAAACCCTTATAGAACCCTTATTAGAAAATAATACATGCGCAAAGGATGATGAGCTGTTTACAGAGTTCTGGAATGCCTACCCTAGAAAGCTCGATAAGGCAAAAGCTTTTAGGTCTTTCAAGTCAGCCCTCAAGCGAGCTAAGTTCGAGGACATCATGGCTGGGGTAATCGCCTACCGCAACGACCCTAAACGCAATCCTGACTACACGAAATACCCTGCCACTTGGCTCAATAGCGACTCTTGGGAGAATGCGGCTAGTAGCCCAGAGGCAAGGCAGGCAGCCGATGAGCGCAGGGCAAAAGAGAAAGCCGCGAGCGATGCCTACATTCGGGAAATGGAAGAGATTGCCAAAAAGTCAGTTCCGCTGACACCAGAACTAAAGAAAAAGCTAGGCTTATAGTGTGGATGTCATTTGTAAGCGCTGCGGGATGTGGTTTCAATCAACCAAGTCCCGAAAAGCCCCAGAGAACTGCGAGTCCTGCCGCGCTCGAAGAGTGCAAGTCGTTGGCAAGTGCATCGTCTGGCATGGGCATTTCGCAAGCGATTTTGTCACACCCATCTACGAGGATGGGACAGAAGTATTGCCCGGAGTCCGAAGCTGCGGGAACAAGGATTGTGTCCAACCAAGCCATGTGGCACAATAGAAACAGACCGAAAGGAAACTAATGGCAAAAGTAACAGCAGAACTTGAAGTCACTCGAATCATCGAGGGCTATGGCTTCAAGGGCGTAGAGAAAGTCACCATCAAGGGTGAAGAGCGCAAAATCTATTACACAGTCTGGACTAATGACAGAGTTCGTGAAGGCGATACTGTTTCGGTTCAGGGGCTACTCGGCGTGAAGCTAGAAGAGTTCACAGGCCGCGATAACAAACCAAAGCAGATTGCAGCTATTCACATCAACAACGCTAAAGTGCAGAAGTCGGAAAGCGCACCATTTTAGAGTTTGAGGTTTGCGGCGACCCTGCCCCACAAGGCTCGAAGAGAGTTTTCAACGGCAGGGTTGTCGAGGCTGCTGGCGCGAAACTGAAAAAGTGGCGTGCCGCAATCGCAGAGGCATGTAAGCCTTATGCAGAACAAAACATAATCCTCGGCCCAGTCAGGCTTGAGGTTCATTTTTTTCTTGCTCGCCCTCAGTCGGTGAGCCAAGCTAAACGCGCACTACCAATCGTTCCACCAGACCTAGATAAATTGATTCGCGCAGTAGGTGATGGAATCGGTCAGTCTGAAATGATTTGGGGGGACGACTCTCAGATAGTCGAGATGGTAGCCACTAAGAGCTATGCAGACGGCAGACCAACAGGCGCAATCATCAGGATTATCGCTCTATAACGAATTGATAACAACGCAAAAATAAGCTTGACTTGCCGTTTCAAACCCTCTAATCTGTATTCAGAAAGAAGGGAAACAAATGGAAAGAAACGACATGAAGGGCAAGCCAACTTGGTTGCTTGAGTCCCAGCTTGAGACCGCAAAGGTTATCGAGCAGAACACACATGATGCACAAGTCAAGTCAATCGCATCTCAGCAGATTGATGAGATTACACAAGAATTGGCTCGCAGAGGAACTTTGAAGTAATGAAGATTCTCAATCTTTACTCTGGCATTGGCGGGAATAGAAAGCTTTGGGGCGAAGAACACCAGATAACTGCTGTTGAATACGACCCCGAGATAGCGGCTGTTTATGCAGACTTTTTCCCAGCAGATGAGCTAGTTATTGGGGATGCTCACGAGTATTTACTAAATCACTTTCAGGAGTTTGACTTTATTTGGTCAAGCCCACCATGCCAAAGTCATTCATCCATAAGATTCAATCGAGCAGTCAAGTATCTTGGCTCAAAACCTGTTTATCCAGACATGAAGCTTTATGAGGAAATACTTTTTCTACAACACCACTTTGAGGGTCTTTATGTGGTGGAGAATGTAGTTCCTTATTACGAAGCTTTGATTCCAGCTCAGAAAATAAATAGACATTTGTATTGGGCTAATTTTGAGATTGGCAATCTGCCACAAAAGGCAGAGAACATTAGGGCAATTCAGATTCCAGCATTGCAGGAATTACATGGATTTGACCTAAGTAACTATAAGCTTTCCAATAAGAGACAAGTGCTGCGGAATTGTGTTAGCCCAGAAGTCGGGCTTCATGTTCTAAATAAGGCACTTGAGGTATTGGGATAGAAAGGGAGAAAATGGAAATAAACGAAATTAGAAGGCAGAACGAGTTTCTGCAAGATGCCATTTACCAAAAGGGCTATGACTTGGGCTGGGAATCAGCCCTAGAAACAATGGAACAACTAGCAGACAGACTTTGGAATCGAGGGGACTCGGCTACAGGCGAGATGCTAAGAGACATAATCAATCGAGCAAGGAGTGGGCATGAGCTTTAGACAGGGCTGGCGTAACTGGAAGTATGCAATCGCAGACAAACTGTTTGCGTATGAGCTTGACGAGGCATACGACATGGGAATCAGAATGGGCGCAGAATACGCGACTCATGTAATCAGCTTCAGGGTCAATCTGAACTCAGAGAAAATCAAACTAACAAAGGTCGAGAAAAAGGGCTTTGAAAAGGCAATCGAAGTAATCAACGATTGCAAGCCTCAAATCGAAGAAAAGTGTAAGGCGTATTTACCAAGATGATGAAGATAACTGTTTGGGAAAAGCCCAACTGCGTGCAATGTGCGCAGACCAAGAAAGAGTTTGACAAGCGCGGAATCATTTACCAGACCCGCAGACTTGACAGGTCGGCAAAGGCAGTCGAACGATTCCTTGAAATGGGACTTATGGCTGCACCGATTATCGAAACCGATGACCGCCGTTGGAGTGGATTCCGACTAGACCGCATCAAGTCACTAGAGATGCACCTGAAGTCAGAACGCGCTCATGGACACAATGTGCCGCTAGAGCCGCTGAGACAAGTTGCGGATGAGGTTGAAGATGAAGTCTAAAGAACTACGCATCTATGAATGGGCGCTAAAGGTTAGTGCAGTCGAAATGGTCAAAGAACTAAATAAGACCTTTGGCGGAATGATGCTAACCAACAAAGAGGACACAGATACTGTTGTCTCAGCAGTCAATGGCCTTATTGGAAGATTGACAAAGATTGGAGACTTAGCCGATACTGGTCTAGGCATTCCATACTGGGATAAAGATGGAACACTAAGGGAAGAAACTAAAGATGCTTGAGTATCTAACAATAATGTCGGTGGTCAATGTTTTACTTACCGCATTGGTATTACTAAAGATTGGGGCAAAGGAAGATGAGTAACGAACTACAAGAGGCAATCCACAGGTCGGCAATCGTGGCTTTTGAGGCAGGTCGTAGGGCTGAAAGGGAACACTTCTGGAAGGCAATAGACTTGAACCACACCAGTAACGACATAGGCGAATACATTTACATAAATGACCTCAAAGATGCCCTCAAGGAACTCGATGAAACCGAAGCAAACAAGGTTGCCTAATGTCGTCAAGATTGGGTATCAGGAATACAGGATTGTCGAACTGTCAGTTCAAGACGACCCGCTACTTGCAGACAACACACATGGATACACGCAAGACCAGCGCAACATCATCGTCATTGACAAAGACCTACCAGAAACCAAAAAGAAAGTCGTTGTCTTTCACGAACTGCTACACGCCTGTCGGTTTGTCTTTCAGGGCGACCCGCCAAGCAAGAAAGCTGACTTTGAAGAATGGGAACATCACTTCATAGGCTTGTGGGAAAACACAATACCTATGGTGCTAAAGGAAAATAAAGAGCTAAGGGAGTGGCTACTAAATGACTAACGAAAGAGTTTACGCAGACTTTATGCAAGCTGCCGCACTACTCAAGGACAAGAACCTTGTGTGGTCAGCAGACCTAGATTCAATCAGGGATGACCTTGCAAGCTACCTAGAACACCGAGCAGGCTTCGGGCTGACCAACAGCACGCACCTAATCGCAGTAGTTCAACGACTGTTAGAAGATGAAAACGATTTGAGCATCGGAGAATAATGTTAGAAGATTTGAAACCACCACCAGTAAACCGCAGTTGCAAGGCGGGACAGGTGCTTGACTCACTAGAGGCAAAAGACCGAGCAATCCTTGAGTCAGCCATTGCTAACGCAGATGTCTGGCCTATCAAGACACTCAGCCGAGAATTGCGCAAGCGCAACATCGAGCTTTCGGAAACACCTATCGCAAACCACAGAAACAAAAGCTGTGTTTGCTTCGCGGGGTAAAGATGCTAGAGAACCTAACGCCAGCAGCGAAAGTAACAGCCCCGCAAAATTTTAGACCGGGGGTAGAGTTCGATGGAACTGAGGGAACAGCCACCACAGAAGGTCTAGTCGGACAACCAAACTTTGACGACTTCCTGAGAGAGCGTGGCTATCCACCAGAGGAATACGAGATTGTCGGCACACCGAGAACCTCACAATGGCAGCGCTATGACGGCGAGTGGCTAACAAGTTATCGCTTTACATTCCGCAAGAAAGTAAATGAGATTGACCTGCCACTTCTGCTGGCTGAAGCAAGAAAGAAAGCTAAGCCTGCCAAGCTACCAAAGGCAGAAGCAAAAGCCCTAGTGATTCTTTGGTCAGACCTACAGGTCGGCAAGGTGGATTATCGCGGGAACTCGCAGAGCCTCATCGAGCGCGTAGAACTTATGCAGGCGCGACTGCTGGAAAAGATAAAGACCGAGAAACCAGAGAGAGCAATCTTCATTGACCTTGGGGATACAGTCGAGAACTTCCAGAACGCCGCACCGATGCAGCAGTTACAGTCAAACGACCTGTCAATTATGAGTCAGGTAGATTTGGCAATCACATTCGCATACCAGACACTTCGGATGGTTGCAGAGCGAGTGCCAGATGTAACCTACGCATCAGTCGGTTCTAACCATTGCCAATGGCGAGCAGGTCGTGAAGCAATCGGTAAGCCAACCGATGACTGGGGAATCTTTATTGGTCGTCAGCTCGCACGCCTTTCAAAAGAGGCGGGGCTTGACATAAAGTTCATAGAGCCACAAGAGCATGACGAATCTATGGCGCTCGATGTATTCGGCGACCAGTTCCACATTCTCGGCATCGCACATGGACACCAAGCCAAGCGACCAGACCAAATGGCAACTTGGTGGAGAGCGCAAGCCTTCGGCAGACAGCCAGTATCAGATGCAACAATTCTGGTGCATGGTCATTGGCATCACCTACGCGTGACCGAGATGGGCAGCACGCCACGAGGCACATCACGCTTCCTCATCATGGCAAGCACGCTCGATAACGGCTCGGGGTGGTGGCGGAGAGTCGCGGGCGAGGATTCTGTCCCCGGTTTGGTAACATTTATTCTCGAAAAAGGAATAGACTTCACAGGAACAGTATTCAAACTCTAATGCCAAGTTACGACTACAAATGCAAGAGCTGTGACAACACAGTCAGTCTGGTTATCAGCATCAAGGATGACCCAAAGACCCCTTTGTGTGTTGATTGCAAGGCTGAAATGGTCAGAAGCTATGGCATTCAGGCCGTTCAATTCAAGGGTTCGGGCTGGGCATCAAAAACTAAATAAAACTTGACAAAGGGGGGGAGTATCCCCTAGAGTTACTACACAACAAAATACGGGCGAGCAGGTTTGCGGGAATGTATCTTTCCCACTTTTCGATTCGGCTTCTGCAACAGCCGACTCCCTTCTCCATTCTTCTCGGTTCGATTCCGAGTCGCCCACAAATTTTCTAAGGGGGGGGTGTCCCGCCGACTGGCATAGGAAAATGGCAAACTCTTTTCCCAAACCTTGCATTCGTTGTGGCAAGTTATCACTAAATAACCTTTGTGATACTCACCTAGCTCAGGTAAAGGCCGCCCAGAACGCCAGAGGTGCTGCGAGGAAGTCCCAGACCAATCAGTATGGCGGCGCTTACAAACGCCTAGCCAAAATCATCAGACAGACAGCCGAAGTGTGCCACATCTGCGGGCAAGGCTACCGACCCAACGACCCATTCGAGGCTGACCACCTGACACCCGGCTCGGAAGTTTATTCTCTAAGCCAGCTTGCGCCAGCACATCGCAGTTGCAACATCTCAAGAGGCAAGAAGCCACTAAACGGCTAACCCTACATTCGGTTAATACTCGGTTGAAACGGCTGACTGCCAAAAAAGACCATAAAATTTTGCAACTTTACATAATAATAATTACTTAGCTAAGGTTAGCTAACTTATCGAGTAACCCAAATACAAATCAGTCTCTAAAATTTCAGGCCGGAAAAAAGTTAATACTCGGTTGAAAAAAGCTGGAAAATTTAGGCAAAAAAGATGCCCTTTTTTTATCGAACAAACTTTCGGGAAAATTGGGCTTGTCTAGCCCCTCTTGATGAACATTTGTTCGCCACCCCTGCCGCGCTAGTCTAGGCCACCTAGACACCGACAGCGCCAGACAGAGCGCCAAAAGGCACTAGCCCCCCTAGATAATGGGATACCTATACATAACAGACAGCCAAAATTTCGTTATCGTTTCGTTATCGTTTCTAACTTGACACGCGGCGCGGCGGCGTGTTAGTGTCTAACTATCCGCAGGGAAAGCGGCGAAAGATAGGGAAGCAAATGGAAACTCTAAAGATTACAAAGAGCCAAAAGGCCGCGCTAATTTGGGCGCTAAACATCTTCGAAGCAACTAGCGAAGGCACAGAGGGCGAACTACTCGCAGACTACGAGGCAGCGCTAAAGGCGCTCGCACCTCTTTACACAAAACTAACGGCAGAGCTTGACAACTAAAAACAAAACACTACAATAAAAACAGCGCAGGGAAAGCGCCAGAGAGATAGGGAAAGAAAATGAGAGCAAAAAGCAAAGTTACACAGAGCGAACTAAACGCAAAGATTAGCAGCTACCGAAACAACCTGAAGGCAGGCAACCTACACGCCGCAGGTGACGAACTAGAAGCGCTAGAGCTAGCAGTTGCCGAAATGCGCCACGAACTAGAAGAGCGCTTTAGGTTGCGCGAAGGTTGGAGAGCCGTATTAGCTAAGTTTGACGAAGAAGCAAAGGCGGCGAAATGATAGACGCGCAAACACTAACCGATTTGATAATCGCCGCGATTACTTTTGTTCTTGCGGTTCTGATAGTTACAAAATAAACGCCGAGGGAAACGGCAGAAGGGAAACAAAATGACAATTACCACAAACAGAAACAGAAGCGGCGGCCTAGTGCTATCGGCAATAGTCGGCGGCTATTTAGTTAGCCGACAGTTTTACGGATACACAAAGCGCGAAGCGCTGCAACTATTTCGCGCAGAGATAAAGGCGGCGAATAAATGAGCAACGAATTTAGAAACAAACTAATCGAATACTTAGAACACGAAATCAAAACACTAGAAACACAAACAAATTATTTTGTAAATTTCGAAGAGATAGGATACCGAAACGCGCTAACAAATGTTTTAGATTTTGTTCAGGGTGCTGAGGTGTATTGCAATTACCAAACAGAGAAGGGAAACTAAACAAAATGGAAAACACAATTACAATCACACGCGAGACAGCCGAGAGACTAATCGCAAAACTAGCCGACTGGTTGGAATACATAGACGGCCTAGATTACGAAACACGCGCCGACATAATCGCGCTAGACGAACTAATCAGAGCGACAGACGGCGAAGAACTACTAGAGGCAATACAGCGCCGCAATCGCGAAGCACTAGCGCAAGCTAACAAAGAATGGCAAGAGCGCAAGGCGGCAGAAGAGGCGGCGAAATAATGGCCTCTAATAAATACTATGAAATGTTAGACAGCGCACCCGAACACCTAGAGGACATAGCGGGGCTGTTTACTTGGTCGGAAAATTACCAATACCCGACACCGGCAACGCTATACCTAGACCTAACAAACTACAGCGAGGAATTTATCGGCGTAAATCTATGCGCTGAGAAAATGCCGCTACTGGGTTATTTAGAGATTGACCTACTAGCGAAAGCGCTAACACAATACGCCGCGCGGCCTATTGATGCGACTGAGTTTGTCGCGCAACTTTTGGCGGCTGAATACGAAGATGAAGAGGAAGAAGAGACCGAAAATGTTTAAGTATGATTGCGACACCTGCACCAAATGGCACAAGACAGACCTAGCCGGCGCTTGGTATCTAATCCGCAATGGTTGGCCTTTTGGAGTTGCCATAATGCTAGGCAAGAAGCGCCTACAAATCTTCAGAGGTTGGGCGAACAAATGACAGAGGCAGAGCGCCGCGAACTACTTAGAGAGCGAACAAGCTACACGCAGCCACCGCTTAGAGCGCCAAAGATTAGAGCGCCTAAAGGGTTGCTATCTTTTCTAATTGTCGCGGCGCTCTTCCCGATACTGATACCGCTGATGGTTTTAGGTTCTGTAACTTATACAGCCATCACGCGCAGAACAAACAAATATTAGGAAGCAATGAACAAAGAGCAGAAACAACTAATCACAAATCTAGCGGAAGCGTTAGAGGCAAACAACGCGGCAGCGCTTAGAGCTATCGGAAGAGAGGCGCAACTAGAAACGGAAGCGCTAATCTTTCACACGCTAGAGGCCGCCGGGTTAGTGTATGCAACTAGCAAAGAGCCGAAGCGCTCGCCACTATTTGAGGCGCTGCTATTAGTCGGACAAGAACTAGACAGCGCCGGAATAGCTTGGGGAATTATTGAGCGCAAGCGCCGCGAGAAACTACAAGAGAGCAAACAGAAACTTTTCGGCTGATACCGAAAGAGAGAAAAGGAAAAGCAATGCAAATGACACAATGTGAACACGAAGTAACAGAGGCAGTATCGGAAACCTATCTAAAGGGATTTTCTGATTTTGTTTTGGTGGAGTGCGTAACCTGTTCAGCAACCTATGAACAAGAGGTGACAGCATGACACTAGAGGAATACCTAGACCAACTGACCGAACACAACTGGCACACACTTAGAGCGCTAATAGAACTAGAGCGCGGAACACTAACGCCAGACCTAGAGGAAGAAACGGAACACGCCTACACCGCAGCCATAGAGACCCTAAACGCTGAAAGGATAACTAGAGCAGGGCGGCAGATGGCTGAAGCCTTAGACAACTAAACAGAAACAAACAGCGAAGCCCCTGCCCCCCCTATCGGCAGGGGTTTCGCCTTACTATCGCAAAGCCAAACCCTAAACCTAAGCTAGAACCTTAGACACGCGCCACAGACCGACAGCCACCGACACCGACACGCCACAGCCGCGCCGACTGATTACAAAGAACAAAGAAACAGACAGCCGCGCAAATAGGCAAACAGACAGAGCGCTACCGATACACCTACACGCCGCCACAGAGCCACAGAGAGCCGCACAGAGCCGCGCACAGCACTAGAAACAGGCCACCGAACACCGCGCCAAATAAGGCCTAGAGCGCCCATACCCCCTAAGCGGCCCTACAAGCCCCATAGAAGCCACGAACCCCGAAACAAGGGTATTACCCTAGCCGATACCTGACAGAGCCACAGAGAGCCACAGAGCGCGCCAGACCATAGCAGCGCCGACCACTACATCTAGTAGTTACCCTTAGGGCAGACCACTAGGGGTGGGGTCAGACACGCCGACCCAAACATGCGACACCCCGCACGCCAGCTTTGCGTATTTTTCTGCAAAAAAAACAAAAAGCTGTGATACTCTTGATTGTTATGGGACGACCAGCGACATCACTCGAAATCAAGCGCATCACAGGAAATCAGGGACAACGAAAGCTTACAGATGAAAAAGACAACATTGCCGTCAAGAGCG
>JACCDY010947487.1_pt1 | contig 14689 bp, 9 predicted proteins | sample 7446391 | NCBI WGS metagenome assembly JACCDY01 (sample SAMN15323451, study PRJNA562643) | freshwater metagenome | isolation source: river surface water | place: USA:Blue River Watershed | collected 2017-08-18 | reverse complement strand
TGTCATAGTCATCCCAGCTCGAACGCGGCAGTGCGAACAGCCGGGCCCGCTCTTTCCAGCTCTTCGCCGGATCGGGATCGGGATCGAGGAAGATGTGGCGGTGATCGAAGGCCGCGACCAGCTTGATCGCCTGGCTCAGCAACATGCCATTGCCAAACACGTCGCCCGACATGTCGCCGCAGCCGGCAACCCGGATCGCATCCTTCTGCACGTCTACGCCCATTTCGAGGAAGTGCCGCTGAACCGAGAGCCAGGCCCCCTTGGCGGTGATCCCCATGGCCTTGTGATCATAGCCCTTGGAACCGCCGCTGGCGAAGGCATCGTCCAGCCAGAAGTCATGCTCTTCGGCGATGGCATTGGCGGTGTAGGAATAGGTCGAGGTGCCCTTGTCGGCGGCGACCACGAAATAGGGATCCTCGCCGTCGCGGATCACCACCTGCTTCGGGTGGACCACCTTGGTGCCTACGATATTGTCGGTGATCGACAACAGTGTGCGGATGAACAGCTTATAGCTTTCCTTGCCCTCGGCCAGCCAGCCATCGCGCCCACCCGTTTCGGCCCGCGCTGGATCGGGCAGCTGTTTGGGATAAAACCCGCCCTTGGCCCCGCTCGGCACAATCACCGCGTTCTCGACCCGCTGGGCCTTCATCAGGCCAAGGATTTCGGTCCGGAAGTCATCGCGCCGATCGGACCAGCGCAGCCCGCCGCGCGCTACCGGACCAGAGCGCAGGTGAATGCCTTCAACCCGGCGCGAATAGACGAAGATCTCGCGCCACGGCAGCGGCTTGGGCAAGCCCGGTACGAGCGACGAATCAAGCTTGAAGGCCAGCGCCTGCTGCCCGGCCGGGGCAAAGGCATTGGTCCGCAGCATGGCTTCAACCACCGCGCGATACTGACGCAGCAGGCGGTCATCGTTGATCGCCGAGACCAGTGCCAGGCCATCGCGGATCGCATCCTGGGCCTTGGTTTCAGCGACGAGCCGGTCACCCTTGAACGCAGGATCGTGGCGGGCGACGAACAGGTCAACCAGCCCACGCGTGACCTGCGGGGCATGGTGCAGCGCATCGACCGCAGTCGGCACGCCATAATTGAGCCCGGCCTGGCGGAGGTAACGATACCAGGCACGCAGCCAATTGGCTTCGGCCGCGGCCAGCCCAACCGTGGTGATCAGGCGGTTGAACGGATCGTCCTCGGCCCCACCGTTCAGCACATCAGCAAAGGCGGTTTCGATTGCCGCAGCACGGGCCAGCACCGCAGCAGCTTCCAATCCGGCCGGCAGGGCCAGCTGGAAATCGTGGATCGTGCCAAGACGTCCCTGATCAAGCTCGGTTGGCAGATCCTCAACCACACGGAACCCAAAATTCTCAAGCGCCGGGACTGCGTCCGACAAGGCAATTGCCCCGCCGCGCTGGTATAGCTTGAGCCGCAGCATGCTGGCGCCGTCCTCGGCCACCTGGTGCAGGCGGGCATCGCGGCGCGGGCCGGTCTCGCCCTCCCCGGCCAGCCGGCGCAGGCGCGCGATGTCCTGCGCGGCCTCGGCCGGCCCATAGGCGCTGCGGTAGGCCAGCGGGAAAGCCTCGGCATAACGGGCGGCGATCGCAGCCGCACGGCTCGGCTCTTCGCTGGCAGCAATTTCGCTTTCCACGGCCTCGCTCCAGCCGCGCAGCATGCCCTGCAAGCGCGCATCCAGCCCGGCCTCGTCTGGCAACCGGGCAACCTCGGGCAGGTCGAGGACGAAGCGCAACACGGCCAGGCTGCCATCAACCTCTAGGCTCCAGTCAAGGATTGGCGCGCCGCAAGCTTCGACCAGCATGGCCTCTATCTGCAAGCGTGTGCCGGTCGACATGATGTCACGCGGCAGCCAGACAAAGGCGAAAAGGTGGCGCATCAGCGCCGCAGGAACCAGCGCCAGCTTGGGGCGGGGGCGATCGACCAGGCTCATCATCGCCGTGGCGATCCGTTCGAGGTCCTCGTCGGCGAAACCGATCAAGAGGTCGTGCGGCAGCGCAGTCAGCGCGTGGACCAGAGCCTTGCCGGCGTGGCCCTGGGGGGCGAAGCCGAAGCGGGTCATCAGTTCACCCAGCTGGGTCCGCATCCGCGGCACCTGGGTAGGCGCGGCAGCAAGGCCGGCACTGGTCCAAATACCAGCGTGAACCGAAAGGCTTTGCAGTTTGCCGCCTTCGACCACCGGCACGATGAACAGGTCGAGCGGCGTGCGGCGATGGACGTTGCTGACCAGGTTGGACTTGATCACTAGCGGCCCGCGGCCCGCCCGGCCTGTGCCCTCGAACCAGGCAAACGCCCGCTCATAGGAGATCGGGCCCAGCAGGCTCTTGGCGCCGCGCCGGCAAATGCCCAGCGCATCAGACTGCGTGCCATCCCGGTGTCGCATCACATGGCCCAGCTGGGTCAGCATGCCGTCCTTGAACCAGCGCATCAGCGCCGCACCTTCGCCATCAGCCAGACTATCGGCATCGGCGGCCATGGCCTGCTGCATCTTCGGCCAATCGGCCACGGCAGCGCGAACATCGCCAAGCGTGCTGCGCAACGCCGTTTCAAGTGCGCGGCGAATCTTCGCGTCTGCGCGCCGGGTCTCGATATAGACCATCGATTCTCGCTTCTCGCCGGCGGCATCGCCATCAACAACGGCAGCCAGCATGCCATTTCCATCGCGGCGCACCGGCACGACCGGATGGACCAGCCGATCAATCGTCAGTCCTTGCGAAGCAACGGTCGTGGCAATCGAATCGACCAGGAAGGGCATGTCATCATTGATCACGCCGATCCGCATGAAGCGCTCCGCGGCGCTGCCCGAAACAGTCTCGATCGTGATTGCGGCTTCGCCTGTATCACGCTGGCTGGCTGCACTGCACAGGAAGGCAGCCGCGGCAGCCAGCCCCTCGGCCGAAAACGGCGCATCGCCGGGCAGCAACGCGGCCCTGAGCCGCTGGGCCAGCGCCTGTTCGAGGAGATTGGCAGAGCTGCTGGCGGACTTGGCACCCATCGATCACACTCCTGCGGGGCAGCGAAGAAGCGTTGCCCGGACAAACAACATTATTGCTGTCTAACGCAGCATTCGTATGCATCCTAGGGGCAAGTGGTCACCACTGCAACCAGTTTGCCGGTAGGGAAACCTGCCTATTTGTTCGCAGGGCAATGCTTAGCCTGCAAGGGCTTCCATCGTCAGCGCCAACGAATGCTCGCGTGCCGCCGGATCGTAAGTTGCTCCGGCAACAATGATTTCATCCGCACCGGTCCGCTCGACAAAGCGGCCGATCGCCGCGCGCACAGTAGCTGGCGCGCCTACGGCGCTGGCCTGGCGGACGTGTTCAAGCATGGCCTGGGTGTGCGGCGGGAGGGTTTCGCGGTAACCCGGCACCGGCGGCTTGAGCCGACCGGGGTTGCCGGTGCGCAGGGCAACGAAGCTCTGGTCGAGCGAAGAGGCCAGAAGGGTGGCTTCGGCATCGGTTTCAGCAGCCAGCACGGTCATCGCCGCCATCACATGCGGACGCTCTAGCGCAGCCGAAGGGGTAAAGCGTTCGCGGTACAGTTTGATCGCCGCATCAAGATGATCGGGCGCGAAGTGCGAGGCAAAGGCATAGGGCATGCCCAGGGCTGCGGCGAGCGATGCCCCAAAGAGGCTGGAACCAAGGATCCAGAACTCGAGCGCCGCACCGAGGCCGGGCGTGGCGCGCAGGGCCAGTTCCGGGTCACCGGTCACCAAGGCGCGCAATTCGACGACGTCCTGCGGGAAAAACTCTGAAGCACGCATCAGATCCTTGCGCAGGGCCTGGCCGATCCGGCTATCTGCCCCCGGTGCACGGCCGAGGCCAAGGTCGATCCGCCCCGGGAACAATGCGTCAAGCGTGCCGAACTGTTCGGCAATCACGAAGGGGTTGTGGTTGGGCAGCATGATCCCGCCCGCACCGATCCGAATGGTCGAAGTGGCATGGCCGATGTGCGCCAGGGTAACCGCCGTTGCGCCACCAGCGATCCCGTCCATGCCGTGGTGCTCGGCGACCCAGAACCGCTGGTAGCCTGCCGCCTCGGCCGCGCGGGCCAGGCCAGCGGCACTGGCCAGGGCTTCGGAAACGGTCCCGTCTTCACGGACAGGTATCAGGTCAAGGACAGATAATGGGATCACCGGCCCGATGGTGCCGGGTCTGGACCCAGCTGGTCAAGATAGGATTGCGCAATCCGGGCTGTTTCGCCGCCCGGCGCGGCCTTGATCACTGACAGCCAAGATCGCCGTGCCGCAGCTTCATTGCCGGCCAGCACCGCGATAACCCCCGCCTCAAGCCCGACTTCGGGATCGAGCGGCATAAGCTGGGCCGCAACCAGGATCTGCTGCTGCGCCTCGGCCAGCTTGCCCTGTCGGCGCGAAAGCGTGGCCGAAAGCAGCCAGCCCTGGCCATTGTCGGCAGTCTTGGCGCGGGCTGTCGCCAAGGCGCTTGCAGCATCGCCATCGCGCTTCAAGGCGACCAGCGCGCGGGCCCGATCGATCGAAATTTCCCCAGCAAGGCGCGGATCGCCCGCGCCAAGCGCCTCGCCATGCGCCTGGTCGAGCAGGTCCAGCGCAGCCTCAATCTTGCCAGCGGCAAGCAAGGCATTACCCGCCATCCCGCCCAGTCGCGCGCGGTTGGCAGGCTCGCTTGCCGGGGTCACTTCGCGCGCGGCGGTGAAGGCTGCCTCGGCTTCGACCCACTGCCCTTGCGCGGCAAGCGCCATGCCCAGGCACTGTCCGGGCTCAGCCCGCGCCGAGCCCTTGAGGCCCTTCAGCCACTTCTCGGCATAAGCCTGGGCCTGCGCCGCGCTTCCGGCCAACAACTGCCGACACTGCACCGATGGAGTCAGCGCTGGGGGCGGCGCGGCGACCTCAGTCTTCTTGCGCGGGATCTCGAGCGGGGCCTGGGGCAGCGAGCCGCCTGCTCCCACTCCGACGCTGGGGCCGACTTGGACGATGAGCGGCAGCATTAGGAAAGGGATCATGGCAGCTCCGAAATCGTCCGCAGCAGCAGGGCGATATCGCCATCGCGGCTGAGGCGGTGATCGCCGTCCTTGATCAGGGTGACCTGAACGCAGTCCGAATGGAGCTGTTCGGCCAAGGTCAATGCCAGCTCCCACGGCACATCAGGATCACGCTGGCCGTGGAGCAAGCAGACCGGGCAAGTGAGTGCGATCGGCCCGCCCAGCAGCCGCTGCGCCTGCCCATCGGCCCAGAACGCGGCATGGGTTGGGGTTGGTTCGGGGCCATAGGGATTGTCCTCCAGCACTGTCTCGCCCGCTGCCAACAACGCCTGCTGCTGCGCATCATAGCCCCAGTCGGTGAAGTCCGGCGCGGCGGCGATGCCAACGAGGCCAGCCAACTGATCGCCGAGCGCGAGGCCGACCAGCAGCATTAGCCACCCGCCCATCGATGAGCCGATCAATACGACCGGGCCGGCCACCTCAGCCGCGATCAGCGCCAGCACTTCGTCGCGCCACTTGGTCAGGGTGCCATCGGCAAAGGCCCCGTCGCTCTGCCCGCAGCCAGAGTAATCGAGCAGTAGGCAGGCACGCCCCTGCGCGGCGGCCCAATCAAATACGGCGGTGGCCTTGCCGCCCGCCATGTCGGACATATAGCCTGGCAGGAAGACCAATGTCGGGCCAGCCCCATCGGCGTGGCGGAAAGCTATGCGGGTGCCATCGGGCAGGGCATGAAAACGGGTCTCTGTCATCCCGGTACCTCTGCGCCATTGCCGCGTCACAATTCAAGGCTAGTGTGCCCTCAAAGAGAATGAGGGAGAGACCGATGCTGCCACAGCCGCCCGAGGCTCCGCTGCTTGCCACCAACCGCCGCAGTGCCCTGAAGCTGGGGCTACTTGGCCTCGCCGGGATCGGTGCGCCAGCCCTGGCTCAGGGAAACAAGGGTTTCACCCACTGTGTCGCCAGCGGGGAACCGGGCCCGGACCAGGTTCTGCTCTGGACCCGCTATGCCAGCGCGGAGGAGGCGTCGCTCAAGTGGGAGCTGGCTGAGGATGCCGGGTTCTCCCGGATCGTTGTGCAGGGCGATGCGACCGCCTCCCCCGCGAACGATTGCTGTGCCCGCGCCTGGGCAAAGGGGCTGAGGCCGGGCCAGTGGTACTTCTATCGCTTCATTGCACCGGGGGGCGAGACATCTCCAATTGGCCGCACCAAGACCCTGCCTGTGGGCAAGGTCGACAAGTTCAGGATCGCGGTCTTCTCCTGCTCCAACTATGGCTTCGGCTGGTTCAACGCCTATGGCCATGCTGGGCAACAGGCAGGTGGGGCAGACGATTTCGACCTGGTCCTGCACCTGGGCGACTATTTCTATGAGTATGCCCGCGGAACCTATCCCGATGCCCAGGAGGGATTGGCCGAACGGCTGCCGCCAGTCGACGAGGCGGTAACCCTGGCTGGATACCGTGAGCGCTTCTCCACCTATCGCAATGACCCTGATCTCCAGCGCCTGCACCAGCTCTATCCGGTGATCACCATGTGGGACGATCACGAGGTGGCGAATGACGCCTGGAAGGATGGTGCCGAGAACCACCAGCCTGAAAGCGAAGGAACCTACGCTGGGCGCGAGACGGTGGCCGAAAAGGCCTATCGCGAATGGCTGCCCGTTTCGGAAGCCTATTGGGCGCAGTACGAGATCGGCAAGCTGGCCACGCTCTTCCGGCTCGAAACCCGCCACCTGGCGCGTGAGAAGCCGTTTGACCTTGGTGACATCATGAAGGGCAAGCGCGGGCCCGAACTGGAGGCCGCGCTGGTTGCGTTCCGCGACGGCGCCTGGCGCGATCCGGCGCGGACGCTGATGGGGGCAGAGCAGGAGGCCTGGCTTGCCAAAGCCCTCAAGGCTTCGACCAAGGCCGGCAAGCCCTGGCAGGTGCTGGCCCAGCAGATCATCATGGGTGAGTTCGGCTTCGGCAAGGACCTAGTTGCAGGGATGGCCAAGGACATTGATCCTGCCATGCGCGGACGCATCCTCGCGGCAGCCCGCATGCAACAAAGCGGCATTCCCTATGCGATGGACATGTGGTCCGGCTATCCGGCTGCGCGCGAGCGGCTGTATCAGTCAGCGCTTGATGCCAATGCCAACCTGCTGGTCCTGGCCGGCGACAGCCACAATGCCTGGGCCTTTGACCACAGTCACAAAGGCGAGCGGGTCGGGGTTGAAATGGCCGGGCAGAGCGTGACCTCGCCGGGATACGAGCATTACCTTGGCTGGATCAAGCCCGATGCCTTGGCCCAGGACGTGATGGCCGCCAGCCCCAGCCTTAAATGGTGTGACACCAGCCAGCGCGGCTATCTCGCGCTGGAACTGACCCCGAAATCAGCGACGGGCGAATACCGCTTCCTTGCGACCATCCGGCAAAAGGGCACGGCACTGGCAGGAACCAAGCGGATGACCGTTCTGGCAGGACAGCGCCAGTTCACCTGACCAGCTATTTGGGCCAGCCAAGCGACCATTCCCTGGCCTTTTTGTCGTTCTTGCAGGCAGCCTTGAGCGCGGCAAACTGCTGCAATGTCAACGCCGGACGATAGGCCTTGCCCGGCTGCACCGCTTTGGCAAAGGCCTGCTCGCGTTCGCCAGAATCCGGGTGGCTGTTAATATAGGACAGCTGCTTGTTCCCGGCGGTCGGATCCAGCTTGCGCAACCGGCCAAAGAAGGCCGCCGTCGCCGCCGGGGAGATATCGGCCTTGGCCAGCCGCATCCGCGACCATTCATCAGCCTCGCGCTCGGCATCGCGCGAATAGCCCATCGCCGCCACGCCGCCGAGCGTGCCGCCGATATCGCTGTTCGCGCCGCTCAGCAGGATCGACAGGCCGAACTGGCGCAGCAAGGCCTGCATCACGTGGCGCTTGCGGACATGGCCAGCCTCATGCGCGAGAACCCCGGCCAGCTCGTCTGGCGACTTGGCTTCCTGCACCAGCTTGTCGAACAGAAGCACCCGTCCGCCGGGCAAGGCCACGGCATTGACCATGTCGATCTTGGCAAGCTGGACCGTGATCGGGCTTTTCCCGTCATCGACATCACGGGTCAGCGCGGCAAGCGCGGCGTCACTTTCCGGGGTTGAACAGGTGAACTGCTGAAGATCGCCGACCAGCGCCGAACCGATCCGCTGCTCCCAGGCTTCGGGTACGCGCGGGCCGAGCCAGCTTGGCGCGGTCATCACCGCGGCGACTATGGCCGCGCTGATCCCGCCCAGAACCACGCTTGCACGGATCAGCCCAAGGCGATCAATCACGCCGCCGTACTTGCCGCCCTGCGGCATCCGCTCGAGCAGCTCGGGCAGCGCATCAACCGGGACCAGCAACCGCCAGCCATTGCGGTCGCGGTGGCCATAGACCAGCCGGTCTCCGCGATGCTCAACCAGGGTGAGATCGCTGTCTGGCACCAGTTCCGCCGCTCCGTCGGCCTGCGTCACTGCCAGTCCATCAGGTTGCCACAGCAGCGTCACCGGGTGGCGGACGGCGCTCTGCCCGTCGAACAGGTCGGCTGCGGCGGGTTCGAGCACGCTCAGATTGCCCCCATGTCGAACGCGTCAAGCAGGCCTTCACCCTCGCGCAGTTCGGGCGTGGTCGACTGGGTCAGGTGGTCAACCTCAACATAACCGAAAGCGTGCAGGTGCCGCACGCCGAATGCCCAGTGGCGATAGCTCAGGAAGATCGAGCCGATCCCCAGCGTCAGCACCACCAGTGCGACATCACCAAGGAAGAGCTTAAGCCAATCCCTGGTTGAAGCAGTGAAACCGAAGGTCAGGGTGTGCAGGCTTGTCGCCTCGACCATCTGGCGGAAGAATTTGGCGTAATAAGCAAGGACCACCAGACCAAATACGAAATAGAAACCGAACACCGCGCCGATCCCGGCCAGTGCTGCGCCGGCAGCGCCTGGACCATTTCCTGCACCGCTCGCCATGGCCAGCGGCACCACCGTTACGATCGCGGCAATCATGGAGAGAAACGGCGCGACATAGCACAGCAGGAATCGGCCCATCAGCCCTTCAACCCGCCCGTCGGCCGCAAACTTGTAGGGGCCAAAGCTCATTTCGCGCCAACGCTCGTTCCACAGCGCGACCATCGACCATGGGATCAGCAGGCCCAGCGCAATCGTGCCAACGAAGTTCTTCCACATATAGGACAAGCCATAGGCCATGCCGGGATTCTCGCTGCCACCGCGGATCCCGCGCCAATAGGTCCGCGCCAGGCGATAGCGCAGCGCACGAAACCGGGCGACGCCGACCAGCCAGTAGAGCAATACGAAGAAGCCTACGCCCAGCACTGCGGCGGTCAGAGCATCGCCGTTCAGCACCAGCCGCTGGATCAGGAAGTTGAACCCAATCACCGGCAAGCCGATCAGGAAGAATACCATCAGCGCGCCCTTGAACAGTTCCATGCCCGTCCCGGCCCATTCAAACCGGTCATCGATGAAACGGGTGCGCGACCACAAGTAGCGGCGAGTTCGCGCGGTAGCCCAGAAGCGATAAATGCCCAGCGTGACGATAGTCAGCAACAGGTTGGTGAAGGCAATTGGTGCATATTCCCGCCAGGTCCCATGGAATTCAAAAGCCTTTTCATCTTGCTCGTCAGTCATCTGTGCCCCCCGCTCAACGTTTCGCACCACAGGAACCTATTGTGTGGCAAAGGTAAAGCCTGAAAAATTTTGCAGCCTGTGCTGCCGCTGGACAGCTGTCGCAGGCCTGCTAAGAAGCCCGTGATGGCGCACAAAAGCACCCTGACGCTGACTACTACCACCCCGGCTTGCCGGGGGTGGTGCGCGTCGGCCTAAGCTGAACGCCGCACCGCTGCCCGGTTTCGGGCGGATGGTGTCTCCACCCGAATTCGCCAAATCCGACACCGCCCCTTTGCGGAGCGCGCGGACCTGTGCCAAAGCGCCCTGAAATCAGACGAGAGCCTGCAATGTCCGAACTGCTCAAAATCAGCCTGCCAGACGGTTCCGTGCGCGAGATGCCGGTCGGATCAACCCCGGCCGACGTCGCCGCTGCGATCGGGCCCGGTCTGGCCAAGGCGGCCTTAGCCGCACGGGTCGATGGTGAACTGGTTGACCTGTCGCGTCCTTTCGTGGCGGATGCGCAGTTGTCGCTGGTCACTTCGCGGGACGAGGCCGAAGCGCTCGATCTGGCGCGGCATGACTTTGCCCACGTCCTGGCGGAGGCGGTTCAGGCGCTGTTCCCCGGCACACAGATCACCTTTGGCCCCAGCACCGACGATGGCTTCTATTACGATTTCGCGCCGAAGGACCGCCCCTTCACCGACGAGGACCTGCCGGCGATCGAAGCCGAAATGCGCAAGATCATCCAGGCCGACAAGCCGCTGCGCCGCGAAGTATGGAGCCGCGAACAGCTGATCAGCCGGTGGAAGCAGCAGGGTGAGAGCTTCAAGGCCGAATGGGCTGCCGAACTGCCGGGTGATGAACCGCTCACGGTCTACTGGTCGGGCGATGACTGGCTCGACATGTGCCGCGGCCCGCACCTCCCCTCCACCGGCAAGCTCGATGCCCAGGCTTTCAAGCTGACCCGCGTGTCGGGTGCCTATTGGCGCGGTGACCAGAACAACGCGATGCTGAGCCGCATCTACGGCACCGGCTGGCTCAACAAGAAGCAGCTCGATGCCCACCTGACCCGGCTGGAAGAAGCCGCCAAGCGCGACCACCGCAAGCTGGGGAACGAGATGGACCTGTTCCACCTCCAGCAGGAAGCACATGGTTCGGTCTTCTGGCACCCCAAGGGCTATCTAATCTGGCGCGAGCTGGAAGCCTATATGCGCCGCGCGATCGACGGCGCCGGCTATCGCGAGGTGAAGACCCCGCAAGTGATGGACGCGCGCCAGTGGGAGCAGTCCGGCCATTGGGGCAAGTACCGCGAAAACATGTTCGTGATCCCGGACGAGGTGCCGAACGTCGACGACGAAGGCCCGGTGATTTCGGGCGAGGCCGATTGGATGGCCCTCAAGCCGATGAACTGCCCGGCGCACGTGCTGATCTTCCGCCAGGGGATCAAATCTTACCGCGACCTGCCGCTGCGCATTTACGAAAATGGCTGCTGCCACCGCAACGAGCCGCACGGCGCGCTGCACGGGCTGATGCGGGTGCGCCAGTTCACCCAGGACGATGCCCACATCTTCTGCCGCGAGGACCAGATCGTGGCAGAAGTGCGCGCCTTCTGCGAGCTGGCTGACCGGGTCTACAAAGACTTCGGCTTCACCTATTCGATCAAGCTGGCGCTGCGCCCCGAAAAGCGGTTCGGCAGCGATGCCGATTGGGACAAGGCCGAGAACGAGCTGCGCAACGCCGTGATCGAGGCCGGCCTGGCGACCGAGGAGTACGGTTGGGAAGAACTGCCAGGCGAAGGTGCGTTCTACGCCCCCAAGCTCGAATGGCACCTGACCGATGCGATCGGCCGGACCTGGCAGGTCGGCACGATCCAGTCGGACCGTGTCCTGCCCGAACGCCTTGATGCCAGCTATGTTGGCGAGGATGGTGAAAAGCACCGACCGGTCATGCTGCACCGCGCGATCTTCGGTTCTTATGAACGCTTCATCGGCATCCTGATCGAGCACTTTGCCGGCAAGTTGCCAGTCTGGCTCGCCCCGGTTCAGGCGGTGGTCGCGACGATCGTTTCGGACGCCGACGGCTATGCCGCTGAAGTGGCCGAGCAGCTCAAAGCCGCAGGGATCCGTGTCGAGACTGACTGCCGCAACGAGAAGATCAACTACAAGGTCCGCGAGCACTCGCTGCAGAAGGTCCCGCACCTGATGGTGGTCGGCAAGCGGGAGGCCGAGGAAGGCACCGTCGCGCTCCGCACCCTGGGTGCCGAGCATCAAAAGGTCATGCCGCTGAGCGAGGCGATTGCCTTGCTGCAAGCCGAAGCCACCGCTCCGGATCGGCGCTGACTTGCTCGGGCTTGGGGGGGATCAGATCGCAATTGCCCTGGCCGCCGCGCTGGCGGCAGCTTTCGTGCGCGGCCTGGCCGGGTTCGGCATGGCGATCCTGCTGGTCCCGGTGCTCGGCCTGGCGATCACGCCTTCAGAGGCAGTCGTTACGTCGAACTGGCTGGGCATCTTCATCGGCCTGGTCGGGCTGAAGGCGCTGCTTGGCAACAGCGAACGATCGGCCTTTGTCATTGGCGGCCTAGCCATGCTGGCAACACCGCTCGGCGTTTGGCTTTTGTCGATCACCGATCCAGCGCTGGCCCGGCTGATCATTGCCGTCGTTGCGCTGGGCGCATTTGGCATGATCCTGTTGCCCAAGCGGCCTGACGGGCATCAGCCTTCCACTCTCGAGACTGGTGGCACAGGGATTGCCTGCGGTGTGCTGACCGGCTTTGCCGGGATGCCGGGCGTGCCCGTCGTGCCCTTCTACCTGCGCCGCCAGATCGCCCCGCAACTGGCGCGTGCCTCGATGATGACAATCTTCATCGCCACCTCGATCGCCGGGGTCGGCTCGGCCGTGGTGCTGCAGGTCGCAACCTGGCGCGAGCTCGGTCTGGCCGCGCTGCTGTTCCCGGCAGTGCTGCTGGGCAACACCCTGGGCAACAAGGCCTTCGGCAAGGTCAGCGATACGGCCTGGCGGCTCTTCGTGGGCTTCGTGCTGGGCGCAACCGCACTCGCCGCGCTATGGCGCCTGCTCCACGCCTAGCTGGCGAGGATTAAGGCCAGCGCGCAGCCGCAGACAACCGCACTGCGGAGGTGGACTGTCGCAACGGTTAGTGCCCTGACCATCGCGGCACTATCACGCCGGCCCGGTTACCAAGTGCTTAAGCGCTGGCGCTGGCCGACATAACCTGCCGCCCATCGGCAGCGAAGGCCCCCAACTCGATTGCTTCGCCTTGGCCGCGCATCACCAGGTGCAGCGGCTCATCCGCAACCGCGGGGCTCATGCCCCTGAAGGCAAAAGTCTTGAGCGCATTGTCGCCCAGCCTCCGCTGCGCCAGATCGAGCAGCAGTGTCGCCGTCAGCGGTCCATGCACCACCAGCCCGCGATAGCCCTCCTCGCCCATGGCATAGGGCGCATCGTAGTGAATACGGTGGCTGTTGAAGGTGAGCGCGGAGAAGCGGAACAGCAGCGGCGCGCCGGGCTGGATCATGCGGTGCTGGTCCCAGCCAGCAGGATCGAACCGCCCCTCGCCCAGCGGCGGCGGCGCGGGCGGGGTGCCGGGGGCAGCGGGTTCGCGGTAAACCAGCGATTGGACCTCGCGCACGGAGAGGCCGGCTAGGCCATGCGTTTCATGGGCTACGTCGACGAAAACCAGCTTGCCGCTCCCGCCCGATTTCTCGGTAACCGAAGCAACCTGCGAAGTCCGCGTCACCACCTCGCCAACCTTGAGCGGAGCAAGGAACTCTACCTTGCTCGAAGCCCACATCCGGCGCGGAAGCGGGACCGGCGGCAGGAAGCTGTCTGGACTTTCATCGCGGCGTGGGTGCCCATCCGGGCCAAGTTGCGCTGTCGCGGCATCCGGGGTGCAGAGGCACCAATGGAACCCTTGCGGAACAAACCCATCAGCCGGCGCTGCTCGGTCCAACGTGGCGCACCACCGGGTGAACAGGCCGGGGTCGGCAAGGTCGCGGCGCTGCTCTTCGCGGCCAATCCACGCATTCCACTCAGACATTGAGCCATTCGCTCATCAGTTGCGTCCTTCCAGCAGCCCGCGCGCGATGACCTGCGCCTGGATTTCAGCCGCGCCTTCGAAGATGTTAAGGATGCGGGCATCACACAGCACACGGCTGATCTCGAACTCAAGCGCATAGCCGTTGCCGCCATGGATCTGCAGGCTGGCATCGGCATTGGCCCAGGCCGCGCGCGCCGCGAGCAGCTTGGCCATGCCGGCCTCGATATCGCAGCGCTTGCCGGTGTCCTTGGCGCGCGCGGCGGCATAGGTCAGCTCACGCGAGAGCACGAAATCGACCAGGCCCATCGCCAGCTTGTCGGCCACCCGCGGGAAGTGGATCAGCGCCTTGCCGAACTGCTTGCGCTGCAAGGCATAGTCCAGCCCCAGCTCGAGCGAGCGCTTGGCGACACCCACAGCGCGCGCGGCGGTCTGAACCCGGGCAGCCTCGAAGGTGCGCATCAGCTGCTTGAAGCCTTGGCCCTCTTCCCCGCCCAGCAGGGCATCCCCCGGCGCGCGCAGGCCATCGAACTGGAGCGCATACTCGCGCATGCCGCGATAGCCCAGCACCTCGATCTCGCTGCCGCTCATGCCCTCCGCCGGGAACGGATCAGCGTCCGACCCGCGCGGCTTGGGGACAAGCAGCATCGACAGCCCGGCATAGCCCTGGGTGTCCGGTCGGGTCCGGCACAGCAGGGTCATCAGGTCCGACCGGCTGGCATGGGTGATCCAGGTCTTGCCCCCGTCAATCACCCATTGGCCATCGACCAGCCGAGCGCGGGTCTGAAGCGAGCCAAGGTCGGAGCCGGTATCCGGCTCGGTAAAGACCGCTGTCGGCAGAATTTCGCCGCTGGCGATCTTCGGCAGCCAGTACTGCTGTTGCGCCGGCGTTCCGCCCATCGCGATCAGTTCGCCCGCAATCTCGCTGCGGGTACCAAGCGAACCCGCGCCAATCCATCCGCGCGACAGTTCCTCGGTGATTACGCACATGACCAGCTTACTCAGGCCCAGTCCGCCGAACTCGACCGGGATCGTCGCGCCGAAGGTGCCAAGGTCAGCCA
>JACCDY011522553.1_pt1 | contig 14691 bp, 11 predicted proteins | sample 7446391 | NCBI WGS metagenome assembly JACCDY01 (sample SAMN15323451, study PRJNA562643) | freshwater metagenome | isolation source: river surface water | place: USA:Blue River Watershed | collected 2017-08-18 | reverse complement strand
GTCCCTTCACGAAGGAAAGCCCCATACGGGAAGTCAGGTAGGCATCTTCGCCGAACCCCTCCTCCATCCTCTCCCAGTAGGAGGTCCGGATAAGATCCACCATCGGGGAGAGGGCGAGTGTGGAACCGATCTTGCGCCCCGATTCAGCGGTGAACGAGGCACACTGCTCGACCAGGGAAGGATTCCAGGAGCATCCCACCCCGAGATGTTGCGGGTAGGTGGTCGATCCGGGGTTGGGGAAGCCCGTGATCATTTCCTCATGGAAGATCGCGGGGATTTTCGCATGGGTCTCGGTCATCAGGTAGTGCTGGATCGAGCGGACCAGATCCCTCATCTCTTCGGGTGACTTGTGGAGCGCCGTGGTGAACTGGCAAAACTGCCCGATGCCATGGGGGATGACTTTCCGGCACTTCTCAAGGGAGAAATTTCCCGACTCGTCCAGGATCTCCTTGGGACGGATGCCGGTGATCTCGGCGATCTTGTCCTCCTGGGACATCCTGGAAAAAACCCCGTCCACCTTTGCGGCGACGGGATCCTTGAAACAGGAAAGTGATGAGGAGGCATGGATCCGCTCACACGCCAGGAGCGGAATCAATGCCAGAAGAAGCCGCACGGGATGGGGCTTCATTGGAAGGAAATCGTCACGGGACCGAGGAGGCCGGAGGGTTGAAGCGGATCCTCCTTATGGAAATATCCCCAGGAGCTGAAACTCTTTCTTCCCTGCGAGGGCCTTGGCAGATCCTTTGCAAGCCACTCGGGGTATCCCAAGAGAGGAAAACCTTTCGATCCATGTCCGGTGACAAAGCCTTCCTTTCCCCACTGGAGATCGGCAGGCTCCGCTTCATCACCGATCATGCGGTTGACCCAGAGGTTGGCGACATCGATGACGACCTCGTTCTTTCCGGGACGGAGAGCTCCCGTGATGTCTCGGAGGAACGGAGGCTTCCAGCACTCGGGTAACGTCTTGCCATTGACGGTGACGCGGGCGATCTCCTTCACGTCACCGAGGTTGATCACGGCGCGTCCACCGGACTGAAGCATCGCTTCCGGCACATCGACCGTGGTGCTGTAGCGGGCAATGCCCGAGTAGTGACTGATCGCCGGATCCTGACTCTCTGTCCACGAAACGAGCTTGGGGAAAGAGACCTCTTGGGCTGGCCCTCCGCGCTCGGCGGAGAAAGCCACACTCCAGGGACCGTTGAGATCGAGAGTCCCGCGAACCGGAAGGTCGTCGGCAGCAGGGACTGCAGTGCCATCCTTGCGGAAGTAAACGAAGGCGGACTCGCGGGGCGAAAGCTTCAGCGGAACAATGGTACGGCCCTTCTCTTCCCTGCATCCCTTCACTCCGGAAATCCCGGCACTGTCGGGATCCCATCGCTCGGGAACAAGGCCCGTGACGCGGAACGAGACATTCAGGGAGAGCTCTTGTTCGGTCTGATTGGACAGGAAATAGAGTTCCTCCCCGTCGAGATGACGATGAATCCAGGGAACGGAAGCGGCGTCCGCCCCCTCGATGGTGACATCAGGCGTCTGGCCGGTCTTCGCCAGCACCTCGGCGAGGCTCATCTCCGAGAAGACCTTGCCCTTGCCGACAGTGCGTTCCGCGGGGGCATCACCCGAATCACTCCCCCAGAGTTCCTCGACAAGACCCTGGAATTCCTTGTTCACGCCGGGATAACCGGAGAGCCCCGGTGTGGAGACGGGACGGGGTCCGAGGATGACACCGCCTTCCTTGACCAGATCGCGCAGCTTCCGCAGAAGCGGAAGGCTGACGGTATGCTGGAACGGTTTCTTTCCCAATCTCCCCTCGATGCCCGAGGGAGAGAGGGAATGGGAAAACTCGTTGGGTGTTCCGGGCTTGGAGACCGTGGAGGGAATCTCCAGGACCCGGTAGCGCATGCCGCTCGGCAGGACGAGCATTCCCTGATCACAGGTCATCGAGGAGAGGATCACCTCCTCGTTGCAGAGATCCGCAGCGTAACCCTGCGGCGGCTGATAACCCTTCTGCCCCGGAGTGAAGAGAATCGCGGCATCCGCCGCGAATCGTCCCTGGCGCAGGAGATGGGAGCATCGGGCCAGATAAGTGACCCAGGAGGTGGCAAGATCGTTCCAGGTCTGCCCCTGGCCCAGAATGATGCCGTAGGCTCCGGCCAGCATTCCGGGCGCCTTTTTCGGCCAGGGATTATGAGGGGTGATGCTGACGTTGAAGGAATTGATTCCCATCGTGAAGGCAAGATCCGCATCGCGCTTCAACGACCAGGGAAAGAGTCCCATGTGGAAATCCTCCGGACTGCAGGTGAAGGCCTCGGCGGAGGCAACGGGCTTGCCATTGATGTGGCAGACGGAGGCGATCATCCTGAGCGTCCACCAGCCGTACTCCTTCCTGACGAACCAGAACTCACCCTCGGGAATGTCGGCAACGGCACCCGCGGTCATGAAATTCACCGGGCCGTTGTAAGGCTGGAGAATGAAGTCGCGGCTCCCGTCCTCATGGGCAAGACGGACCAGTTCGGTGAAATGGCGGTCGGTGACGAGATCACGGATGGTGTTGGCCCAATCGTTGTCAAAGCGGCGGCTCAATTCCTCGCTGCCGATCAACTGACCGGTCATCACGGGAAGCCACGGAAGGATGTCATACCCCCGGCGCTTCCTGAACTCCTCGCGGAAATCGGAGGTCCAGTTCTGGTGACCCGCCTCCCAACTGTCGAAAAGGACGCCCGGCTTTCCGGCAGAGGCGGCTGCGGCGAGCTTCCCGAAATAGGAACGGTAATGGGTGCGGGTGGCGGAGATGCTCATCTTGTCGCACTCAAGCCCCTTCCCCTCCCTGCTCACCGGCCCGTTCTCGGCTCCGGTCGTGGTGTGTCCGAAACGCACGACGTTCCAACTGCCCGAGACGGGAAGCCAATCGAGATTCCCCTCCTTGTCCATCCTGGAGGTCAGCTCGACGACTTCCTCGGGCAGGACGGCGGCACCCCCCTCCTTTTTGGGAAAGGCCACCACGGCTATATCGCGGTAATAGTTCCACTTGTGATCGATGTCAGGAACCGGAAGTTTCACCGGCTTGGCATCACCCGGGGAAACGCTCGTTTGGGAGTAGACGACCTTCTGCATGGCCTCCTCCGGCTTGATCCAGGGACCTCCGGAGGTCTGGTAGCCGGGGCATTGCTGGAACCAGAGATCGACACCTAGGCGCTTGGCCTCGGCATCCTGAAAGGCGCGCATCTCCCACCATTCCTTGGAGAGAATCGGAACATGCAGGGATCCAAGCGGTGCTGGATTCAGCGAATTGGAGCAGAAAGAAACGATGGCCTTGGCCACTCCGGCTCTCTTCATGGCCTCCAGATCGGCGGTGATTCCCTCGCGACTCTCCACATCGCCCATGAATCGCCACCAGATCCCGGGTCGGGCTTCCTTGGGCGGGGTCCGAAACTCTTGGGAGAGATCGAGGGCACGAGCCCGGGAAACAAAGCAGGAGAGGAAGAGTGCAGCCGTGACTCCCGTCACGAGGAGATGAAACAGGGAAGAGATGGTGATGCGACGGTTCATGGGGAGAAGATCGAGATTATTGGCGCGATCCCGCGATGGAAAGGCTTCCGGTGCAGGGAATGGAGCCACGGAGGCATGGATTGTCTGAGATCGCAGCCATCGGTGAACATTTTCGCAATAGGCCCTCAGTTATTCTCGGGCTTTCCGCTCGGCCAAGTGACGTTGTGGATCGGCTTCAGGATTTCAAGGACCTCGGACAGAAGAACCTTGTCGATCGGTTCCTGGATCTGGCGGATGTTCTCCAGGATACGGTCGGGATTGGCCGTCCCGACGATGGTGGTGTGGATATCGGGGTGCGACACGGAGAACTGAAGCGCGAGCTTTGCCAGATCGCCCCCCTGCCGGGCGCAGTGGGCGGCTGCTTCGGCGCACTTCTCCTTGAGCAAGGCCGGAGCGGGGTGCCATTCGGGAGGCCCTTCCCGAGTCAGGAGACGCATCGAAAGCGGGGCGGAATTGAAAATGCCCACGTTTTTCTCCCTGAGGTAAGGAAGCGAGTCCTCAAGGGCGGTGTCGTTGAGTGTGTAATGGCAATAGGACTGGATCTGATCAACATCGATCCGATCCATCACTTCGCGGAAGAGGCGGATCGGAAGGCCGGTGATGCCGACATGGCGCACCTTGCCGAGGCGCTGCGCCTCCCGAAGCGCGGGCAAGGTCTCATGGACGATCCGGTCGATATCGCCGAACTCCATGTCATGCACCTGGATGAAATCGATATGCTCGATCCCGAGACGTTCCAGGCTCTCGTCGATGCTGCTGGCTACGCGGGCGGCCGAAAAATCGAAGTTCTCCTGCCTGTATCCGAAACGGCCGACTTTCGTGGCGAGAAGGTAGCGGTCCCGTGCAACCCCCTTGAGCGCCTTGCCAAGCAGTGCCTCGGCCTTCGTCAGTCCGTAAAAGGGGGCCGTGTCGATCAGGTTGATTCCGTGATCAAGCGCCGCATGGACCGTGCGGATGCCATCCTGCTCCGCTACCGAACGGAAGACGGATCCGAGTGAAGAACCGCCGAAGGCTAGTTTGGAGACCTTGAGACCCGTTTTTCCGAGGGTTCTGTATTCCATGGAGTGGTTGATGGGTTGGGAAAGACGTTCGGGGTGAATTGTCGTGACGGATCGCGGGCATTCCTGATCACCGGATCAACTCACCGGCGATCAGGATGGCCGCCAGATGCAACGTGTTGGGTGACTTGATCAAGTCCTCCTTCTCCCGATCGGAAAGGTTTTTCCCCTTGAGGATGCCGATCTTGTCAGGCGGTTCGGACAACAACTCTATCTTCACATGATGGACCCCCTCGGGGAGATCCTTCGGATAAAACCATGCACGGTGGCTCATGTTGCCGGCGTAGGCATAGGTATCAAAAAAGGAATCCTTCACGGGAGGAAGATCATCCACCGTCACGGAAAAGAGTCCCGCATCGTTGCCACGGAAGCCCGAAAGGCCGAAGGCGGTCCCCCGGAAGGTGAACTCAAGCGTCCCTCCCGGCCGGGAACACTTCCAGAAACTCGGAAAGTACTGGCTGATCCTCTGTTTGCGCTCGGGTTCGGCAGGAGGGGGTGTTTTTTCCCATCTGGCACTCAGGGTCGCCGAATCGACCGGCAGAAGGGCCGCATGTTCCCAATTGGAGGGATCGATCGGAGGAGGCAGGACGCGGGAACCTGGAGCGCCCTGTTGCAAGGAGGGGACCGATCGGACTATCGCCTCGAGATAGAGGGGGTGTCCCTGATCCAGAGTGGGATGAATGCCATCGTTGCTGAAAAGGATCTTTCCCAGGCCTCCGGCATCGGTGGGATTGGTCGAGGGGAGCTTTCCCTGGAACTGCAGTTTCCCCTCCTTCTCAAGGCGTGCGACTTCAAACCCCATCATGATGCTCGGGATGCCGTAATGATCGGCCACACGGTCCATGAGCTGCATGACCCTTGGTTCCTTCCCCTCCTGGATCACTTTGAGAGAACTTCCGGAAATCGCATAAACAAAGCAGATATCGGTGTCCGGATCCTCATTCCTGATCTGGCGAACAATCCCCTCGACGGTACGGATCGAACGCTGCTCCGAGTTTCCCGTCCCGTTGACGGCGAACTCGACGAAAACGAGATCGGGACCATGAGCGAGGACATGTTCCCGTAGGCGGCATGCCCCGCACTCGGCCCCGGTTCCCGAGAGGGTGGCCCGGATTTCCGTGACACGGGCCGAGGGATGGTTTTTCTGGAACCACTGCCTGGAGAGAACCCTCCACCCCTCCGCCTCGGTGATGCTGCCGCCAAGATAGGCGATCTTCACATCCCTTCCCTGCCCCAGCTTCGCGAAGAAATTCGGGAGACCGCCGCGGGGGATGCATTCCTGCAAGGAGGAAGGTTTGTCGGCAAGGGGGACGGGGGCAGCAGTCCCATTCACCGTGGCGGTATCCGTTGCGGCGGAGGGAAGCTGGGCCCTGATGCTTCCGGCAACGCTGACGCCGAGTTGGCGCGATCCCTCGGTCGTGAAGTGGGGATTCCCCGGGATCTGAAGCACAGCGATGTTCGAGGAGGCGAGGCTCCAGAGATCATCGACCGGCACCCCCTCCTCCTTCATCACCCTCAAGGCGGCGACATTGTACGGACCCTCGGCCCCCTTCACATAAGAGTGCAGATCGGCCGACACGGGGGTCGTCGTGGCGAAGACGATCCTTGCCCCCGTCTTTTTCAGACGCCGCACGATCTCCCGCAGATTGGCCTCGTAGCTGTCCGGCGCGACATTCTGGTGACCGCCGTTCTCGGGACGGGCATAGAGCCCGCTCCCGTTCGTGTTACTGTCATTCGCAAAACGGTACCCAAGGTCGTGCAGGCCGAAGTTGAAATGGATGACATCCCACTTTTCGCCGGCGGTCCACTTGTCGAGATCCCTCAGACCTACCTTGGTGGAACCGCAGTTGGCGGGCGGACGGTGCACATTGGCAATACCAGCCAACTCCTTCCTCACGTCGGAGGTGTAGCCGATCGAGACAGAGTCTCCGATGAGGAGGACTCTGGGCAGGGAGGGATCATCCGTGACATTGGCAAAAGCGCGATCGTCGGCAGGCTCCGATCGCAGCAGAGGGGCAGCGGCCAGAAGCAGGCAGAGCAGGGATCGTTTCATCGTGGAGGCGGGATCAGATGCACCCGCATTGGCTCATTCTTTGGAGGATGATTCGCCGGGTTCCTCAAGCAGGATGGTGAATCGGTGAGGAACGGGTTTTGCCGCCTCACGCGCCGCCTGCAGGGCCTCTTCCGATTGTCGCTTCAGATCCTCCTCTCTCGGCTTGTTGGCCCTGTAGTTTTCCTGCTGCAGGAGAACCCACGGGTTTCCCCCGGCGGCAAGCCGTGCCTCGCGTTCCTTCATCTTGATGCCCATGATCTCGGGATCAAAGGGTCGCGGGGCATCAGGCCACGACTGTAGCTCGACGTAGGCGATTCCCCTGATCGCGGAGACCGCTTCCCATTTTCTCTTGAGCGCCTCCATGACCCGGAGCGACTGGAGATACTCGGGCGTGTTGGTTTCCGTGGAAAGATTGACCCCGGAGGAAAGCTCGGACGCCGTGCAGTTCCGGATCGGTGTTCCATCGATGGAGAGGCGGTAGTTTCCCGAACGAAGTCCCTTGATGATGAGGATTTCCCTGTTCAAATCGCTCGAAAATGGCACCAACTGCAATGCCGGTGCGGCGGCAGCACTCGCCGGGAACGGAAGGGATTTTTCCAACGAGGTGAAGGAGATGCCGTTGGTGAGCAGCTTGCAATCGGAGATCGTGCAGTTGAAGGATCCGGTGCTTGAGCCCGTGACAGCATCGATCTCCATCCTCGAGACATCCCCGCTGACCCCCTGGGCCTTCAGAAACTCGAAGGCCATGACGAGGTGACCCGGTTCCTTCGGGTGTACCCTGTCGGATCCTACGATGGTGAAGGCGGGGTCGTTCCTCTGATGTTCCTCGTTGATGAGGTTCATCGGTCCGTTGAAATCGATGACCGGCACTCCCAGGGAGCGGCCCCATTCCATGACCTTCGCGGCATAGCGGCGGAGTGCTGCACCGCAACCCGGTGCATTGGGGGAAAAACAGACCGTCCCGACTTCCCTTGCCGTGTCATCATACGGGGAGGGAGTGATCAGGATCAGGCGCGCCCCCGATGTCAGGATCCGAGAGGAAAGATCCGTCATCGCCGCGGCATAGGCATGGTCTCGTTCCGAGCGCTTCGCCCCGACCGTGGCCGCATCGGCATTGGTCGCGTAATGATGACGGCCGACATCGTTCATGCCGAGCATCACGGAGACCACGGTCGGCTTGTGATCAAGACAGTCCCAGCCGAGGCGTTTCAGGGCACCCGTGACGGTATCCCCTGAGATTCCGCAGTTAAAGATCTCCAGCTTGCGATCGGGAAAACGCGTCACGTAGAACAGTTCCACATACCGCGGATAGAATCCTCCGTGGGTGATGCTGTCTCCCAGCACGCACCATCGATCACCCTCGGTGAAGGGACTCGGCGCGGGACTGGCTGCATGGCAGACGGCCACGAAAGCAACTCCCAGAAGAAGGAGTCTCACGGGAATCGGTCTGGAGGTGGTTTTCATTGGGGGGGAAACTATGATTTCCGGCGAGAGGATTGATTCACCGAAGCCGGGGGGTTCAACGCTTCAGGGGGGTGCCGCGGAGTCTGATCCTGAGACGGTTGAGAGCGGATTGGGTTGCCGCCTCCTTGAAGGTGATACGATCGGTCAGGAGGTTCTCCCTCCAGGACTCGGTCTCCCTGCCCGCTTCGGCAAGCGCCATCCAGACCGTGCCGACCGGCTTTTCCGGAGTGCCGCCGTCCGGGCCGGCGATGCCGGTGGTCGACAGGGCGTAGCGCGCGCCGCTTCTTGCAAGCGCCCCCTCGGCCATCGCCCGTGCAACCTCTTCGCTAACGGCACCATGACGTTCGATCATCCCGGGAGAAACCCCCAGCAACGATGTCTTGGAATCATTGCTGTAAGTGACGAATCCCTGAAGGAAGACCGCCGAGGCGCCCGGGATATCGGTGAGCCTGTTTGCGAGAAGTCCGCCCGTGCACGACTCGGCCGTCGCCAGGGTGGCTCCCTGCCCGCGCAGCAACCCGAGGACGATCTCCTCCATCGACTCCATGTCGTCGGAAACTAGGTGCTCTCCGACGGCGGCAAGAACAAGGGGTTCCACCTCGTCGAGCACGGCCGCGGGGGCGATGAGGCGGAAATCAACCTCGTTGGGCCGTGCGCAGTATCCCACTTCGATGTCACCGCGGGCGGACAGTTCGAGCCCCACTTTCGCCTCAAGCAGCGATTCCCCCATCCCGACCACCTTGTAGATCCGGCATTCATCCCGACCGCTCCCCTCAAGCAGGCCAGCGAGCATGGGAAGCACATGCTTCCGGGCCATCGGCTGCAATTCGCGGGGTGGACCCGGCAAAAGGAAGAGGTGCGGGGTGCGTGAAGAGGGGCTCTCCGAGGCAGGAAGATAGAGTCCCGGCGCCGTGCCGTTCTCATTGGGTAGCACGACGGCCCCCTCGGGTGCCATGGCCTGACGAGCCATCCTCTCCTGAAAGGCGAATCCTCTCCTGCGGCAACGCTCATGGATCCGCTCCAGGGTCTCCGGATGCGGAATCAGCCTTCGTCCGAGGATCTCCGAGACCAGTTCACGGGTGATGTCATCGGTGGTGGGGCCGAGGCCGCCGGTGACGATGATGACATCGGAACGGCCGAAGGCTTCCAGCAGCAGGTCGCGGATCGGCGTCCCGTCGGGAACCGTTCCCTGCCGGCCGATCCTGAGCCCCAGGGGAAAAAGCTCCCGCCCGAACCACGAAAGGTGGGCATCCCGGACATTGCCGAGCAGCAGTTCGCTCCCGGTATTGATCAACTCGACCCTCATTGTGCGGCCCCCGTCACAAGTCCCAGCCAACGGTCGACCATGCGGCGCTGGCGGTTCGATTCCTCCAGTTCGTAGGCATGGCGCAAATTCGCCAGCATCCTGGCGATGATCTCACGCGACCCAGGCGACTCAAGGTGCTCGTCCTTCAGCGAAAGGCCCTGACGGCTCAGGATATCGGTGCAGTCGTCCAGGGAGAGCACTCGTCCAGCGTGAAAGGGATCAAAATACGTGTCGCCACACCGGGCGATGAAGTGACCCGGAAGATTCACCCCGTGCACGGGGACACCCGCGCGGTACCCGACAAAGATGTAAACGAGGGAAAGGGTGAGAGGGAGACCCGTGCGGTTCTGAAGGACGGCGGGAAGCAGCGAGTTGTCAGGGTTGTGGTAATCCTTGGCATTCCCGTCCAGGGAAAGCTCCCCGTGCAGATAGCCGGTCATCGTTGAAAGCGGGTCGCCCTGGGCTGAAAGAAGGCGTTTCTTGAGTTCCCCTCCCCATTCGTCTAGGATCAGGCGGCTCTCCTCGGGATCGATCCAGGGAACCAGGGCCCCCGCGATCAGGAGAGTCGCCTTCTCCACGGGGATCTCCTCATCTTGACCGAGAAGCTGCTCGAGATCCCGGGAGGCTTTTCCTCCGGCAATGGCGTTGAGGACATCCCTCGCATGGGCGGCGACGATGGCCGAATCGGTGTTCATCAGGTCGCGAAGGTCGGGAACCACGCTCTCTCCCTTGGTGAGCAGCTGCTTCTTGACCAGAAGGACCGTTTCCGGATCGTCGTCCCGGAAAAGACGGGCCAGCGCATCGCATTGCGAGGACATGATGAATTTTTGCGTCAAAGCGGCCTCTTGTTGAAGCGTTAAAAGCTCATGGCCTCAGGAATCCCCGAAGGATTGGCCCTAGGTCAGGCCGCCTCGACCTCGACACCCGTGACCTCGCCCTCGTCGGTGGTGATCCTCACCGAGGCGGGACGGCAACAGACCGCGCAATCCTCGATCATCTCAACGGTTCCGTTCTCCGCCGTCTCGATCTGGATGGCGTAGTCCTCTCCGCACTGCGGACACCTGATCAGGATCTCCTCAAGCCAATCCATGAAAGAAAAAGGATGAAGTCAGAATGATGAGGGATGAAATGAAGGGCAAACAACCCAGAGCCCACATTGGAAACCGGGTGGTCGATCCCCTTTCCAAAACTAGATTTGCGGCAAAGAAGGCAGGTTAAATCACCCCTTGCAGGCTACCCCTCGACCTCGATGCGTCGCGCGTCATTCCAGAGATCCTCAAGACCGTAATGGTCGCGCTTCTCGGTATGGAAGATATGGACGATCACGCTGCCGTAATCGATGACAACCCATTGGCTGACGGGGAACCCATCCTCCGCGGCGGGGCGCTGGCCGGTTGCCTCCCTGACCTTTTCGCGGATCGATCCGGCGATCGCCTTGAGCTGCGGTTCGCTGCTTCCCGAGGCGATGACGAAGAAATCGGTGAAGCTTGAGATCTCCCTCATGTCGAGGATGACGACATCCTCGGCCTTCTTGTCGAGGGCACCCTCGGCGCAAAGGCGGGCCAGCGTCTCCTCGGGATCGAATTTCGGGGCGGCGGCCTTCTTCGAAGCCGTTGTTTTTTTTGCGGCGGCAGCCTTATTCGTGGCCATGGGAGAAAAGGGTGCTGTACGGGGCTTCGGACATGATGATCTCGTATACCTCCCCCGGAACCATAAAGCGAATGGAAAGCCCCCGGGCCACCCGCTCCCTGATTTCGGTCGAGGAGAGGTCGATGCGGCGACGCACGACGGGGAAACCGCAACCGGCGGTCAGTTCGCTTCCCTCGCCGCGGTCAAGCACGGCAAAGTCGACCAGATTTTGCAACTCCCCGATCCCATGCCATCCGGGAAGCTCCTTGAGATTGTCCGCGCCGATCAGAAAAAGAAAACGGACCCCGGGGTGATCCCCCAGCAACGAACGAACCGTGTCGATCGTGTAGGATGGTCCCTCTCGGTGTAGTTCACGGTCATCGACGGAAAACCGGGGTTCCCCGGCAACCGCTTTCCTTAACATGGCGAGACGCAGGTCGGCCGAGGCTCCGGGCGGGCGATCCTGTTTGAAGGGAGAGATGGCGGCTGGGAGGAAGATAATGCGGTCCAGATCGAGTTCCTCGAGGGCGGCCTCGGCAAGGATCAGGTGACCCAGATGCACCGGATCGAACGTCCCGCCGAAGAGACCCACCCTCTCGACATGGCCGGGAATACGTTTGGTCGTCATGGGGTTCCGAGGGACGCCTCTTCCGTAGTTTGCGAATTCTCCTAAAAGTCTTCAGTCTTCAGCCTATTAGCCTAATACAGCAGATACGGTTGGCGATCGGCTCGGAAACGGGAAAGGAACGGCTGCCAGGATGCCACGATCTGCTCGGGGCGTTTCGCGGCAAGCTCGCGGCGGATCGCGTCACTGCCGTAAACCTTGTAAAAAAGATTCAGCATGCTTCCCGAGGCTTTCGTGAAGATGAGTCCGCGCGACTGCCGGTTACTCTCCGCAAGGGTATAGAGAGCGGCGGCGCAGAGATCGCCTCCCCCGGCGGGGTTCGCATGAAACATGACCCCCGGACCGGAAGGGGTGGTGATCGGATCCACCCCGATGCCGGAGCACTTCGACCGGAGGTAGGTTGTCATCTGGGGCTTGATCCAATGGGCACCCAGGATCTGGAAGGCACGCGGGGAGAAGAGCCCGAGATCAAGTCCGCCGGCAAGCCCGCCGACAATTCCCGTGATCACGTAGTAGTTGGGGGACATGGCGAGCGGGATGTTGGGAGAGGTCGGAACCCAGCGGAGCCCCGTCATCGGCCAGGTCATCTCACGGGACCATCCCCGCATTTTCACCACCTGCAGATTCGCCTTGGGACCCATCCATCCCTTGGCATTGGCCATCAGGGCAAGTTCCCCCATGGTGAGTCCGTGGACGTAGGGAACGGGAAACTGGCCCACGAAGGAGATCCATTTGGGATCGATTCCGGGCCCCTCCACGCGGTTCCCGCCGAGTGGGTTGGGACGATCCAGCACCACCAGTTCCTTCCCCTGCTCCGCGCAGGCCTGGAGACACTTCCCCATGGTGCTGATGTAGGTGTAGCTGCGGCAACCGATATCCTGCATGTCAAAGACCAGCACATCGATGCCGGCAAGCATCTGCGGGGTCGGTTTGCGTGTGTCCCCGTAGAGGGAGTAGGCGGTGAGTCCCGTCAGCTTGTCCTTGCGGGAACGGATCTCGACACCGGCTTTCTCCGTCCCGTCGAGACCATGCTCGGGGGTATAGAGAGCGACCAGATTGACATGCTTGCGAAGAAGGAGCCTGGTCTTTTCCCCGGCGGAGTTGACTCCCGTCTGATTGGTCACCAGACCGACCCGCTTGCCGCGCAGAAGGTCGAAGTTGTTCCTCTGAAGCACGTCGATCCCCAACTCCACCGCGCGGACGGGAAGCAGGGAGAGCAGGATAAAAGACAGGGAAAGGGAAAGGATGCGGTGCATGGAGGAGATTCGTTTCGTCAGGGAGCGGGGAATGTGCTTGGCTGGCACGCTATGAAAAGCCCCTCCCCCGGTCAACTTCTGCTCCTTGGCGTCCCCGGATACGAAGTCGATGATGCCTATGCCGATTTCATCAGGCGCATCCAACCGGGGGGCTTCATTCTCTTCGGGCGCAACATCAGCACCCCCTCCCAGCTCCGCTCACTGACCGATCGCCTGCGCGAACTCAGCGACATCGAGCCGATCATCACGATCGACCAGGAGGGGGGACGTGTCTCGCGCCTCAAGCTCCTGGGTAACGAGCCCCCCAACGCCCGCCAACTGCGTGACAAGGGTGATCTCTCACTCATCGCACGCCACGGGGAGCTGACCGGGGAACTCCTGCGTCTCTTCGGCTTCAATCTCGACCTCTGTCCCGTCCTCGACATCGCCTTTGACGACGAGGCGGACAACTCCCTGCGCGGTCGCTGCTACGGCACCTCGGCCGATCAGGTGATCGAGATGGCGGGTCTCTTCAACAAGGCACTCCGCTCCACCGGAATCCTCTCCTGCGGAAAACATTTCCCCGGATATTCCTGCGCCGAGAGCGATCCCCACCACGAACTCTCGGCCCTACCCCGTCCGAGGGCGGAGCTCGAGGCCCACGAGCTGAAGGTCTTCCGTCGCTTCTGCACCGGGGAGAACCCCGTCGACAGCATGATGATCGGGCACATCGCCTTCCGGGAACTCGATCCCTCCGGCATGCCCGCCTCCCTCGCCCCCGCCATCACGACCAAGCTCCTCCGTGAAGAGATGGGTTTCCGAGGCCTCGTCATGACCGACGACCTCGACATGGGGGCCATCCTGAATCACTACGGCTTCGACGAGATGATCCGCCTCGGCCTTGCAGCCGGCAACGACCTGCTGATGATCTGCCACCGGACGGAACTTGCGGAACAGGCGGCCAAGGTCCTGGAGCAATGTCCGGCTGACCAACTCGATCGCGCCCTCGCCAATGTGGCTGCCTTCAAGGCCCGCATGGCTCCCCCGACCCCATTCTCGGAAGAGACCTTCAAGACACTGGATCAGGGGGTCTGGGATCTCAGGGTCTCGGTGCTCGGGGAAAAGGGTGCCGCGGAGCGCAGCCCCGAGGATGGCAAGCGTTCCCCCGTGGAAACCTACTAGGGATTTACGGAACCGCGATCCCCGTCAAGGGGAAGAGGCTCGGCGAAGTCAGCTCGCACTCACTCCAGACGGGAGCGCCCGGCACGGGCGCTTCCTCGGGAATGCCATAGATGAGGGAATCATTGTTCCTGTAGGCGATTCCGGCCGCCTCCAGCATCATGCACATCTCGTCGAGACACCGGTGACGGAATCCCCCGGTGATTTCGGGAACGGATCCGTTCAGTGACTTCAACCAGGGAACCATGCCTCCCTCAAAAAGAAACGGCATCGCCACCGCCCCGCGGAGCATCTCCTCCCACGCCTCGGGCGAGCAGTCCCAGAATCCCTCGAAATCGTCGTGAGAGGAGGCAACGATCCGTTCCAGATGGGGCTTGGGTATTTGGGAACTGTCATCCAGTCCCTCCGCCATGAGGTACCGCAGGATCATGATCGCCACAGTCCTTTCACGCTCGGAGCGGAAGAGATGTGAAACCCAACCGAAATTTTTACGGATCATCCTCAGATGACGCACCGGAAGATCCTGCCGGACGCACCAGGCGAGCAATCGCTCGGGGGAATCGCCGAGTTCTTCCCCCTCCAGGGAGAGGATGTCG
>JACCDY010529411.1_pt1 | contig 14692 bp, 13 predicted proteins | sample 7446391 | NCBI WGS metagenome assembly JACCDY01 (sample SAMN15323451, study PRJNA562643) | freshwater metagenome | isolation source: river surface water | place: USA:Blue River Watershed | collected 2017-08-18 | reverse complement strand
GTGGAGACGGGAGCAACCGTCTCGGGAACGATCCCGAAGGAGGAGACCCCCTCGGCAACATAGAGTCCCTCGTCGGCCTTCCTCACGCCAGCAAGCTTGCCGATGCGGACATAGAGGGTCTGCTTGGGATTCTTGGCGGTCCAAACATAGTTGTCCTGCTCGAGTCCGATGAGAATCTCGGTGACCTTCATCGGGCGATTGTAGCGCTGAAGAACCTTCACCACGGCGGGAGCCAAGGGACCCGAGGGGGAGGAAGGGCGCTTGCGGCCGGCCAGCGGGGAAGTGCCGCGGGAGCCCGCTTCCGCCGACTTGCGACCGGAGCCCGGTGGGCGTCCGCGGCGGCGAGGCACGGCGGCGACCTGAAGAAGCTGGTTTTTCATGGTCTCCGTGGCCGGAGGCAGCTCCAGCTTGGCGCCGAGAAGTTCGTGGAGCTTCTCTTGGAGACGCTCGATTTTGACGGCGATTTTCATCGCCTTCTTCAACGTTAGGGAATCAGGGATAGTCATGGTTATTGGTAGTGTGTGATGTGGTTAGGGAACCAAGCCCGTGGCAACGGGCGCGGTAGACTGATAGCGAAGCGCACAGCCCCAAAGGGGTGGCACAGCTTGCCGGGAGGCAAGTGCCATCAATCAGGGATGGTCATGGTGGTTTTAGGTGATAGGGATTGGGTTATCGGTAATCGGGATGATTGCTTATGCGGTACGGAAGGTGATGCGGGCCTTGCTCAGGTCATAAGGAGACATTTCGACAGTCACCTTGTCACCCGGAACAATTCGGATGAAATGCTTGCGCATTTTCCCTGAAATATGGGCCAGCACCACATGGCCGTTGCCGAGTTCGACACGAAACATCGTGCCGGGGAGGACCTCGACGACAACGCCTTCCGTTGTGATTGCTTCTTCTTTAGCCATAAAGGAGATAGTTAGTAGGGTCTTTTCTTGATTTACTCAAGATAAAATGTCCTATTTTTTGCAAAAACAGTCCTATTTTGGGAGATTTCCCCAAGAGAGCGTGCTTTTTCCAGCTTTTCCATCCTTTCAACCCCAGAGGGCTTGTCCTAAGATCTTCCACTTGTGTCCTCCTTGAAAAACATCGTCTATTTTGATTTGGAAACCCAACGCACGGCCAATGACGTCGGCGGATGGGACAAGAAAAGCGATATGGGCATGTCACTGGGCGTCACTTACAGCACGGCCACCCAGAGGTATGAGATTTTTCCCGAAAAGCGTGCCTCGGATCTCATTGATCAACTCAGCAGGGCGGATCTGGTCATCGGATATAACAATCGCCGCTTCGATTACGAGGTCCTCATGGGGTACACCATCCTGGACCTCCCCCACCACCTCCAGACACTTGACATGCTCGAGGTTGTGGAGAAGGCAGCCGGTTTCAAACTGCCGCTTGATGCAGTGGCGCAGGCGACTCTCGGGATCGGAAAGACAGGCGATGGTCTTGACGCCATCCGTTGGTGGCGCGAGGGCAAGGTGATGGAAATCGCCGAGTACTGCTGCTTCGACGTGAAGGTGACGAAGCTTGTCCACGAATACGCGGCGCAGCACGGGGAACTCCACTACGTCGACCGCTTCGGGCGCCGGCAGACCCTCAAGGTGGATCTTGGAACGTCTGGAGACACCCCATGATCCAGCCCCTCGACACATCACGGAACACATGGCGCCTGCTGTGGTTTGACCTTGAGGAGCCGATTCCCAAAACCTCCACCGGATCTCCGGGCGGGACCGCAACGGAATATTACCTTCCCACCTGCCTGTTGGTCACGACTGCGGGAGGGCGCCCGATCTGCCCGCCGGAAATCCTGGAGGAGCTTGACCAACCCCATGCCGAGGAACTGCTCGGCAAACTTTTCGACGAACACGGCACCCCGGAACGTCTCTCCATCGCCGAGAGCGGCGAATGGGATGCCGCCGCATGGCGCAACTTTGCAACGGATTACCATGTCGAGGTTTCGTTCGGCTCCTTCCCTGCCCCGCAGCCAGGGGATCTGCGCCAGGCAGCCCGAAAAATCGCCCAGCGCCTCATGGGAGAGGACTTCCACCCCCCGGCGACCGTGGCGAGGGGACTCGTCGCCACCGCGAGGAGACTGCAGTCACCCGAACGGAAAGCAGCCCATCTCCGCAAGGCGATCGAGCACGATGCAGCATGCTCCGAGGCACGGATTGAATTGGCCGATGCCGATTACCAGTCGGGACGATGGAGCGAATGCCGTCGAGGCTATCTGGAAGTGATCGGGATCGAGGAAAAACGGTGGAAGGGAGAGTCTCCCCGGTGGTGGAGCGATCCCGAGACCCGCCCCTACCTACGTGCGCTCTACGGCCGTGCCATGACGGAATGGCAGCAGGGAAAATTTTCCATCACCGCCCGGGAACTGCAGCGCATCCTGGAACTCAATCCCGTCGATAACCAGGGAGTGCGCTTCCTTATACCGATGGTTCATCTACTGGGCGACGACGACGATGCGGCCCTGACAGCGCTGAATGCCTATGAGGAAGCCTATCCAGGCGATTACTGCGAACCCTCACTGCTTTTCGGAAAGGCGTTGGCCGCATGGCGCGCGGGTGACGAGGAAGCGGCGGCGGCCATCTACGGCACTGCGATGCTGAAGAACATCTATATCGCGCCTCTCCTACTTGATGTGCCTCTGCCCCCTGGCGATCTATGGCATCCGAACGACCGATCGGAACTTTCCTATGCCCAGGATTTTATTCAATCGTATGCCACCCTCTGGGATCGCGATCCGGCGGCCCTGCGCTTCGTGAGGGAAACCCACGCCACTCTGGCGGAAAAGCTGGAGCAGATCGTCGCCCATCGCAGGATCATGAGCGAATGGCAGGACCAGCGTTATGCCCGGGATTTCAAGATTCGCTGGAAAGCCATGACCGATCTGGACGATATCCTCACCGGTGGCCCGGAACGCGAATCCGCCTAATAGCGGAACACTGGGACGGGGACGGGGGACGGCTCCCTATCCGCGACAACCATCTTGCGAACACGCTGCCCGGATCCCAAGCGGATTGATTTTTCCCGGGAAAAGGAATGAGAGTGGATCGCCGGCGTCACTTTGACTTCAAGGGCATTGCTGGCCACAAGTCCAGACTGCCCTGTGGGCAGCTTCACATAGCTCCGAGCAGCCTCCTTTTTCAGCAGATCGACCAGGTTGCCCTTGAACAGCAGGTAATCGGTTCCGTTTGGATCAACCTGCGGCGCATGGAAAAAAGGTGCTGTCTTATCCGCGACGACCATTGCTTCCCGCACAGGGGGGGCGGCATTCATTGCTCCGGCAAAGAGAACCGGAATCATTGGCAAAAACCATGTGATCGGATTAGGCATCGGAAACGACGGCATTTCCTATGCTTGCTCCAAGGTCTCCTGCCAAGCCCAATCTACCATTGGGAGATTTTATGAGAGCACTTCTTCGTAAATTCCCTCGATGCGCCGTGTCAGGCAGCGGATCTCGTAACGCTCAAGAATGGTTCCGCGGGCACCAGCACCGAGTTGGCTCCCCAACGATCCATCGCTGATCAGCTTGTCCATGAAGGCAACAAATCCATCGGCATCGCCGGACTGAACCAGGAGCGCATCCTTGTCATGGGTGCAGACCTCGGCAATCCCGTCCACCGACGAGGCCACCACGGGAAGACCGCAGGCCATCGCCTCAAGAAGAACCATCGGCGTTCCTTCAAAATCGGAAGTCATCAGAAGCGCATCCAGAGAATGGTAGAGGCCCGTACGATCTGTAACATGCCCAAGGAAATTGACCCTCTCATTGATCCCCAATGCCAAGGCCTTTGCCTTCAGCATTTCCTCCTGAGGACCCGTACCGGCAATCACAAAGAATGCCGAGGGATGCCGTGAGAGGAGGCGTGCCGCAACCTCCAGGAATAAGGTGAGGTTTTTCTGGGCAACAAGTCTTCCAATTCCCCCGATCACGAATGCACCGAGGGGAATCCCCAGTGCCATTCTGGCATCACCTCTTACACCCTTGTTCGGTGGTTGAAATTCCTCCGCGTCGATTCCGTTGGGAATCATCTCCACCAGATCATCGGGAAGATCCTCCCGGTCCAGCAAATAGCGACGCGTGCTTTCCGAGACCGCAATCACGCGATCGGAACACCGGTTCCAGAAGGCGTCCGCTGCGAGCAGGAGCGGGTTTGTCTCCCTCGATGCATCATTGCACTGGTCATGCACAATGACCGCAGGGTGACCCGACATGAGCGCAATCGGCTTGGCGCAAAGATTCGAGCCAAAGAGGTGAAAGTGCATGAGGTCATAACGACCACGCCGCATCAGTCGCCAGAAATTCGGGAGATAAAGGGGCGGAAACTTCCCGGGGGAGAGAGAATGTATCTTGACCCCCTCTTTTGCAAATGCATCCGCATAAACACCTCTCCCGTGCATGCACGCCACTTCCGGGAGATAACGTGAGCGGTCGAGATGTTTGACCAAACCCAGCAGAAAGGTCTGCGCACCCCCCAGATCAAGACTGTCGATCAGATGGAGAACCCTGCGTGGAGCGCTCATGCCAATCCCTCCAGAAAAGCATTCGTGTTTTTCCGGTTATCAAGCCACTCCGAGAGCATGCGCCGCGCCCCCTCCCCCGCACGGCGTGAAGCCATCTTGTCCACCAGTAACTCCCGCGTCTTCGCGACAAGCAGGTCAAAATCACCATGGGAACAAAAACCCGCGCCAAAGATCTCGGTCAAGCCATCGGGATCAAGATCTAGAGAGAGGATGCCGGCGCCTCCCTGCGCAGCCTGAATCATCACGTTGGGAAAACCCTCCGCCTCGGATGTGCTGACGAGGAAACGAGCCCCATCGTAATGCCCTTGGATTTCATGATAAGGAACCCGTTCCCGGAACGTCAGATTCGGAAGAGTGGCAGCCCTTGCTTTGACGGTTTCCCAAAGTTCCACATCCTCCCTCGGGCAGATCATTTCACAACGGGCTTCCGGAAGTCTCTCCACCAGATCAAGAAAGAGATGGGGGCGCTTGATGTGTTGGCAACGCCCCACCCAGATCAGGTCGATCAGCTTATCCACAGACCGTTCATGATCGCAGGAAAGGATAAGATTCCGGTACATCCCGCAGGAGAGGCCGAGCTTTCGAAAAAGACCCCTCTGGTATTCCGACATGGCGAACCTGATATTGGAGAGGGCAACGCCACGTTCAAAAAGCAGCCCCTTCCAGCCATGGCTCTTCCCGAAACTCCCGTCGATTTCCGTGTCGAGACCACAGATAAAGACCATCCTGTAACCGAACAATGGCCTGAATATACACAGGACGTAAAGCCATGCCGTCCATCCCAGCACACAGACAAATTCGGGGCGATACTCGGCGAGCAGGCCGATTACCTTGGGCAGCGCCATCAGTGTTTCTAGCAGGCCGCCTGTATGAAAACGCCCGGCATTCCTTGTCACCACTCCGTCAAAGACCCTGCCGTCTTCCTGGCCAGCCTCCCCTCCCGCAATCACCGCCTCATACCCACGACTGACGAGCTCTTTCGCCAACAACGCGACCTGAAGCTCCGCCCCTCCCGACACTCGGGTCTCTTGCGGGTCCAGCGCATAGTGGGCGTGACTTGAGAGGAAAAGAAACCTCATTTCGGAAGTGCTGATTGGGTCAAGAAACGTCGCGCAGGGGTTGGCGGTTTCTACCTGCCAGTACGGATGACAGCAGCGAGGTGCCGGCGAGTGAATCCCAAAACGCGACTGGAAAGGCCGCGAGACAGGCAGGATTTCTGAAAGGAGCGGATACTACCGATCGCCAAAGCAGCCGGCTCCCCTCACGGGTTCTTCCGTGACGGAAGAGGGTGCGTGCAGCATTTTCTTGATGCTGAGAAAACACGCGACGCACATGGCGTCGACCGTAACGGAGGAACTCTTCCCTGTGCTTTTCGAGAAAAATTCCCATGGACTCGACCGTCCTGTCGGGATCAGACGGATTGTTCTCATGGATAACGGTAAGCAGCCCGGGAAGGACATGGATCGGAAACCGTTCCGCAATCCTGAGCATCCAGTCCCAATCTTCTAGCACCCTCAGCCGCTCGTCCTGCAACCCGACATCCTCCAGCACGCTTTTCCTGACCAAGGGGCTGGAGGCTCCGTGGAAGCTGGCCGCGGAATGCAGCTCACGCCTCCAGTCGGAGGGATTTTTTCCCGGGAATGCAATGCGAGATCCGTCCTTGCAGGCCAGAAAGTGACCCGTTCCCACCAGTGCGACCTCCGGATGAACCCTCAGGAAGGCCAGCTGCTTCTCTAACTTTCCGGGGAGCCACTCGTCGTCCGAATCGAGGCAGGCGACAAACTCACCCTGAGCCAATCCCAAAACAGCGTTTCTCGCGGCCGCAGCACCACGATTTGCGTGTAGACGGATCACTTTTGCCTCAGGCATGAGTTCCAAAACCTTTTCCGGCGTGCCATCGGTGGAGGCATCGTCGCCGACAATCACCTCAAGATCTCCGACTCTTTGGGCACGAACACTTTCCAAGGCGCGCCGAATGCAGTGGGCTCGGTTGTAAGTCGGGATAACAACGCTGATCAGCATGGTGGATGAGAGTCAAAGCATGATGGAATCCAGGAAGGAGTGACGATCTTTTTCGTGATGGCACCTGACCCTTATGGGCTTTAAAACAGAGGCTATGATTGACCGGAAGCGACTCCTAATCACTTACTTCAAACTCAATCCCGGGCTGCTGGCAGCACTGTTCCTATCCATTCTTCTCTCCTTGATCGGCTCGAACTGGGGGAGGGTGGAATGCTGGAACCTGGACGAAATGGCCTTCCGCGGCACCCAATCGAACGGCCTTCCCTGGGGCTATCTCAAGCCCCCCCTCCACACCTACCTCAACCACGTGCTTGTGATGAAGCCGGCGGAGGCGGTGCGCACAATTCTCGGGGTGGACCACAGCTGTCAATATCCCTTCCAGCTCCTAGGGGCGCGTTTGCTGACCCTCACCCTTTTCTGCGGTATGATCGTCCTCCTTTACAGGACGGTGGACCGGCTTGCGGGCAAGAAGCCGGCCGTGTTGATTGCCCTGCTCGCGGCGACCAGTGCGGGCCTAGTCAAGTTCAACCACTTCGCCACTGCCGACTCCCCCCTGCTATTCTGGATGGTCGCCTCCTTCGCCATGGCAGTGCGTGCAGCGCTTTCGGGCAAGATCACCGACGCGCTGCTTGCGGGAGCTCTGGCTGGACTTGCCGCCGCCGACAAATACAACGGACTTGGAGTGGCGGTCGCCATACCGGCATGCCTGCTGGCAACACGGGGGTGGAAAGGGTGTTTCGGAAAACCAGCCTGGATTGGAGCCCTTGGTGTGGTTCTTGGATTTGCCATCGGCAACCCGGGCTCAGTTTTCGACACGGGGAAGTTCGTTCAGGACTTCCTCTACAACCTCTACACGACACCGGTCTACGGCGGGCAGACAAAGGGAACGGGGTATGCCGACTTCCTTCTGGCATTCCCCGAATTAATAGGTTGGCCGGCGACGCTTCTGGTTACTGCGGCGGTTTCAGGAACCCTACTGCTGGCACTTGGGGGAAAACTCACCCGCGAGGAGCGACTCTTGACCCTTGGGGCAGGTGCCATGGTGGTTTTTTATTACCTTATCATGGGGCGTTCCCCGCGCATCCCGGACAGGTTTGTGTTGCCGGTGCTACCCTTCGTCCTGTTTCTCGCTGCGCCCGCTCTGGGCAGGGTGCCGTGGAGTCGTACCATCCCGAGGGCTCTAATCCTGGCTGTTCTGGTCTACAATCTCTTCTGCTCCGTTGCGCTGGATCTGCGCTTCCTCTCCGACCCAAGGATGAGGGCCCAGATTTTTGCCATGAAGGAATTCCCGACCGGCGCGACCATCGAGAACAGCTATGCCCCGAGGTGGGACCATATCCCGGGCATCCGCGTTCGCATCGCCACGCTGCCTTGCGCCACTGGCCGCGCCGGCACGTTCGGAAAAATCTTCGGAAACAACGAGGTAATCCGGAAGGGTATCGAACAATACGAGGTTGCCGACTATCCCGCCGATACCTTCACCGAGGCGGGAATTGCGAAAAGAAATCCCGACTATGTCTGCTTCAGCAACCAAGTTTTTCAGTTCAGCGGGGATAATGACGCACAGAGGTTCTATGCCGCGCTTGATCGGGAGGAATTCGGATACAAAAAGGTCTTTGACGGGATGTGGATGCCGAGAATCCCGTGGACTTATCCCTCGCACGTCGACTTCCTCGTCGAGAGGTTGGTGATTCTGAAACGGCGTCCCTCGGGCCAATAAGCAAACCGGGCGAATCAGACCCGGTCGTGCAGCACAAAATCGTCTTTCTTCAGCTCCTGACGGTGATGCTGCAACATGCAAAGCGGCGTCCGACCTCGGTAGGAAGCCCAAGTGGAAAAGGTGCTGGGAGGCCCCATGATGGCGTCACAGAGGGAAAGGGCATGAAGGTCGGCAACCACCTCACCGGGGCCAGCCGTCACGGGGAGGTTCATGAACTGATTGAAATCGATTCGATCACTCGCGCAGACAAGAAACGAAATCCTTTTGCCGGGATGCAGGGCGACAGTCTCTCTCATCCAGTGTGCATACTGCTCCGTCTCAAAGTAATGGACCCCTCCCTTCCATGCCCTGTAATCCCCTTGGCGGATATGGACCCCGATCACGAAATCGCCGAGTGACCGAGCCCGTTGGACTGCATGCTCCGCCTTGACCCGAATCTCCTCCACCGGGGTGAAATATTCCGCGATGGCCCGGTGTCCGGTCACAAGATGCTCATGGTCCCGGAATTTCCATCCCTTCACGAACAGCACCCCGTTGCCGTCGGTACGGCGGCGGTAGTCCTCCCCGTTTAGGTCATAGACCGCATCGCTGGCATCATGCGTGGCCCTGATATCCAGAGTGCGCGAGCGAGGCAATAGAAGCGAAACCGATGGCAAGATTGCCATGACCGCATCCCTGCACTGTCCAGCAATCTCCGGATCAAGTCCCCGCGCTTCCACGGGGAATCGGCACCAAGGATCGCGGGCGCTTCCCTCGAAGCACGCCGCATACTCGCCCAGGGCGGGATTCATCAGACGATATCCCCGAGCAAGAGCATTGGCCATGAAATAGGCGCTCAGGAAGAGCCTGTTGCCTAACCTTCCGGTCTTGGCGGCGATCACGACCGTGGCAGATTTGGAAGGCTCGGGACGCATTATTCGATAGCCACGGATTTGGAACGCAGAATCTGGCTTCTCGTCCTGCCTCCCCTTGCAAGAAAACCGGGAAGCGATCTGACAATCTCCCTAAAGAGGGCAAGAGGCCACAGCGGATGAAATGATGTTCCGGCAACAGCATGCTCCCGTAGGGAACACACCGCTCCCGACTCCATCGCATTCATTGCTCCCTGCACCCGCAACCGCGTGTGCCAGCGGCGCAAAGGCACCCGATGCCGAGGTGAAGCGGCCTGAAGGTGACGCTGCGCGATCATGATGTTTTCCCGGAGCAACCGGCCGCTGAGGCCGTTTCCCTCTGTCATCGTGCTCGATCCGGCGTGCCAGCGGTAGCGGTAAGTCGGGGCGTTAATGCTGACCTGGTGCAATCCGGATTCGGCGGCACGGAGCAGGAAATCACGGTCGGACGCGAGCCCATAATCCAGAGAGAACCCTCCCAGAGCAAGGAAGGCGGCGCGGCGGATGAGTCGTGCGTTGATCATTGGCTCACCGAGAGCGATGTTCGCGACACTCAACGCCTTCTCAGTTTCTCCCGTGACAGACCAAACGCATTTCCAATCATCCCCCTCCCTCCTCACGGTTTCGGCGCTTCCGCAGATCATCACGGCATCAGTCCCGGTTTCGATCGCCCGCAGATAGGCTTTCAGGGTTCCCTGAGGCAGCCAATCGTCGGCCTGAAGAAAAAGCAGCCATTCACCGCGAGCCAACCGAGCCCCCTTGTTCATCCCGTCGTAAATTCCCTCGTCCGGCTCCGAAAGCACCTTGAGGCGCGGATGCCGGGACGCCTCGGCAAGCGTCCCGTCGCTCGAGCAAGCGTCGATCAACAGATGCTCGACATTACCCATCTGGTGATAATCCGCGCTCTCCACCGCTTCGTGCAGTGTTTTCTCCGCATTGAGACAGGGAGTGATGATGGAGATCAACATGCCTTTATCGCTTCACTAAGGTTGACCAATCATTCTCACGCGACGCCGATGAGCGGCAACGAGATTGCGGATCGGATTCTCAAAAAGCCTGTAGGAAACCTCGGAAATCAGAAAAGTCCCGATCATGATGATCACCATATTGGCAAGGCCCTTGCCGAGATTCGAGAAGGGGATGAGTGAGTCGATCTTACCCATATGGGGCAGAAACCAGACATACATGATCGGGGTGTGCCAGAGATAGATGGAGTAAGAGCGCTCTCCGAGCCACTGGGGTGTGGAGGCATTCAGGATCCGACTGACCACTCCCCTATTCATCGCCGTGGCTAGGATGAGGAACGGAAAGGCGCACAGCATCATCTGCCTTGGGAAGATATTGAAGACAGCCAACTCCATCACCAGAAAAGCCGCAAGCGAGACCGAGGGCGCAATCACATCATCATTGTCACGGCGGATCGAGAGAAACAGACCGCAAAGCCCAAACCCAAGGGGAAAGCAGAACAGCCCCCTGCCGAACTGCGCCCAATTCCATCCGAGGAACTGATGCTGAAAATTGCCGTAGCACAGAAGCATTCCCACGGAAGAGAAGGCCAGTGTCGAGAACAGGGCCTTTCTCCCGTATCTTCGTAATAAACTAACCAGGACGGGCATCAGGACCACATAGGCGAACATCTCGACGCAGACCGACCAACTGGGAGCGTTATAACGCCAGTCCCAGCGGTCTTCTCCGGAAAACCCCGATAGCATAAGGATATTGCCAAGGAACTTCGTGAGAGTGGTTCCGTTCTCGGCAAACAATCCGTGCGATTGGAAAGTACGGATCACGGGGGGGAGGAACGGGAGCATGGTCAGGAAGTAAAGCGGCAAGATTCTCGCGCACCTGGCCTGCAGATAGCTTTTCCAGTCGATTCTTCCATCGTCATGAAAGTAAACCCAGTGGAGGATGAAGCCGCTGAGCATGAAGAACAGGTCAACGGCATAGTCGGACCAGTAAAAGAGCCTAAGATACGACTGATTCAAGTGCATGGTGATCCGCGGTTCGGAGCCCAGATGGGTCATCATCACGCAAAGCGCTGCCACCCCCCTCAGTCCGGTATGCGGGGTGATTATGCTTCGTCGTTGGGATAGTGCGTTGCTCATTTCCCGCGGTGTTTTTGCAATCGCTCGAGTGTATAGGCAGGGCTCTGTGCATCCCACCAAAAAGGCTCGACGGATGCACTTGCTGAAGGCTTCTTGGACCTTTCGATTCACACCTTCCATGTCCCGGCGCATTCATTCACTGGACACTCTGCGCGGCCTTGCCGCCCTGATTGTCCTGGCCAATCACCTCCAACATTCGTTCCTGCCCTCGCTGTTTGGAACACTCGCAGCGGAGTCGCCGGGGCGACTGATCATGGCACCGGTGGCGTTTCTGCTGAACGGCAGCTGCGCCGTGTCTCTTTTTTTTGTCCTTTCGGGATTTGTCCTGTCCGAACGCTTTCTGGCCTCCTCCAACCTTGCATCACTCCCCGATGCCGTGGTCAGGCGATGGCCTCGTCTCGCAGGGCCTGCGCTGATGGTCAACCTGCTTTCGGGCTTGCTGATGGGCTGGGGACTGTATGCGAACACCTCCGTCGCCGATCACAACGGGGCTTGGTGGTTGAAAGGCTTGTACAACTGGAGACCTGCGGGATTACAAGATCTGTTTGCATCTGCTAGGGAGGGCGCCGTCACGACGTTTCTGTCCGGTGCCTGCAGTTATAACGGACCTCTCTGGACCATGCACTTCGAGCTTCTGGGCAGTATGGTCGTCTATGTCTTATCGGCGTTTCTGGTGCTTGGCGGAAAAGTGATGGGAGGGAGGCTTCTTTTATCCCTTCTGGGGCTGATTTACCTCAGGGAATGCTTTCGCTTCCCGTTCATGGCCTGCTTCATTCTCGGTGTCATCCTTGCCTATGTGCACACCAGATTCAACCGGATCGTCTGGAAAAACACCCCCTTACTCATCACGGGACTGATCCTGAGCATCCTTGTCGGCGGGATGACGCTTCAGGAAAACGATCTTCCCGATTGCATAATGAAGGGTCTGGGAATTGTCTCTCCGTCATCATCCACGGCCCTCCATTACTTCCTTTACTCCTGTGTGGCGGTCTATTTCCTTGGGACCTCCCTCTGGTGCCCGGCTTTTTCATCATTCCTCTCCAAACCTTCATTGAGACATCTGGGGCGTCTTTCCTTCCCGATCTATCTGCTCCACACCCCGGTGATCTGCTTCCTGGGGTGTCGCGTTTACCTGATGCTTTCCCCGTTCTCTCATCTTCTCGCGACCTCGGCAGCGATTATCGTTTCCATGATAGTCACCTTCATGGTGTCGATCCCGCTGGCATCCTTTGACGATGCATGGATTTCGATGATACGGCACCTGCGAGTCTCCCAATGGTCCGCGCGGAGATAAAACCGGGTTCCTGACCGGGTAGCCGATCTAAGGTGATAAAAGATTTTTGGTAAGTTCGGATGCCTCATGCCTGAGGTCATCAGAGAAGGATCCGGACTCCGTTCCAAGCGTTCCCGACATGCCCACAATGATCGGGGTTGATGCCATTCTGCGGATGTTTTCTGATCCCCGGAGGTCATCGAAGACAGCGTTCTCCAGAGTGTATCCCAACGCATCGCGGACCCTCATGTGGGAATTCAGAAGATGTTCCCAGTAAAACCCGATATCGCTTCTGTAGCACCGGGTGTCAATCCATCCCGGCGGCGCAGCGGCGATCCATCCCCACGGCACGCGGAGTCTTCTCATGAGCGCAAATCCTTGGCAGAAAAAGGCGGATCGATAAGCCGGCCGCAGAATGTGCCTCAATGGGAACACCGGGCGTTCATCACAGGGGCCTGTTACAAAAAACTCGCCGTTTCCCTCACCTGTAAAAACGGATGCTGCATCCGGCATAAAAAGCTTACCTGTAACCTTGATGAAATGATGGGATGCACGCAGGACTTCGCTTTTATCCAGTGCCTGGCGGATCAGATCCCCTTCCCCGTATCCCTTGCCCTGAATCACAGTGCGGGGTGACGGGGCTACCTGAACGAATTCCAGCTCCTTGCCGTGGCTCGCCGCCGCCTGGCCAAGGACTTCTGCATGGATGGAAAGAGCGCAGTTCTTGGCAAAGACCACCTTTCCCACACTTGGTTCCTTCAGCCACGCAAGCAGTCCCTCCATGTGGCGGAGGGTCCTTTCGGGGACATCAGAAAGCGCCACCTGCGGAGTCCTTCCGGGATCCAGCGATGCCGTGATGAGAAGTGGAGGCAGATCGTCCAAGTTATTCAGAGATTGCCGCCGTTTTCATCACCTGTACCGCCCCCACCCGGATGCGGCTCAATGAACCGGTGGGATGCCTGTTGCGCAGGGTTATTACGGCATGATCAATGTCCTCGGGAGCTGTTAGTTCAAGTTTCGCCTCATCGTCGGAAGGCCATTTCTCCACGGTCACCAAGGGTTCTTTCCCCCTCTCCCCAAGACCGAATCGGATTCTTCCGGAACGGATCTTGTAATTCACCACCACCTTGTCCCTTTTTCGAAGGTTTCCAAGATCTGCCCCTGCAAGGGGATCCCACCACTTGATCCTGCTGGAAAGAAACTCGGTTGCCGACCCATCGGATGCCAGAAGCCGTCCTCGGTGCATTGGATGCCAGGAGAACTTGGCTGCGGGACTGGGTCCAGAAGAAGGATGCCAGCGCTCCAGAATGGCAACCTGCAGCTTGCGCCGAGAATCACTCGCCGCCACCAACTCTTCCTGCCTAGACAACGTGTAAGGAAGGCTCTTTGTCATGATTGCGGCAATGGCAGCGTCAACCTTTTGCCGCTCCTGATCGAAAATCACCATTCTGTCGGGACCATTGTCGTAAATTGCTGCGGCACTGGCATCATCCAATACCCCGAAAGGAACGTAAGCCCCGTCCTTTCCAGTCAGTTTCCCGAAATAATCGAGCCAGAACGATCCCAGCATGCGGCGATCACTGCCGCCCGGCTTCCCGAGATCATCATCATACCAGAACCGCATGGTCGCCTGATCCGACCAGGCGCTGGGAATCATCTCCCTGAACCGAGAGGCAATTTCGAGAACGGGTTCATCCTTGGCCGCATAATGTCCGAGCATCTGGGAAAACATGCCGGTCCGTGCAACGGCAAGCGACGCGAGAAAGAGTAACGGAAGGGAGGCCGCCAAAAGCCATTTTACGGAAAGCCTTCCCCAGATGAGCATGAGCGTCAGTAACGATGCGAATCCCAAGGATGCGACAACCCAACCTCCTATCTCCCATCGTGCCATCGCCGCCGGGAACGCGGATGCCAATGCCAACAGACCTGCAACCACGATTTTCAGGGATCTGGACAATTGACGGCTCACCAATTCGCCGCAGACAGATCCCGTCGCAAGCAAGGTGACCGGGAGGAGGAAGGAGTAATAAAACGGCATTGAGAGAACGTATGCCTTTCCAAACAGGTCTCCTCCCCAGAAAAAAACAGCGCTCAGAATAAGAGCGCAGGCTGATCCCCTCATGAGGGCAGAGCCCCTCCATGCGGC
>JACCDY011523496.1_pt1 | contig 14694 bp, 8 predicted proteins | sample 7446391 | NCBI WGS metagenome assembly JACCDY01 (sample SAMN15323451, study PRJNA562643) | freshwater metagenome | isolation source: river surface water | place: USA:Blue River Watershed | collected 2017-08-18 | reverse complement strand
GGGGGCTTCTGCGCCGCCATCGCGGCGGCCCGGGAAGGCGCCAAGGTCATCCTGCTCGAGCCGACCGGACATCTCGGCGGACTCAGCACCGGCGGCCTCAGCCACTGCGATTCCAACCAGATGCGCCGGGAAGCCCTCACGGGCCTCTTCGAGGAATGGCATGCGCGGATCGCGCAGGACTATGTCGCCCGCGGCCGACCGGCCCCGTACGACCCGAAGGACAAGACCCCCGGGGTCCGTTGGGTCTTCGAACCGAGCGTCGCGAGCCGCGTCACCCGGGGGATGCTTAAGGAGGCCGGCGTCACCGTCATCACCGGCTGCCCCCTGCGGACGGTGGAAAAATCCGGGGCCCGGATCACCGCGCTGCGGACGACCCAAGGCTCCTTCGCGGCCCGGGTCTTCGTCGACGGCCCCTACGAGGGCGCCCTGATGGCCGCCGCCGGCGTCTCTTGGGTTAGCGGGCGAGGGAGCCGCGCGGAGCACGGCGAGCCCCTCGCCGGCAAACAGTACCCTAAGCCGGCGATGAAGGTAAACGGACTCGACGCGGCGGGCCGGCCGCTGCCGCTGATCACCGGCACGGACGCGGGCCCCGACGCGGCGGGCGACGGTCATGTGATGACTTTCAGTTTCCGGCTCTGCCTCACCCGCGACCCGGCCAACCGGGTGCCGATCCCTGAGCCGAAGAACTACGATCCGGCGAGATTCGAGCTGGCCCGTCGTGCGCTCCAGGCCGGCATCCGCGGAGTCGGCTTCGACCTGTACCCGCTACCCGGCAACAAGCTTGACGGTAACAACTCCATCCACGGTCAGGTCTCGCTGGGACTCGTGGGCGGAAGCGACTCGTGGCACAGCGCGGACGAGACGGAACGCGCCCGGATCTGGGAGGAGCACCGGCAGTACACCCTCGAATTCCTCCGCTTCCTGCGGACCGACCCGGCCGTGCCCGCCAAACTGCGGGCCGACTACGCCTCGCTGGGGTTCTGCCAGGATGAGTTCACCGAGACCGGACACTTCCCGCCGGCGCTCTACGTCCGCGAATCCCGGCGCCTGCAGGGCCTCTATGTCCTGACACAGAAAGACATCCTCGAGTCACCGCGCAAGGAAGACCCGGTTGCGATTTCCTCCTTCCCGATCGACTCACACGATTGCCAGCGCGTGGTCCGGCCCGACGGCAGCGTCATCAATGAGGGCACCATCCTGCCCGTCCGGGTGCCGCAGACCGGCGTCGGCTACGCTTACCAAGTGCCTTACCGCGCCCTCTTGCCCAAGCCCGGGCAGTGCGCCAACCTCCTCGTGCCGGTCGCGCTCGGCAGCACGCACGTCGCCATGTCCTCCCTGCGCATCGAAGGCGCCTGGATGGCCATCGGGCAGGCCGCGGGGGTCGCCGCCGCCCTTACCGCCCGCGGCGACCGCCCCGTGCAGGAGCTGCCTTACGCCGAGTTGCGCGCGCGGTTGCTCGCCCAAGGGCAGACGCTGGAACTGCCGGCCGCGCCCGCCCGCAAGCCGACCCCGCCGGCCGGCCCCAAGGCTCCCGCGACGGCTTCCACGAACCTCACCTTGGACGACCAGGACGCCGAACTCACGGGCAGCTGGACCCGCTCCACGACCTTCAAGCCGCATGTCGGCCAGGGCTACCTACATGATGAGCGGCACGCGGACGGAAAATCCCGGGCCGTCTTCCGTTTCAAAGCACCGGCGGACGGCGAGTTCGACCTGCGCATGGCCTACTCCGCCCACCCCACGCGTGCGCAACGCCTGCCCGTGACCGTGAGCGGCGAAGGCACCGAGCAGCGCTGGGTCGTCGACCAGACCCTCCCCCCGCCCGCCGGCGAGACCTTCCGCAGCATCGGTCGGCTACGCCTGCGCCAAGGCGCCGACTACGTGCTCACCGTCGTCAACGACGGCGGTCCGGGCTTCACCATCCTCGACGCCTTCGAGCTGCGACCGGTACCCGCCGGCCGCTGAGGCGATGCGTCACTTCGGCGGCGGCAGGTAACGCGCCAGATCACGCATCGCGATCACCTGGCAACCGGCCTCCTTAAGCGCCGCCACGTAAGCCTCGAACTTGGCCGGGTCGGTATTGACCCAAGGATGACGGATATCCGGCACCCCGTGGAAGGTGATCACGGCGACCTTACCGTCGCGCGCCTGGGCGATGGCCGCCTTGAACTGCGCCAAGGTGCTGTCCGGCTTACCATCGAACACCTGCGGCAAGGTCAACGGGTCGTCCTTCGCCGGGTCGAAGACCCGTGCCCCGCCCGCCCGGGCGAAACGGTAACCCCGCTCGCGGAGCACCACCGTTGCCGCCGGGCTGGTCGCATAACCCGGATAAGAAAACGTCGTCGGCTTCGGGATGCCATGCTCGGCGCAACGTTGCTCGATGTGCGCGAGGTCCGCCGCGATCTCCGCCGGCTTCTGGCCATTCACGCCTTTATGGGCCCGCGTGTGGTTACCGATCTCAAAGCCTGCCTCATGCATCGCCTTGATCTGGGCCCAGGTCAGGTAGTGCGTCTTGTCCTGCAGGAACTCGAAGCCCTCGGTGATGTAGAAGGTCGCCCCGAAACCATGCTTCTTCAGCAAAGGGGCCACGAACGTCGCGTGACTGGCCACGGAGTCATCGAAGGTCAGGACCACGAGCCCGTCGGGAATCCGGGCGGCCGGGGCGGCCTCCGTGGCCGGCAGAACCGAGGTCCCAAGGGCAAGGAGGGCCAGGCAAAGCGGGGGGAGGCGCATGGGACGATGGTTATAAGCGAGGGACGAGGCCCGACAAGCCGGATAGACCGGCGAAATGGCGTTGCGGAACGTCGGACGGAACCAAACCTAGGTTCGCCCCGTCCAACCCCCATGCGCCTGCGTCCCGAACTCCTTGCCCTCCTCGCGCTCCCCTTGGCTTCGGCCCAGGAGACGGTCGATTTCGGCCGGCAGATCCGCCCCATCCTATCCGAGAACTGCATCGCCTGCCACGGACCCGACGAGAAAGCCCGCAAGGCCAAGCTGCGCCTGGACGACGAGGCCTCCGCCAAGTCCGACCGAAAGGGCGATATCGCGATCGTCCCGGGCAAGCCCGAGGCCAGCTCGCTCATCCAACGCATCGAGTCCAAGGACCCCGACGAGGTGATGCCGCCGCCCAAGCAGCACAAGACGATCTCACCCGAACAGCTCGCGCTGCTGAAGACCTGGATTCGCCAAGGAGCCAAGTGGGGCAAACATTGGTCCTATGAACCGGTGGCCGCGGTCAAGGTCCCCGCGAACGGCGAAGCCAACCCGATCGACGCCTTCCTGCTCGAACGCCTCCGGCGCGAGAAACTCGCCTTCTCCGCCCGCGCCGACCAAGCCCTCCTGATCCGCCGCACGGCCCTCGACCTGACCGGACTGCCGCCGACCCCGGCGGAACTCGAGCGTTTCGCCCGCGCCCCGCAAGCGCAGGTGGTCGACCACTACCTGGCGCAGCCGGCTTTCGGTGAGCACTGGGCTCGTGGCTGGCTGGACCTCGCCCGCTACGCCGATAGCGCCGGCTACCCTAGCGACCCGGGCCGCTCGATCTGGGCCTACCGCGACTGGGTCATCCGCGCCTACAACGCCAACCTGCCCTTCGACCGCTTCACCATCGAGCAGCTGGCCGGCGACCTGCTGCCGGAACCCACCCAGGACCAGCTCATCGCCACGGCCTTCCACCGCAACACGATGACACAGAACGAGGGTGGCACCAGCGACGAGGAATTCCGCACGGCCGCCGTCATCGACCGGGTCAACACGACGTACGCGGTGTGGATGGGCACCACGATGGCCTGCGCCCAGTGCCACACCCACAAGTACGACCCCATCACGATCACCGAATACTTCCGCTCCTACGCCTTCCTGAACCAGACGGCCGACTCCGACAAGGGCGACGAACGCCCGACGATGGAGATCCTCACGCCCGAGCAGAAGGCGGCCCGCGCGGACCTGCAGAAGCGCGCCGCCGCCGCGGAGGCCGCCTTGGCCACCGTGCGTCCCGAATGGCTGAAGGGCTTCGACGCCTGGCTCGCGACCAAGGCCAACATCGCCGAGAAGAAGGTCGCGGCGATCTTCACCCTCCCGAAGGAGAAACGCAATGCGGCCCAGACGAAGCAGCTCCAGGACTATTACGTGCGCAACGTCGCTCCCGAGACCAAGGCCGAGCGCGAGGCCGCGGCCCAGCTCAAGCAGCAGCTGGCCGCGCTGAAACCTCCGACCGTACCGGTCCTGCAGGAACTCCCCGCGGCCCAGCGACGCAAGACGTTCGTCCAACTGCGCGGCAACTGGCAGGCCCTCGGCGAGGAGGTCAGCGCGGCCGTGCCCGCCGCCTGGCACTCCTTCCCCGAGAAGGCCCCCGTCAATCGCCTCGGCTTCGCCCAGTGGTTGGTCAGCCCGCGCAACCCCTTGACCGCCCGCGTGCAGGTCAACCGCCTCTGGGAGACCGTCTTCGGCGTGGGCATCGTCCGGAGCAGCGAGGAGTTTGGCAGCCAAGGCGACCTCCCCGTGCACCCTGAGCTGCTCGACTGGCTGGCCGGGGAGTTCGTCCGCAGCGGCTGGGACACGAAGCACATGCTTCGGCTGATGTTCACGAGCCGGGCCTACCAGCAGACGTCCGCCAGCGATCCCGCCCTCAACGAGCGCGACCCGGACAACCGCCTCCTGGCCCGCGGCCCGCGTTTCCGCCCATCCGGTGAACTGCTGCGCGACCAGGCCCTCGCCGTCGCCGGACTGCTCAGCAGCAAGATGTACGGGCCGCCCGTGCGCCCGATGCGCCCGGCCTCGGGCCTGACCGCGGCTTTCGGCGGCAGCAACGACTGGACGACGAGCCCCGGCGAGGATGCCCGCCGGCGCAGCGTCTACACGGACACGCGCCGCAACAGCCCCTACCCGAGCTTCACGACGTTCGACGCCCCGAACCGGGAGACATGCACGCTCCGCCGCGGTCGCTCCAACACGCCGCTGCAGGCGTTCGTGACCTTGAACGACCCCGTCTTCGTCGAGGCCAGCCAGGGCCTCGCTCGTCGCGTGCTCAAGGAAGGCCCGAAGGATACCGCCGGTCGCCTGCAGCTGGCCTACCGCCTCTGCGTCGCCCGCGGAGCCGACGCGCAGGAGCTCAAGGCCTTGGAGACCTTGCTGCAACGCTCCCTGACCACCTACCGGGGCGACCCCGCCCTGGCCGTCAAGATGGCGACCCAGCCGATCGGGGCCGCCGACAAAGGCGCCGACCTCGCCGAGCTGGCCGCCTGGACGGCGGTCGCGAGCGTGGTGATGAACCTCGATGAATTCCTGATGCGTCGCTGACCATGAGCCACCCCCACCTTCATCCGGTCCGCGAGGCGCAACTGCGCCTCCAGACGCGCCGCCAATTCCTGAGCAGCGCCGGCCAGTTCAGCCTCGGCGCCATCGCCCTGCAGGCGCTCTCGGGCGACACGCTCGCGGCCGCCACCCAACCCGAGAATCCCCTCGCCCCGCGACGCCCCCCGCTCAAGGCCCGGGCCAAGCGCGTCATCTACCTGCACATGTCGGGCGGCCCGCCCAACCTCGACATCTTCGACCCGAAGCCGGCCTTGGTGCAGCACAACGGCCAGCCCTGTCCGGACTCCTTCCTCAAGGGCCGGACCTTCGCCTTCACGAGCGGCGTGCCCAAGCTCATGGGCTCGCCGCGCACCTATAAGCAGTACGGCAAGGGCGGGCTCTGGATGAGCGACGCGGTGCCGAATTTCCAGACGGTAGCCGACGACGTGACGCTCCTGCGCGCGATGCATACGGACCAGTTCAACCACGCGCCGGCCGAGCTGCTGCTCTTCACGGGCCACGCCCGCCAAGGTCGCCCCTCGCTGGGCTCCTGGGCCACCTACGGCCTGGGCACGGAAAACCAGGACCTCCCGGGCTTCGTCACCCTGATCTCCAGCGGCACCCAGCCCAGCGGCGGCCAAGGTTGCTGGGGCAGCGGCTTCCTGCCGTCGGTTTACCAGGGCGTGCAGTGCCGCAGCAAGGGCGACCCGGTCCTCTTCGCCAACGATCCGCCTGGCATGACCCGCGACCTGCGCCGGGCCACGCTCGACGCGCTCAAGGACCTCAACCAGCGCCAGCCGGACGAATTGGGGCATGACGAGACCGTCACCCGCATCGCCCAGTACGAGCTGGCATTCCGCATGCAGACGAGCGTGCCCGACGTCATGGACATCTCCAAGGAGTCCGCCGCGACGCTCGAGGCCTACGGCGCCAAGCCGGGCGAGGCTAGTTTCGCCAACAACTGCCTGCTGGCCCGGCGCCTCGTCGAGAAAGGCGTCCGCTTCGTCCACCTGTTCGACTGGGGCTGGGACTTCCACGGGACCAACCCCCGCGAGGATATCCGCGACGGCCTCACCAAGAAGATGGCGGCGACGGACAAGCCCGCGGCGGCCCTCATCAAGGACCTCAAGCAGCGCGGCCTCCTCGATGACACCCTCATCGTCTGGGGCGGGGAATTCGGCCGGACGCCGTTCCGCGAGGGCCGCACTTCCGGCGGTTCGGTGCTGGGGCGCGACCACTACCCGGACTGCTTCTCGATCATGCTGGCGGGCGGCGGGGTGAAGGGCGGCTTCTCCTTCGGGGAGACCGACGAGATGGGCTTCGCGGGCGTGAAGGACAAGGTGCACGTGCACGACCTGCAGGCGACGATCCTCCACCTGCTCGGCTTCGACCACGAACGCCTGACCTACCGGTTCCAAGGACGCGATTACCGTCTGACCGACGTCCATGGCGAGGTCGTCAAGGCCGTCCTGGCCTGACCCGGCCGCCATTTGCCTCGCAACCCGGGGCGGGCGGGCTTGTCTACGAGGCAAGCCCCACCCCGCCCATGCGCCCCGCCCTCGCCTGCCTCGCCTCGGTCACCGCCCTCGCGGCCGCCGAGGTCACGTTCACCAAACAGACCATCACCAAGGACTTCGTCGCCGAAGGCTGCGCGGTGGCCGACTTCAACCATGACGGCCGGCTCGACGTGGCCGCGGGGCGCTTCCTCTGGCTCGGGCCGGACTTCAAGGAGAAGGTCGCCTACGCGCCGGAGCGCAACAACGCGGGCGGTCCGAGCAAGACGCCGTACAACCCGGCGACGGGGTACTCGGACTACTTCATCCAGTTCGCCTACGACTTCACCGGCGACGGCTGGATGGACCTGCTGGTCTTCGGCCTGCCGGGCGAGCCCGCCTTCGTCTTCGTGAACCCGGCCGGCAAGGGCGGCGACTGGGCCCGGCATAACATCTTCGACGTGGCCGACGGCGAGTCGCCGGCGTTCGTCGACGTCAACGGCGACGGCAAGCCCGAGCTGCTCTGCCACACCAGCGACCTCGTGAAGCCGAAGACGGCCAAGGGCGGCAAGTCCGGCGGTCAGTTCGGCTACGCCGAGATCGACTGGAACAACCCGCTGGGCAAGGCGCGCTTCCGACCGATCACGCCCAAGACCCCGGCGAACGACCAGAAGATCTTCAAGTACACCCACGGCTACGGTGCCGGCGACGTCAACGGCGACGGTCGCGTCGACATCCTCGAGAAGGATGGCTGGTATGAACAGCCGAAGGATACCTCCAAGGACACGGACTGGGTCTTCCACCCGGCGAAATTCGGCCAGGGCGGCGCGCAGATGTACGTGCTCGACGTCAACGGCGACGGGCGCAACGACGTCATCACGAGCCTCAAGGCCCACGGCTACGGCCTCTCGTGGTTCGAACAGAACGCCGACGGCTCCTTCACGGAGCGCAAGATCATGGGCGCGACGCCGGCCGAGAACCCGCAGGGCGTGGTCTTCAGCCAGCTGCACGCGATCCAGCTGGCCGATGTCAACGGCGACGGGCTGCCCGACATCGTCACGGGCAAGCGGCGCTGGGCCCACGGCCCCAAGGGCGACGACGAGCCCATGGCCGACCCGGTGGTCTACTGGTTCGAGCTCAAGCGCGACGGCAAAGGCGGCGCGAGCTACGTCACCCATCAGGTCGACCGCGACAGCGGCATCGGCACGCAGTTCTGGACCGGCCCGCTCACGCCGCAGGCCAAACCCTCGATCGTGACCGCGAACAAGCACGGCGTCTTCGTCTTCACCCAGAAGTAGGCCTCCGCACATACCCGACAAGGGGTCAGACCCTATTACCGGGGACTGACCCCATTGTTTTTGCACCAGGGGGATTATACGCCCAACTTACCCACGACCCCATGCGCTCCCTGCTCTGCCTGCTTGCGCTCTGCGCTACCCTCTTCGCCGAGACCATCGCCGACCGTAAAGTGGTGCTGGGACTCGCGGACACCTGCGCTCAGGCCCCCAAGACCTACGAAGCCGAGGGCTTCAAGGCGGATGGCCCGATCCGCGCGATCTTCTTCGACTCCCTGCCCCACCAAGGGAAACCCACCCGCGTCTTCGCCTGGATCGGCCTCCCTGCCAAGCGCGAGGGCAAGGTCCCCGGCATCGTCCTCGTCCACGGAGGCGGCGGCACGGCTTACAAGGAATGGGTCCGGAAATGGAACGCCCAAGGCTTCGCGGCCATCAGCATCGCGGTCGAGGGCCAGACGGACCAGGAGGAAAAGCCGGCAGGCAAAGGCCGTAGCGGCTGGGCCCGCCACGCCTTCGCCGGCCCCGCCCGCGATGGCATCTTCGCCGACACCAAGCTGCCGCTGAGGGAACAATGGATGTACCACGCCCTCGCCGACACGATGCTGGCGAACTCGTTGCTCCGCTCCTTGCCCGAAGTCGACGTCACGAAGATCGGCGTGATGGGTGTCTCCTGGGGCGGGGTGATCACGAGCACGGTCCTCGGGCTCGACGACCGCTTCGCCTTCGGCATCCCGACCTACGGCTGCGGCCATCTCTTCGACGCCGAGAACCACTGGGGCCGGGCACTGCATGACAACGAGGGCTACCGGCAGGTCTGGGACGGACTGAACTACGCCGACCGCGTGAAGATGCCGGTGCTCTGGCTCTCCTGGCCGCAGGACGCCCACTTCCCGCTCGGCTGCCAGGCCGAACACTACCGTAAGGCCCCCGGACCGCGCATGGTCTCGCTCATCACGAAGATGGGCCACAGCCACCCCGCCGGCTGGAACCCGCCCGACAGCTACGCCTTCGCGAAGAGCGTCGTCGAGACCGGCAAACCCTGGGGCAGCTCGCCTTCGGCCAGGACCCAGGACGGCACGGCCATCGCCGTCTTCCATTCCTCCAAACCGCTCACGCGTGCCGTGCTCGTCTCGACGACCGACAAGGGCTTCACCGGCACGCGTAAATGGGTCGAGACGCCGGCCATGGCCGCGAGCGGCGGCGGCGGGACGACCGCCTCCGCCCCCCTGCCGCCCGGGACGACCGCGTGGTATGTCAACGCCTACGCCGGCGACCTGACGCTCACCTCCGATTACCAGGAAACCCGATGAAGCCATCCCTGCGCCATCTCCTCGCCCTCTTGCTCCTACCCGTCGCCCTGGGCGCCGCCGAACCGACCAAGCCCAATATCCTCGTCATCCTGGCCGATGACCTGGGCTACGGGGATATCCGCGCCTACAACCCGACCCGCGGCAAGATCCCGACGCCGCACCTGGACCGGCTGGCCGCCGAAGGCATGCGTTTCACGGACGCGCACTCGTCCTCCGGCGTCTGCTCACCCTCGCGCTACGCCCTGCTGACGGGTCGTTACCATTGGCGGACGCGTCTCCAGAACGGCATCGTCGGGGTCTTCGGCGAGCCGCCCCTCGCCCCCGACCGGTTGACCATCGCCAGCCTCGCCAAGCAGCACGGCTATCGGACCGCGGCCATCGGCAAATGGCACCTCGGCTGGGATTGGCCGATCGCCGCGGGCGACCGGGCGCTGTTCCGCGGCACGAAGGAAAACGACGCCGCCGCACCGGAAACGAATCGTGCGGCTTGGGCGAAGGTGTTCGGCCAACGGATCGCAGGCGGACCGACGACCCGGGGCTTCGACCGCTACTTCGGGACCGACGTGCCGAACTGGCCGCCGTACTGCTTCATCGAGGATGACCGCACCGTCGGTATCCCGAGCGAATTCCTGCCCAAGGAATTCTTCCGCGACCACCTCGCCAGCCTGCCCGGCCCCGCCCTGCCGGCCTGGAAGTTCGAGCGCATCCTCCCGACGCTGACCGAACGGGCGTGCGCATTCGTCACCGAATCCGCCCGCGCCCCGCAACCCTGGCTGCTCTACCTCCCGCTGACCACGCCCCACACGCCGCTGGCGGTCAACGCCGAGTGGCAAGGCAAGAGCGGCCTGAACAACGCCGCGGCCGACCTGATCATGGAGACCGACGCCGCGGTCGGTAAGGTGCTCGCCGCGCTCGAGGCGAGCGGCGCGGCCAAGGACACCTTGATCATCTTCACGAGCGACAACGGTTTCGCGTCCTACGTCGGCGTCAAGGACCTCGAGAGGCAAGGCCACTTCCCCAGCGGCCCGCTGCGCGATTATAAATCCTCGGTCTTCGAAGGCGGCCACCGCGAGCCTTTCATCGTACGCTGGCCCGGCAAAGTCGCCGCGGGCGCGACCTGCGGGCAGCTGGTCCATCAGGCCGACGTCCTGGCGACCTTGGCCGAGATCCTCGGCGTGACGCTGCCGCCGAACGCCGGCGAGGATAGCTTCAGCTTCCTGCCCCTGCTCAAGGGCGCGACCCAACCGACCCGGACGCAGGCGATCAGCTGCGCCGCGTCCGGCGTGCCCGGTCTCCGGGTCGGCGACTGGAAGTACATCGCCACCCAACCGGCCCAGCTGTACGACCTCGCCACCGACCTCGGGGAGACCCGCAACCTGGCGACGCAGGAGCCTGGGCGGGTGGCCGAGATGCAGGCGCTGCTCGAGAAGTTGATCGCGGACGGCCGCTCCACCCCGGGCGAGCCGCAGAAGAACGACGTCCGGGTCGTCCGCTTCCCCAAGCCGGAAACATCGAAAGCCAAGAGCGCCAAGGCGACCCCGGCCAATAAGCCCGTTGCCAAATAATTTCTCATGAAGCCCGTTTTCCTCCTCCTCGCCACCCTGCTCCTCGGGCCGACCTCCGTGCTCCGGGCGGCCGATGGACCCGCCCGCAAACCCAATATCATCCTCATCCTGACGGACGACCAAGGCTACGGGGACCTGGGGCGGCACGGGCATCCGTTGCTCAAGACGCCGCACCTCGACGCGCTCCACGACCAGAGCGTGCGCTTCGAGCAATTCTACGTGAGTCCGTCCTGCTCGCCGACGCGCGCGGCGCTGCTGACGGGCATGCACGAGTTCCGCAACGGCGTCACGCACACCACCCAGCCTAGGGAACACCTGAACAAGGAGGCCATCCTCCTGCCGCAGCTCCTCCTGTCCGCGGGCTATCGCACGGGCTTCATCGGCAAATGGCATCTGGGCGGCGAAGGTGACTATGCCCCGGAGAAGCGGGGGTTCGAATGGTGCTCCACCAATGTCGGCGGTCCGAACGTCCACTTCGACCCGGTCATGGTTCGCAACCGCAAGCGGGAACCGCGGAAGGGTTACCGGGAAGACATCTTTTTCGACGAGACCATGGCCTTCATCGATGAGCCCAAGGACGCCCCGTTCTTCTGCTATCTCGCCACCTACTCACCCCATGCGCCGCTGGCCGCTCCCGAGGAATTCATGGCCCCGTTCCGTGGCAAGGTGGACGCCGAGGAGGCCGCCTACCTCGGCATGGTCGCCAACCTCGACTACAACCTCGGACGGCTGATGCAGCATCTCCGGGAGCGTAAATTGGAGGACAACACGATCCTCGTCTTCATGAACGACAACGGCCAGACCCACGGGCTGGATATCTTCAACGCCGGCATGCGCGGCAGCAAATGCACCATCTGGCAAGGCGGGTCGCGAGCCCTGTCCTTCTGGAAATGGGCCGGGAAATGGTCCCCGCACACGGTCCCGAACCTGACGGCCCACCTCGATGTCCTGCCGACGCTCTGCGACCTCGCCGGCGCGCCTCTCCCGCCCCCGCTCGGCCCGAAGCTCGAGGGCTTCACGCTCCGGCCGCTGCTGGAGTCCGCCCCGCCGATCAAATGGCACGACGACCGCTTGCTGTACCACCATGTCGGCCGCTGGCCCAGCGGCCTGGCGGCCGCGCATAAATATGCGATGGCGTCCGTGCAGACAGGCGACCTCCTGCTCGTGCGCAGCCGACCGTGCGATGACCCGGCCTGCAAGCAATACTCCAGCCAGTGCACCACCCTGCGCTCCGTCGAAGCGGGCGCCACCGCGGCGACTTACACCAAAGCCGACGCCCAATTCCACTGGGGCGTCACGCCGCCCGGACGGTGGTCGCTGTTTGACCTGAAGAAAGACCCGGCCTGCCGGAACGACCTCTCGACCGAACGGTCGGAACTGACCGCCAAGCTGGCCGCGTCTTACGACCAATGGTGGGACTCGCTCTACCCCGCGATGATCCGACACGGCGGCGACCAGGGCGAGCCCGAGCCGCTCAGCAAGGGCCGGGTCAAAAAGCAGAAGTAAACCCTCGGACCAGACCATGAGACCCCACCTCCCCCTCCTCGCGGCCCTGCTGCTCGCCTCGCCGGTCACCTTGCCTGCGGCCGACAAGCCACCGAAGGCAGGGAAGCCCAACATCGTCTTCATCTATGCCGACGACTGGGGCTGGGGCGACCTTTCCTGTCACGGCAACAAGTGGCTGCAGACCCCGCGCCTCGACAAGCTGGCCAGCGAGGGCATCGACTTCCGGCAGTTCAACGTCCTGAGCCCGGTCTGCTCCCCCAGCCGAGCGGCGGCCATGACGGGGCGTTTTCCCGGTCGCTTCGGCATCAACACGGTCTTCGGCGTCACCAAGCCGCCGGAGATGCCCGACTGGCTGGACCCCCGGGCGCCCACGATCGCCCGCGCGCTCAGGACGGCGGGGTATCGCACCGGACACTTCGGCAAATGGCATCTGGGCGAAGGTACGCCGACCATGGCGGACTATGGTTTCGACGACTCCGCCGTCTATCACGGGCCGGGACCGAAAGTCGGGCCCTACGGTAACGACATCCCGAACCAGGCGATCAAGTTCATCGAGGCGAACAAGGACCGGCCGTTCTATGTGAACGTCTGGCTGCATGAGAGCCATCTGGCCCACAGCCCTTCGGACGAGTCCATGGCGCGATGGAAACACCTCGACCCCCGGCAACAGGTCTACGCCGCGGTCATCACCGACGGCGATAACAAGGTCGGCCTGATCCTCGATGCGCTGGAGCGCTGCGGAATCGCGTCCAACACGCTGGTGGTCTTTTCCAGCGACAACGGCCCGGCGAAACCCAAGGTGGGCGACCAGGGCGTCCCCGGGAAATACCGCGGACACTACAACGTCGGCGAAACCGGCGGTTTGCGCGGCCAGAAAACCAGCCTCTTCGAGGGCGGCGTCCGCGTGCCGTTCATCGTGCGGTGGCCCGGCCGGGCGCCGGCCGGCCTGAAGAACGACACCACGGTCCTGACGGCGGTTGACCTGCTCCCGACCTTCTGCGCCATCGCCGGCATCAACCCGCCCGAAGGAGTCGACGGCGAGAACCTGCTGCCGGCCCTCCAAGGCGAAGCGGCCCGGCGGACGCGGCCCATCTTCTGGCGGATCAGCGGGAACCGCAGAGAAAAGGACTACTGGCCTGACCTGGCTGTGCGCGAGGGAGACTGGAAACTGGTCACCACCTTCGACGGAAAACGCTCCGAACTCTACGACGTGCCATCGAACCGCGCCGAAGCGATCGCCCAAAATCAGGCCAAGGAGCACCCGCAGGTCGCCGCCCGCCTGACCAAACTCGCGCTGGAATGGAACGCGACGCTGCCCACCAAGGCGGACCCGGCGTGTACGGCGGCGCCGCGGTAAGCCGCATCGCAGGAAACCCCGACGGGGCCGACAGGGGTCGCGTTCGGGCCGGCCAGATAGAGGCTGACCGCTTGACTCCGTTCGTCAGCGAAGCGGAAATAAGGGTCTTATGAAGCCCTCGCTGCTCGCGCTCCTCGCCGGCCTGGCCCTCGTCGGTTGCCAGGCCCCGGAAACCACCCCGGCAAAGAACGCTCCCGGCGCCGCTCCCGCCAAGGACTTGCCGGCCCAGCGCAACCTCGCCGTGGGCGCCACGCCTGAAAGCGTCACCAAAGGGTTCGGCGGGAAATACTTCGTCACCCTGATGGGCGCCTCCCGCAAGGCCGGCGACGGGGACGGCAAGATCGTGAAGGTCGACGGCGACAAGGTCACCGTCCTCACGGAAGGCCTCGACGACCCGAAGGGCATCGTCTTCGTCGCGAACCGTCTCATCACCGCCGACTTCGACAAGGTCTGGTCCATCGACGCCAAAGGCAAGAAGACCCTGCTCGCCGGCCCGGCCGCCTTCCCGACGCCGCCGACCTTCCTCAACGACGTCGTCGTCTCGCCGGACAAGAAGAGCGTCCTCATCACCGACATGGGGGCGGTCACCAAGATGCGCGGAGCCGACGGCAAGCTCTTTGAAATCAACAGCCCTGAGCATAAGGCCATCCCCGTCATCGCCCGCGTCTTCCAGGTCACGCTCGAAGGCAAGGTCACCGAAGTCATCGCCCCGACCCCGCGGATGCTCAACCCGAACGGCATCGACGTGATGGCTAACGGCCGCATCCGCATCGCCGAGTTCTTCACCGGCGACGTGCTCGAATATAACCAGGGCAAGTGGAAGACCCTCGCCAAGGGCCACCGCTCCGGCGACGGCATCGTCCACGACTCCAAGGG
>JACCDY010483353.1_pt1 | contig 14696 bp, 13 predicted proteins | sample 7446391 | NCBI WGS metagenome assembly JACCDY01 (sample SAMN15323451, study PRJNA562643) | freshwater metagenome | isolation source: river surface water | place: USA:Blue River Watershed | collected 2017-08-18 | reverse complement strand
CCGCAGTCTGATCTAATGCAGTCTATTTTTAGTAGCTTTGCGTTGCCTCGCAGGGGTGTAACCCCATGCCAACTGACCAGATCGGGCTTTTCATACTTGAGGAAGTGCTTTCTATTTTCGACTGCTAGGTTAGGATTCTTAATAAGAAGACTTTGGTTCTAAAAAGTGATCTGGGTAGATATGCGATTTTCGAAAGAGGTTCTCGATGTTACGCGAGTCTTCTATGTGTAACATTCATTCGGTATGCGCTGAGCATGCCCACCACGCAGTAATAAAATGAGCAGGTCCTTGAGGATCACAAGTTGCTGGATCAGTTGATCTCCGAGATATCGCTGGCTCCCGATCGTTATGCCGCCAGTCATGTGGAGTTGGGCTGACGAAAATTCGAACAATTGAAAAATCCTGCTCTCGCCAGTAAGTCTCTCGCTTGTTCTGACAAGCAATTCAAGTTCAAGGACGGTAACTCGATTGGAAAGTCTGCAGGTCTTCTGGCGTATTGATGTTCATGAACGCCGTCTGATCGGAAAAGTGTGCGTGCGCATGTGGCTGCTGCATCATCCAGTCGGCGACCTTGCGGCCGCCAGAGCGCAGGTACGCATCCAGCGAGGGTAGCAGCGAGGTTTTCATCAGGCAGAACACCGGATGCAGCACTGGCTGACTGTTCTCGCCCGTCACGGCAAACGCCAAATCTGCCGCTGCGAGTTTCATGGCGAAGGCCAGACGTTGCACAAGATCTCCCGGAAAACCCGGCGTGTCGCACGGAGCGCTGAGCAGATACGCTGTCTTGCACTGTTGAAGCCCCGCGTGTATGCCTGCCAGCGGACCGACATGCCCAAGAATGTCATCTTGCACCACTGGGTAGCCGAATTGTGCGTAGCGGGTCAGATTGCGGTTCGCATTGATTAGCAGGTGTCCCACCTGAGGTTTGAGTCGCTGCAGCGTCACACCGGCCAGTGTTGAATCGCTCAATGGCTGCAATCCCTTGTCGAGATGCCCCATCCGCTTGCCCAAACCTCCGGCAAGCAGCAGCCCGGTAATCTGTCCTCGTGGAATACTGTCTCGCATGTCAAGCCTTAGCCGAATGCCTCCGGTAGGGTGAGTATCTTGCCCGTATCAGAGGCGTCATAACCGGGCAATTGATTAACCGCGTCGCGGAAGCTGCTCGAGCAGAGCACCGAGACTAGTTGCTTCATCTGCGGTTGTTCCAGCGTCTCCGCCTTCACCGCAAAGAAATAGCGCTCTCGCACCAGCGGGATGAAATCCAGCTTGAATCGCTCCGCCGCTGTCTGCACGCCAAAGCCGACGTCCGCCATGCCGCTGGCGATGAACGCGGCCACCGCCGAGTGCGTGAACTCCGTGTTCTCGAAACCACTGACCTGCGAGGGCAGGATGCTTTGCCGCTCCAGCAATAATTCAAGCAGCGTGCGCGTGCCCGAACCGGCCTGGCGGTTGACGAAACGCACGTGGTCGCGCGCGAGATCCGTGATCGCCACGATGCCGAGCGGATTACCGGGGTTGACGAACAGACCTTGTTCGCGCACCGCGAGATGGATCAGTTTATGCGCCTTGGGATCGAGCCAGCGCCGGTAGCGCTCCATCGTCAGTGATTCGAACTCGCCGAGCGGCACATGAAAGCCTGCGAGATCGGACTCGCCTCGAGACAGCGCGGCAACCGCATCGCTGCTGTTGCGGTAGCGCAGATCGATCGGCAAACCGGATTCGCCGGCCTGCTTCAGGAAGGCAGCCACCGCAAAGCCGTGACTGGCGTCAAGCCGAGTCACAGACCCTGTGTTCCCTAGGGTTTTACCCAGTTCGGTTTCGAGTTCTGATGCGAGGCTGTCGAGCGTCGGCGTTAATCGTGCTGCAATGCGGCGATCTGCCCAGATCAGTTTTTCGGCGAGTGGCGAGAGCGAGGTGCCGCGGCCTCGCCCAGTCTGCATCAGGCTGTGTCCGAACAGGGATTCCGCCTCGCGCAGCAGACCCCATGCATAGCGATAGGACAAACCAACGGTTTGTGCAGCGCGGGCAATCGAGCCCGTTTCCTCGATCGCGCGCAGCAAAGACAGCAGCACAGCCGTGTCCAGCGCAGTGCTTTCAGCGCGGCGAATTTCCCAGTGCGGACTGATTCTGACCTTGAACATACAGATTGCGTTGACTATTGCAGATTAGAATAGCGACCGACCGGGTCTCCTGCATAAATACAGCGCAGACTGTATCAGAGGGACCGGTACCCGTGCCGGTGGGGGCATAAAATGCCCGCATCGCGCAGCGGTGCTGGCTGGCCATCATCGGGTAAACGTGCATTGTTTCCCTGGGTACTAACCATTCAGGAGGAGATATGGGTTTTTTTCGGTTGCCGGATCTGCTGGCAAAAGAGCGTACGATCGCCGGCGCGGGTTTCAACCGGTGGCTTGTGCCGCCTGCGGCACTGGCGATTCACTTGTGTATCGGCATGGCTTACGGCTTCTCGGTCTTCTGGAAGCCTTTGGGCAGTGCGTTACTGGGGCCGGACGGCGCGCCGCTACCCTCGTGCGCGGCAGGTGCCGCGAGCTTCGGAGATAAGCTGGCGGGTACCGCGCGTGCCCTGTTTGCTACCGATTGCAACTGGACCCAGTTTGATCTGGGTTGGATGTACACGCTCTTTTTTGTGGTGCTCGGATGCGCTGCAGCGATCTGGGGTGGCTGGCTTGAGCGCGCTGGTCCTCGCAAGGCCGGCTTCGTGTCGGCCGTGTGCTGGTGCGGTGGCTTGTTGATCTCGGCACTGGGCGTATACCAGCATCAGCTATGGCTGATGTGGCTGGGTTCAGGGCTGATCGGGGGCATCGGGCTGGGGCTAGGTTACATCTCGCCGGTGTCGACGTTGATCAAGTGGTTTCCCGACCGTCGAGGCATGGCCACCGGCATGGCCATCATGGGCTTTGGTGGCGGCGCGATGATTGGCTCGCCTTTATCGACCTTGCTGATGTCGAAATTTGCCACTCCGGGCGATCCCGGCGTGTGGCAAACCTTCGTGACGCTTGCGGCCATCTACGCGGTGTTCATGTTCGCTGGTGCCTTCAGCTACCGGGTCCCCGCCACGGGCTGGAAGCCCGCAGGCTGGGAACCACCTGAGCCCACAGCCGCGAAATCCATGATCGCGATGCACCATGTTCACCTGAAGAATGCGCACAAGACACCGCAATTCTGGTTGTTGTGGGTGATCCTTTGCATGAACGTATCTGCGGGTATCGGCATCATCGGTGCTGCATCACCGATGATGCAAGAGACCTTTGGGGGTGCCTTGATCGGTCAGCCTGACATTGGCTTTGCCGAGCTCAAGCAGAACCCGGATCTCTTGAAGGGCGCGGTGGCCATCGGCGCGGGATTTGTCGGGTTGATCTCACTGTTCAACATCGCGGGACGTTTCGTTTGGGCGTCGTCGTCCGACAAACTCGGCCGTCGCCCCACGTATCTGATTTTTTTCTTGCTGGGCATTGTCATGTACGTGCTCGCATCGGTGGCGGCAGGCTGGAAATCCTTGGCTATTTTCGTGGCGTGCTTCTGCGTGATCGCCTCGATGTATGGCGGAGGTTTTGCGACCATACCCGCGTACCTTGCCGACATGTTCGGCACCCAGTTCGTCGGTGCTATTCACGGGCGTTTGCTGACGGCATGGTCCACGGCGGGTATTCTTGGCCCGGTGGTGGTCAACTACATGCATGACATTCGCCTGGAGCAGCAAGTACCCTTCGATCAGATATACGGCCCCATCTTTTATGTGCTGGCTGCGATGCTCGTGGTTGGATTGTTGGCGAATCTGCTCGTCCGCCCGGTCGCGGATCATTACTTCATGTCCGATGCCGAGCTCGCCGAAGAGAAAAAGCTGGCCCACGAGAAGACGCTGGCTCAGACAAGCGGGCAAGCCAGCGATCAGGCCAAGGAATCGAACCCTGCGATTCCCGTTCTCGCGTGGATGGCGGTTGGCATCCCGCTTGCGTACGGCATCTGGGTAACTTTGCAAAAATCTGCGGTGCTGTTCAAATAACTAGCTCGCTGAAGCCCTCTCCAGATTGGTTTAGACTTCGCGGTCTGACCATCAGGAGAGGCAATGAGCATTACCGAAGAAGCAGTACGCGCGGCGTTGTCGGGCGTGATCGACCCTAACACCAACAAGGATATCGTCAGTAGCAAGTCGGCGAAGAACATCCAGATCAATGGCAATGATGTGGCGCTCGACATCGAGCTGGGCTATCCAGCGAAAAGTCAGATCGAGCCGATACGCAGCGCGGCCAGCGCGGCAATCAAATCGCTGCCGGGCGCTGGCAGGGTCAGTGTCAATGTGTTCTCCAAGATTGTCGCGCACTCGGTGCAACGCGGCGTGAAGCTGCTGCCCAATGTTCGTAACATCATCGCGGTGGCATCGGGCAAGGGCGGAGTAGGCAAGTCCACCACGGCCGCCAATCTGGCGCTGGCGCTAGCCGCAGAGGGCGCAACGGTGGGGCTGCTCGACGCGGACATTTACGGCCCGTCACAGCCGATGATGATGGGCGTGTCTGGCAAGCCTGAATCACACGACGGAAAGACCATGGAGCCGCTGCAGGCACATGGACTGCAGATAGCCTCGATTGGTTTCATGATTGATCCTGATCAGCCCATGGTCTGGCGAGGCCCCATGGTCACGCAGGCATTGCAGCAGCTGCTGGAGCTGACTAACTGGCGGGATCTGGATTATCTGGTGGTCGACATGCCCCCGGGAACTGGTGATATTCAGTTGACGCTGTCTCAGAAGGTGCCCGTGACGGGTGCCGTGATCGTGACGACGCCGCAGGACATCGCCCTGCTGGATGCGCGCAAAGGGTTGAAGATGTTCGAGAAGGTGGGTATTCCCATTCTCGGCATCGTCGAAAACATGAGTATGCATGTGTGCAGCCAATGCGGTCATGCCGAGGCTATTTTCGGTGAGGGGGGCGGCGAGAAAATGTGCGCTGATTTCGGTGTCGATTTTCTTGGCAAACTGCCTCTGGCCATGACCATTCGTGAGCAATCCGATTCCGGCAAGCCGCCCGTGGTTGCGGAGCCTGACGGCACGGTGGCACAGCTTTACAAACAGATTGCGCGCAAGGTGGCGGTCAGCGTAGCGGAGAAGGCCAAGGACATGTCGAGCAAATTTCCCTCGATTGTGGTCAAGAACGATTGATCCCGCGTCGGGCCCGTGGTCGCTCACGTCGACCGCCGGGTGCGCATCAGTGCAGCCGCGGAGGCTTGGGCGGTGGAGCACCATCCGGCTCGGCGCCGGCCTTGCGTTTGAGAGACCCTGCGGATGCGGTTTGTGCTTGCCGTGCCTGCACACACCACTCCCTCGCATCCAAGACGTCTTGCGGCGTGAATGGGAACAAGACCGTCTCGGCATCGGCAGAATGTTCCTCCAGCCAGTCTTGCAAGTACCCCGCGAATGCCCGGTCAAGTAGCTGAAATCGCTGCGTGACGCTGCCGCTGTCTGGCGCGCGACCCGCGTCCTCGACAGCGCGTTGCCAGCAACTGGCCATGGATCTGCACATGTCGGCGGGCAGCCCGGTGGCATTCACCATGGCCTGCGTCAGCACCGGCACAGCCACTGGTCGCAGGCCGGTCCTTCCTTCGAGCTTGCGCAGAAAATTCGCCGGCTGCGTGATCATCATCCGCCACTCGGCGCGTTGCGCGGAGAGATCGGCACGCAGTTTTTTTGTGCAATCATGCAAAAGACTCTTGGGCAGTGTCAGGAAATGACCGAGATCGACGTTGATCTGATCTAGCTTGCAGAACAAGGTGTTAGCCATCAGCCGTGAAACGGCGGTCGCATCGAGAGCCGCGCTGCTGTTCGATTGTTTGAGAATGAGATTCATCGCTTCGGCCCACGTATCGACCATCAGGCTGACCAGCGCATCAGGGATCCCTGCACCGTCGCGCAATCGGCGTTGCATGTCGGGCACGATATCGCCATTCTCGACTAGCTCATGGATGCTCGTGAAAAATTCTGCGGACCGGCAGTGGCTGAGTGAATGATGCAAGGCTTCTAGCTGTGACTCTGCCAAAACAACCATGCTGCGGCGCCGCTCAGTCATTACCTCTAGAACCTTTGCCACGTAGTGAGGCGGCGTCGTTACCTGATCTCGCTGAAGCGTTGCTGCCGGTATCAGCGGTTGACGAGGGTCGCGCTCTTTGTCTGATGTGTTGTTATCGGTTTTGGCTGAGCCACGCAAGAAACGGAACAAGATATGTGCCGTCTCGGCAGCGATTTGTGCTTCGGACAAGGAGTGGCTCTCACGACTCAGACTGGCCAGTGCCGGTATGGCATCATGCAAAATAGCGATAAAAATGCCGCGTGACGATAGCGCTACTGAATCTGCCACGTGCTCGGTAAGCTCGGTCAGCAGGCGCGCCGGGCCGCCTCCATCGGGCATGACCAGCATACGTTCGAATGTGTCACTACAGGATGCTGTTAGCAGATCAAGAATGTTGCGATCCTTTGCTGTACTGGCCAGTGACCAGTAAAAAAGTAGAGCGGGATCGAGTCGCACACCTTCGTCAAGAAGCAGTGCAAGTTGCTCGGCACGCTCCAGCGTGACAGAAACCGTCAGGGCGTCTTCAAGGTCGAAGTTTGCGATGGGGAGGGTTCGGTGACAACCCAACAGCAGCTTGAGCATCTGAGCATCAGCACCATACATCACGGAATGGTTCAGAATCTCCTGATTGAGCACAGCATATAAGTTGCCTTCGTGTTTGCAATGCGAAAGCAGTATCTCCAGCGTGGCAGGATCTCCGCATTGGACAGCTTTTAGCAGAGAATTTCCGTCACCCGCAAGTATTTGTGCGCCATGCTGCAGTATCAGCTGAATCGACTGAGAATTACCGCTGGCTATGGCAATATTCAATGGTGTGAGAGTTCCATCGCTTAATCCGGATCGTTCACCGAAGATCTGACACAGCTGATTATGATGAGTGCCCGTCGCGGAGTCGTTACAGGCGAGATCTCGCCGCAGCAGGGCTTCCAGGGCAGCCGACGATCGGGACATGGCCGCGTAATGAAGCGCTGTCCAGCCACCATTATCGGTGGCATCGGGTTGCATGTCATATGCGTCCATCAGCAGCTCCATCATGGGCACATTGCCATGAACAGCCGTATGCATGAGCAAGTCAAACCCGCAGCAATCCGGATCGGGTAATAGCACCCCCTGGGCGATCAGTGCCCGAGCAATGCGCACAGAGTCTCTCGCGACCGCCATCTCGATGAGGTTTTTGTTGTGCTCGTCGACGATATTGATATCAGCACCTTCGGCAAGCGCTGCATTCATCAGGCTGACGAAATCATTTTCGCTCGCATATCTGACAGCATCGACTAATTTTTTATTGGGTGTCCCATAACGTAGCACGTCATTTTGGCGGGGCGCAGGATGAACGGGCGGATGTTGGACTGGTGGAGCTGGATGACGAACATTCATGGTAGGGTACACAACGGCTCCTCGGCAAGGGATAGTTGGCGACTTTGTGCAGCAGTTCAGCGACGATAAACTGTCAGCATGTGCAGCAGGACAAGGGTCAAAGTCGGACCGGCTATCAGTTGCGGAAAGAGACAAAGCGTTCCGCTTTCCTGTGTCGGCAAGCGTGACTCGATTGAGCCTGAACAAAGCAGGCTCACTGCGAGTAGGGATACCGTGCTAAGGCAGTCATCCCGCGATGCGGCTGAACTCGATTTACACCGCTTCGCGGCTGAGTTCAGGTGTGCGGCTATAGGCCAAAGAGCAAGGAAGCGCGTGTCTTCACATAGGCGCCCTCGGTAGCGTGATGCGCTGAAGAAGTGAGCTGGCGTGCGATGAATTGAGGATGCTGTATGGCTTCTTCGGTGCTCAGCACGGGCGATACGCAGCAATCGACATTCTCGAAGGCTGCCGCCCAAGCCTGTTGCGTGCGGGTTGCAAAGACGTCGTCGAGCATGGCTTTGACTTGCATCGCATCCTCGCCACCGATTGCTTGCCCTAGCGACCAATGTCGGGTTTTCAGTTCCGGGAGCCCGATCACGTCGCAGCAGGCTTCCCAGAATTTAAGTTCCAGTGCACCGACTGCCATGTAGCGATCATCCTGAGTACGATATACGTTGTAGCAGGGAACGCCACCGGTCAGAAAATCTTTCGCCGGGTCAGCCGTCTTACCATAGTAGTTAAACGCAAGCAGCGGCATCACGTTGTGGGCGAAGACAGCATCAGTCATGGATACATCCACAAAACGCCCCGGCCCCCCCATTTTGACAGCAAGCAGCGCGGCGAGTATGCCTTGCACCGCCGATTGTGACCCGCCGAGTAAATCACCGACCTGCAAATTCGGCAGCACTGGCCGCCCATCCGTGCCAGAGTTTTGCGCCAGCATGCCGGCGTAGCCGACATAATTGATGTCATGACCTGCAGTCAGCGAGAGTGGTCCGGTCTGTCCATAGCCACTGATGGCGCACATGACCAGATGGGGATTGCACGCCTTGAGCACTCCCCATCCGAGTCCCAGCCTGTCCATCACACCGGGACGAAAACTCTCGACCACGACATCGGCGCTCTCCACCATGCTCAGGAAACGCCCATGATCGGTCTTGTCTTTCAGGTCCAGATGGAGAATTTCTTTGCCACGATTCACCGCAATGAAAAGTTGAGACAGCTCATTGCGCACGTGACTCATGGTGCGCGCATAGTCTCCCACGCCCTTGTCCTCGATCTTGATGACTTTGGCACCCATGTCGGCCAGATGCAGCGTGGCCATCGGGCCGGGCAGGAGGCGGGTGAGGTCGAGGACGGTGATGCCGGCCAGTGGCGCTTGTGCGATATCGTTCGTGGTACTCATGGTAGGCCTCGTATTGTTATCTTTTTCCCAGCACTTGGGCGCTATGGATCAGTCACTAGCCATTATTTTTTCTAGTGCTTCCTGCTGCTCCAACCATTCGCCTTCTAGCTGCTCCAGCGTTTTTTTACAGGATATCTGTTCTTCCAGTAGCTGTTTCAATTCATCCTTGCGGCTGGCATCGTAAATCTCACTGCCCGCGAGTGTTTGCTCGACGCTCGCCAGCCTGGCGCTGAGCGGTTCCATCTGAGACTCCAGCTTACGCAGCCTTGCCTCGATAGGTTTTTTCAGAGCGGACATTCGCTGGCGTTCCTGTGCCTCCAGTCGTTTTTGTTCGCGCCGATCCATCGTAGGGTGGGGTGCATCATTGTCTGGCGACACAGCAGACGGGGCATTCGCCGACAGCCGAGTCTGAAACAGCCAGTCTTTGTAATCATCCAGATCACCATCAAAAGGCTGCAACCTGCCATCGGCAACGATCATGAATTCATCGGTGGTCGCCCGCAGCAGATGTCGGTCATGCGACACCAGCAGCACCGTTCCATCAAATTGCGCGAGCGCTTCGGTCAACGCCTCGCGTGTCTCAAGATCCAGATGGTTGGTGGGCTCATCCAGCAGCAGCAGGTTGGGGCGCTGCCAGACAATCAGCGCTAGCGCTAGCCTCGCTTTCTCGCCGCCAGAAAAGGGGGCGATCGGACTTTTGACCATCTCGCCAGGAAAATTGAAGCTTCCCAAAAAGTCGCGCAGCTCTTGCTCGCGTACATCGGGCGCGATGCGGGTCAGGTGGAGTAGCGGGCTGTCGTCCGGTCGTAACATTTCCAGCTGATGCTGTGCGAAATAGCCGATCGCCAGACCTTTGCCCAGTCGTGCGATACCATGCAACGGAGGTATATCGCCCGCAATCGTTTTGATCAGTGTCGATTTACCGGCGCCATTCGCGCCCAGTAAGCCGATGCGCTGCCCGGCAGTGAGCGAGAAACTGATCCCGGAGACGATGATTTTGTCTTTGCCATCCGCATCGTGATAGCCGGCATCGACTCTGTCTAGCACCAGTAAGGGATTGGGCGCTCTTTCAGGCTCACGGAATTCGAAAGAAAACTCGGCAGCTGCCCGCAGCGGAGCGAGTTCTTCCATTTTGGCGAGCGCCTTGATGCGGCTTTGTGCCTGTTTGGCCTTGGTGGCCTTGGCCTTGAAACGGTCAATGAAGGATTGCAGATGTGCGCGTTTGCGCTGCTGCTTGTCGAGCATGGCTTGCGCGAGCTCCAGCTGCGCGGCGCGCTGCCGCTCAAACGCGCTGTAGTTGCCGGAGTAGCGTTTCAGCTTACGTTCATCAATGTGAACGATGACGTTAGTTACGCCATCCAGAAAATCGCGGTCATGCGAGATCACGATCAGCGTGCCAGCATAGCGCTTGAGCCAGTCTTCCAGCCAGAGGATGGCATCCAGGTCGAGGTGGTTCGTCGGTTCATCCAGCAGCAGCAGATCGGAAGGACAGATCAGCGCTTGGGCTAGATTGAGCCGCATGCGCCATCCGCCCGAAAAACTCGATACGGGCAGCATCATCTGCTGATGGGTGAAGCCCAGTCCCGTCAGTAATTGTTCGGCACGCGAACGCACGGTATACGCGCCCGCGTCCGCCAGATGTGCGTGAAGCTCGGCGATACGCTGCCCTTCGGTGTCGCTGCCGTCGATCAGCGCGAGCTCACGTTCCAGGGTTCGCAGCGTTGCATCGCCATCGATTGCGTATTCAACCGCCGGCCGGTCAAGCGCTGGCGTCTCTTGCGCGACATGTGCGACCCGCCAGCTGCGTGGAAAATCCAGACTGCCCTGGTCGGGATGCAGCTCGTCGCGAAGCATCGCAAACAGCGTCGATTTTCCTGAGCCATTCGATCCGATCAGACCGATTTTTTCGCCGGGGTTCAGTGTCAGCTCAGCACCTTCGAACAGCGGCTTGGTGCCGCGCATCAGGCTGAGTTGTAATAAACGAATCATAGGAGGGTGGATCGTAGAGAGCCGATTGCGTGTTGCATTTTTTAGGACAGCATTTGACTTTGGAACGGTCATCCCGACAGAGGCCGGGATCCCGTGTCTCTTTATCGATCGATCACAGCTGATCCGCCGTAAGTAGGAACACTGATCCATCACCAGCGCTCGTCGACAACCAGGTCAGCTCAAGCTCGGGAAATGCTTCTTCGGCATGCGCATATTCATTGCCGATCTCGATCACCAGCACGCCTTTGCTCGTCAGCCGCTCTTTGGCGCCCGCGATGATACGTCGGACTATGTCCATCCCATCTTTTCCTCCGGCCAGTGCCATGCGGGGTTCGGCCCGGTACTCGGCGGGTAGAAAGTTCATGGACTGGCTGTTCACGTAGGGCGGGTTACTGACAATCAGGTCGTATTTTTTTGTCGGCAGTTGGGTGTACAGGTCAGACTCGTACAGCGATACGCGTTCCTGAAGCTGGTAATCATCCACGTTACGCCGGGCAACCTCCAGTGCCTCGTGGGACAGATCCACCGCATCGATCTTCGCGTGAGGGAAAGCATCTGCCAGCATGATGGCCAGACAGCCGGACCCCGTGCATAGTTCGAGCACCTCCGTCACCGACCAGGGGTCGGCAATCCAAGGCTGGAATTGTTCGGGTATCAGCTCGGCGATAAAGGAGCGTGGAACAATCACCCGCGCGTCCACATAAAACCGATAGTCGCCCAGACAGGCCTCATTCGTCAGATAGGCAGCAGGCAGCCGTTCTGAGCAGCGGCGTTCGATCAGGGCCAGCAGCGCTTCGATTTCCTGTGGCAACAGCCGTGCCTCCAGAAAAGGATCCAGCTTGTCCAGCGGCAGCTTCAGCGTGTGCAGCAGCAAGTAGGCCGCTTCGTCATAGGCATTGCTGCTGCCATGGCCAAAGAACAGGCCCTCGGTATTGAAACGGGTAACGGCATGGCGCAGCAGGTCGCGCAGAGTATGGAAGGTGTGGTGCATTGCGGCGTGCCCGACACGGGGCTTGATGATTCCGAAGCCGCAAGGATACCGGATTGCCGTGGGAAGGCGGCAATCCGGCGGGGATGCCGATTTTTATTCGCTATCGGACACGCGGTTTAATTGTCGGCAGAAGTCTGGCGCGTATCCACTTTTTCCGATTTGCTCAGTTTCATTAGCGCATCGCGTCCTTCGGGAGTACGGGCATCATCAATCGTCTGCTGAGTGATGTTGAAATTTACGCCATTCAGCCATGCGCTCAGACGATTGGGGCGGAGATCGGCCATCAATGGCAAGATGCTTGAATATCCTTTGTCGATGAGAGTTTGCAGGTTCAGTCCCGCCTCTATTAATCTTTCAAACCACAGCAGACTCCGAGCTCTAAGTACATCTTCCACGTCAATAACATTTATATCAGCGGGTGTGTTTGATTTCGCTGATGATTTGATTCCTAAACAAATCATATATTGTCTGAAGCGCGTTTTTATTCTCATGATTGTGGCTGGCTTGCTCGAGCCAGGTGTTTAGTCGGACGATAAATGTTTCGGTATCACTGTAGATCGCACCGGCATAGACAATTTCCAATTCAGGATTGTCTTTGAAGAGGGACATGATGTCTTCATCTAATGGAGTTCTATTATCTAAAGCTCGACTAACTATGCTTGACCCTGACTTGTCATTCAGATTGAAGGCTGACTGATTGCAGTCTGCGTGTCGAGATGTGCGCCGGTCGTGGTGGTGGTCGTCGTCGTGGTGATCGTCGCGTATTGGCTATCCGTTGTAGTGGTCGTGGTGACCGGATAGGAAGGCTGAGAATCTGCGCGTTGAACGCTCATGTTGGCTCCAAATAGATGAGTACGGAGCCAATTTCGTAACCGTTACGGCTTATTCGTTCACTGCGGCAATAATATCCAGCCTTAGAGCAGCAGATTTTCCAGCGTGCGCCGGTAAATGTTCTTCAATGGCTCGATTTCCGCCAGTGCGACATGCTCATTGATCTTGTGAATGCTCGCATTCGTCGGTCCGAACTCCACCACTTGCGGGCAGATCTGTGCGATGAAGCGACCATCGGAGGTTCCGCCGGTGGTTGATAGCTCGGTATTCAATCCGGTTTCTTCTTTGATCGCGGCGCTGAGCGCGTTACTCAGTTCGCCCCGCGGCGTCAGGAAGGGCAGCCCGCCAACGGTCCATTGGAGATCGTAATCAAGGCCATGCTTGTCGAGCGTCGCGCGCACGCGCTGTTGCAAGCCCTCAACCGTGCTGGCTGTCGAGAAGCGGAAGTTGAAATCCACCACGCACTCGCCGGGAATGACGTTCGACGCACCAGTGCCGGCATGAATGTTCGACATCTGCCACGAGGTGGGCAGATAATATTCATTGCCCTTGTCCCATTCGATCGTGGTCAGCTCAGCCAGTGCCGGCATGGCCATATGAATGGGATTTTTGGCCATATGTGGATAGGCGATATGGCCCTGTACGCCCTTGATCAGCAGACGGCCCGACATCGTGCCGCGACGGCCATTCTTGATCATGTCGCCGATCTGCTTGACTGACGTTGGTTCGCCGACGATGCAGTAATCGAGCTGCTCGCCGCGTGCCTTGAGCTGATTGCAGACGATGACAGTGCCATCGATCGCGGGCCCTTCTTCATCGCTGGTGATCAGAAATCCTATCGAGCCTTTGTGATCGGGATGGGCAGCGACGAATTCTTCGACGGCGACGACCATCGCGGCAAGCGAGGTTTTCATGTCTGCCGCGCCGCGGCCGTACAGCTTGCCATCGCGATGCGTGGGCTTGAAGGGGTCTGACGACCATTGTTCCAGTGGGCCGGTGGGTACCACATCAGTATGGCCGGCGAAGACCAGCAGTGGCTGCGCGCTGCCGCGTCTGGCCCACAGATTGGTGACATCGCCTGAAGCGATCGTTTCGCAGTCGAAGCCCAATGGTGTCAGGCGCTCTGACATTTTTAGCTGGCAGCCGCCATCGGCGGGCGTGACCGAGTGCAGCGAGATCAGTTCTTCGGTGAGGGCGAGAGTCTTGCTCATGATGGTCAGCAGAGATGTTCTTCGTAAGAGTCGGGATCGAAGCCTACCAGCACAGTCTTGCCCTTGCAGAGCACCGGACGTTTAATCACGCTGGGGTTCGCCATCATCAGCTGGGTGGCGCCCGAAGCCGTGGTGACAGATGCTTTGGCCGCATCCGGCAGGCCGCGCCAGGTGGTGCCCTTTTTGTTGACCAGCACCTCCCAGGAAACGTGCCTCATCCAGCCCGTGATGGTGTCTTTGTCGATGCCGGCTTTTTTGAAGTCGTGGAATTCGTAGGCGATGTCCTGGCTCTCCAGCCAGTCACGCGCTTTTTTCACGCTGCCGCAGTTGGGAATGCCGTAGAGGGTGATCATGGCTTGGTGTCAGAAAGTCGCTGGATCCCGGCCTGCGCCGGGATGACAGATTGACGGTTAGCCAGCGCTTGAACCGTCATTCCGGCGCAGGCCGGAACACAGCGTCGTTAGTTAATCCCTCAGCAATTCATTAATCGAGGTTTTTGCACGCGTTTTCTCGTCCACACGCTTGACGATCACTGCGCAGTACAGGCTGTACTTGCCATCAGCCGAGGGCAGGTTGCCGGAGACGACGACCGAACCTTCGGGAACGCGTCCGTACGTGACTTCACCGGTTTCGCGATTGTAGATCTTGGTCGACTGGCCAATATATACGCCCATCGAGATTACGGAGTTCGCCTCGACGATCACACCTTCTACCACCTCGGAGCGCGCGCCGATGAAGCAGTTGTCTTCGATGATGGTGGGATTGGCCTGCATCGGCTCGAGCACGCCGCCGATGCCGACACCGCCAGACAGGTGGACGTTCTTGCCAATCTG